>Ga0129308_1001685_pt1 | contig 21730 bp, 23 predicted proteins | sample L827metagenome_FD_94440 | JGI IMG/M metagenome (GOLD analysis project Ga0129308, IMG submission 94440) | Ring-tailed lemur group fecal microbial communities from Wisconsin, USA - L827 metagenome | ecosystem: Host-associated > Mammals > Digestive system > Large intestine > Fecal | place: USA... | reverse complement strand
TCTCAGACATGGTTTGCAGACTCCTTTCGGAATGTTGTGTCGCAACTTCATTCTACCAGAGTTCTGCAAGCTATGTCTCTTTTTATCCCCTATTCAATTTGCGCAACTTATTGTACCTTATCGACTTCCTGAAGGAATTCAGTCAACTCATCCGCCTCATTGTGGTGGGATTCCATCATGGCTGTGCTGGTAGGGGCGCAGTGGGTGATGATGTAGTCCGCCTGCCAACCGCCATGATCCAGATTCCGTCTGGCTTCAGCGTATTCATCATCGGAGGGCATTTCCTGCTCCCACCAAGAGATGTGGTTGATGCGGAATCGCGCTCCTGGCTTTCGCTGTAGCATCAGGAGCTTACGCTCGAAATTGGGGTCATCCGGTTCCAGAATGCCATCTTCAATGTCGTGACTCCTGGCGCCGCCCATGGTGAAAAAGCGGTATCCCTCCAGTTCGAAGATCTGCCCGCGCATCAGGTGCAGCACATGGGGACGAATGCGGTGGATCTTTCCCCCATGCCATTCTTCTACGGGGTAGGCTGTAACAGCATCATAGTTTTCGTGATTGCCATCCACAAATGCCAGTGTGAAGGGCAGGCGTTCCAGGTACTCCAAGTCATCGTCATCCCGGCTATCGCCGAACCACACACCGCCGAAATCACCGCAGATGATCATAATGTCTTCTTTCGTCATCTCTACCTGCTCGGGAAAGTATTCCTGCTTGAACCGCTCAAAGTTCCCGTGGCAATCCCCTGTAACCCATATCATATGAATTTCCTCCTCTTTGGCTGTTCCACAGCCTGCTCTATCTCCATCCCGTTCCGGAGAGTCACGCGGATCATCTCTCTGGAGAGGACTGTGACCTTCTCCAACATCTGATAGACCACATTGTCATCCCACTGCGTCAGTTCCGCAGACAGTCCATCCAGCACAGAGACTGCCGCCTGCACACGCTTCGTGACCCGCTCCTGTTCCTGCCGTATGTTCTGAATATTGGACTTCCGACACTTGAGCTCCTCCATGGCAGTGGAGATGGCCCGGAACCGCTCGGCATATTCCTCCGCATCCCCTGAGCTGGAAGCTTCCAGCAGCAGATGATCGAACTGCTTTCCAAGCTCCGCGATGGCGCGGTCGATGTCGCCCAGGCTCATACTCTCTCCGGGAATGGGTGCCAGTTCCTGCTCCATGGCATCCGTAAGCTGTGCCGTTAAGATTCCGTGGTCGGACATGGATTCGTTGATTGCCGCCAGCACTGCCTGCTGGAGTGGTTCCTCATCTAGTGTTGGGGAATCCTTGCAGTATTTCTTTCCGTAATCCAGTCGGCTGGTACAGCGCCACACAGCCCGCTTCTCGCCGTGCTGTGTCCATACTACCCGGCGGTAGGCGGTGCCGCACTCGCCGCAGAACAGCAGACCACTGAGTGCGTATTTTCCGCTGTATTTACCCATACCTGTGGGGACGCTTTTTCTGCTTCTGTCGGTCTGTGCTTTGCGCCGTGCCATTTCAAACTGCACCGCGTCAAACTGCTCTCTGGGGATGATGGCATCGTGGTGATTCTGAATCAGGTATTTGGGACGTTGGCCGGTGTTCTTGACGACCTGCTTGCTGATGCAGTCCCGAATGAAGGTCTTCTGCCGCAGGACATCGCCGCAGTATTTTTCGTCGCTGAGAATCGTTCGCAAATTGGAAGTGGTCCATAAACGAAATTCCTGCAAGAGTGTGAATTTGATCTTTCACACACTTGCAGGAGTTTTTTTGGATTCTGGATGTAAAGAAATGCAGGACGAGGAGGTGTAAAGTCACACAGCGTAAATTTTTTCTCAAACTGTGTTGCAAATAATGTGTCAAGGTGTTTCATAAATGAATGGTAATTGTGTGTTTTTCGATATACCTCGAATTTGATATATTTTCGTATATTACAAAGGAACCTTATATCTTCATGTGCATACTAAAATGCCTTTTTGAAAAGTATCATCAACAAATCGCGTATTTGTTCTTTGGGATACTGACGACGCTGGTCAACTACGGGAGCTTTTGGTTGTCGTTTCGGCTGCTGGGCCCGCAGGCTGTGCTGTATGGCAATACGATAGCGTTTTTCCTGGCAACAGCGTTTGCGTATGTGACCAACAAACGGTATGTGTTTCAGGTTCCGGACTGGCGGCTCCAGACCGTTGTGCAGGAATTTGCTTCTTTTACCACCGTTAGGCTCTTTTCTTTCGGACTGGAAGAGCTGGGGCTGCTGATCGGAACTGTCTGTTTTTCCGCTGAAGAACGAGAATGGCTGGGGATCAACGGGACGTTTTTCCTGAAGTTTGTACTCTCCTTGGCGGCGGTTCTTCTGAACTACCTGTTCTCCCGGTACTGGATTTTCCGAAAAAAGCAAGGTGACAACCAATGACAAAAAAACGAGTACTACTGATCGTTCCCGCCTTCAACGAGGAGCAGAACATTGAGAAAACAATCGGTCAGATTAAGGCGTATCAGCCGAGAGATGACTATACTTTGGATTATATCGTCATTGATGACGGGTCCACTGACGGTACTGGTGAAATTTGCCGCCGAAAGGGCTATCCCTGTGTGCATCTGGTGCAGAATTTGGGAATTGGCGGTGCGGTGCAGACTGGCTACCTTTATGCGGTACGTCACCAGTATGATGCTGCTGTGCAGTTTGACGGAGATGGCCAGCACGACATTCAATCTCTGGATGCCATTCTGCGTCCTGTCTTGGAAGGAGAGACGGACCTCTGTGTGGGTTCCCGTTTTTTGGATAGAACAAGCCAGTTCCAATCCACCGCCCTCCGACAGGTGGGCATCCGATATCTGTCGTTGTTGCTACGGGTTCTGACAGGACTTCACGTATCCGATCCTACTTCCGGGTACCGGGCGGCTTCGCGGGCGGCGGCGACCTGCTTTGCTCAGCAATATCCAGTGGACTATCCAGAACCGGAATCCCTGGCGTTGCTGGAGAAAAAGGGCTTCCGGGTATCCGAGGCACCGGTAAATATGTTTCCGCGGGGCGGGGGAAATTCCTCCATCGGCTGGAAACAGTCCATCTACTATATGATCAAAGTCACGCTGGCCATCATGTGTGTTTGTATGCAGAAGAAAGGATGATCCTATGTCGTTCTATTTGAGAGCAGAAATGCTGTTCCTTGCAGGAGTGGTGTTTCTCATTGTGCTTCGAGCCATCCGAAAGGGAAAGCTACTGGTGCGTTTTTCTCTTGTGTGGTTGTTTGTCGCGACAGGAATGGTGTTTGCTGCGACGTGCCCTGCCGCCGTCGACTGGATGTGCGACGTAGTCCATATAGAAAAAGCGTCGAATCTGATTTACTTACTGGGGGTACTGACCCTATTGGGGCTGTCTTTCCAGCAGACCCTGCTGCTCTCTAAGCAGTCCGACCAGATCAAGCGACTTACTCAGAGCATGTCCTTAGACCAAGCAGCCGAAGAGAAGGGAGAAGTACAATGACACCGCGGCGGAAGAAGTTACTTCCTGCGGTCCGCTGGCGTGGAGGCCACGCCATAGTGATCGTGCTGTTACTGCTGTTTTTGGAACGGCTGCTGGCGCTACGGACTCTGGGAGTCCAATATACGCTGGCCAGTGACGATCTCAGCTATGTCAACGCCGGTATCCGCTTTGCCCAAACAGGAATGGTTACTATGCACGGAACGACGCCCAGTGCCCAGGCCATGCCGGGGATGGCATGGATTATTGGAGTGTTGGCACGGATTCTGGGGGAGGGTGCGGCCTTGTGGACGGCATTAAAGTTGCTATGGATTACCATGGGGACTGCCACGGCGTGGTTTCTTTTCCGGAGCGTAAGCTTGTTTGCGCCGCAGTGGTGTGGGTTGTTGGCGTGCCTGCCCTTGTTCGGCCCGGACTTTGTGTGGACTGATAACTTGATTCTGACGGAGACGCCATTCATTCTGAGCCTCTCGGCCATGCTGTATTTCACACTGTTGCTGGGCAAGAAGCAGAGCCGAGGGGCTTTTGCGGGATGCTGTGTCTCCTATCTGGCGGCACTTCTGTTAAAGGCCAACATTGCACTGTACCCCTTGCTTGCGCTGCCGTATCTGCTGTCAGTAAAGTACCCGTTCCGGAGGTTGCTACGGCAGGGGGTGATCTTGGCCTGTGGGGTTGCCTGTGTGCTGGTACCGTGGACTGTTCGCAACTATGTGCTGTTTCACGACTTCATCCCCTTGACCTACGGAGCGGGAAACCCTGCTTTGTTGGGAACTTACCAGGGTTATGGCTATCCAGAGGACGATGAACTGGACTATAAAACTTATGTAGATGAGCCGTTTGCGGAGGAATACGCTGAATATCTCAGCACCACCGGGCCGGAGGCAGAGCGGTACGCTAAATATCTCTCCTTGCAGTACGACGGTGCCAAGGCGTCCTACCGCCTGCGGGCCTGGGCGGAGAAGAATGTGGTGAGTCTGTTGATATCATACGGGTTCCTGAAGCCGCTGATGATTATCAACGGCGTGTTTTACTGGCAGCGAGTATTTGACATCCCAGTAGGATTGATACAGCGAGCGCAGCAAATAAACCTGGTCCTGTGCATGCTGACGCTGGCGGCATCGCTGTTGCGGAAGCGGCTACGGAGGGAGACAGTGTTTCTGGCGGCGGTGTACCTGGGTAACGTGACAATTTACGCCATGACCTTCGCTTTTGGCCGGTACAGCATCGGCCTGATGCCCGCGCGATGCTTATTGCTGGGTTTCGGGGCGGCGTTGCTTTGCAACGGGATTCTTTGAAGACGAAAAAGGAAAGGGAGCCCTATGAGGTAGGACTCCCTCATTCCCATTAGACCATTAGTGGGTCTGAACGGTGTGATAGATATGGGCGTAGTCGGCGTTGGTACCGATAGTGGAACTACGGATATTGGAGATCCGCAGATCCGGGATATTCTGATACTGAACAGAGTAGGCGTGCTGGACCTTGTCCGCAGTCCAGTTCACAGTGCCGAGCTTCAGGGTATCCATCACTGCGCTCAGGCCGGAGTTGTCAGCGTCATCGTTGACTGTGCCGTCGCTGTTTTTGGAGACTCTGGGAATCAGAGACATGAAGCGGTAGAATCGGACATTGGGTTTTCCGCTGACAAGGGTATGCATCTTGCCCTTGGGGACATCAAAGGCAACGGAGCCAGTCTTGCCCTGATAGGTAAACTCAGCACGGACATAGTCCAGCGTGCTGGTAGTCCCGGCCTCTACCTTAATGGTAACAGGGTCGGTGCCGCTCAGGACGGTAAAGGGATCAGAACCAGACGCATGAATGGCGATGTCACCTGCGCGGTAGAACTGGTTTCCACTCTTAACAGTGCCATCTGCGTTGAAGAAGCCGCGGCACCAGCAGGTGGGGAACCAGCCGTTTCCGTCACTGCCCAAGCCGACATCAACAAAGGTGTACGTGGAACCCGTGGTACCGATGCCAATGGAAACGCATGCGCGGCGCTTGCTCATGTTCACTACGCTGCACTGAGACAGCGGTACCCGGCAGGTTGCGCTCTGATACGTAGTTCCCTCATAGCCATAGGCATAGTAGTAGCCGCCGGCGTTCGGTTCAATCTTGCCGCGAATGAAAGTGTCGAAGGTCGCGGTAGAACCGGTGTAAATGCTCTGGGTCTTGAAGATATCGCAGCCGATGTGTGCGTTGGGGTAAGGATTGGCGCCGGTGTGGTCAATCACGTCTGCAATCTGACCACTGGTCTTGGTAGAATGGATCAAAAGGCTGTTCAGGGGATGGGTGTCAACGTCAATGTAGGTTGCCATAGGAATCTCTCCTTTTTTGAATTAGATGGATTCGCTCCATCTGATATGTAGGGAGAGATTTAGGAGGAAAAACGTAAACTTTTAATTTATTTATAATATTCAAATTTTGTAACTACGTCTGATCGACAAAAACGAATATCTCCGAATTAATTGATGAACTGTCACTCATATTTATGCTGAATAGGAGTTAAGGGCATGAACAGAATTAAAAATATTTTTAAATATGTATTAGTTGTTTCTACTTTGCTCTGGACAGTGATTGAGATTATGCCCGTAAAGTCAACCTTTAAGGATGATTTTCAAATTTACGAATGTGTTAATCAGAATTAAGATGGGTATAGATCCGAATGGCAATGATTGTGGCATGTTTGAGGGATTGTTACACTTTTTGATGTTAGTTGTTTATATATTAGGATAGTGTTTATTTGCGAAATTAAACTGCTAGCACCCAGGACATGGAATACATGCTAAGAACTAGGGGGTGACACTATAGTTTGAGATTGCCTACATCAAAAACCAAGTGAAATCTATCCTGAACAAAACATCAAAATAGCAGATTGCCACAATACTATAATTATATGTTGTGGCACTATTTGCGGCATGGTTTATTTGAAACACAGAGGTACTTATATGTCAAAAAAACAATTGTACGCAATTATTTGCGTTTTTCTATGCATGGTACTAGTTTTAGCACTATGGAGATTCTATGATGCTAAGGAAGGTGAAAATGTTCAGGACTCAGCCTTTACAGAGAATGAGGAGAACAATCAAGGTCACCCCGCTAGAGGTCAATCTGCAGAAATGCCGTATGACATATCCGAGTTAAACGGCTATTTTACAGAGGGGGACCTCCCGGAAAATTTTGATTTCAAGGACAGACTGTATATAGGCGGCGAAGCAAATTATTATTTGATAGATATGGAAGGAAATCTTGTGCGGTGGGGAACAAATTTTGATCAGGCAGATATAGGGTGGGATTACGATGCTACATCTCCACAGCCCTTCCGCCTTCGAAATATATTAGTACCTAATGCGCAAAAACTCACATTTGGATTTCGTACAACGTTTGTGCTTGATAAAAACGGTGATTTGTGGGGCTGGGGAATATCAGCACCACTTTTATTAAAAGAAGAGATTGCAAATTTGAATCGACCAGAAAAAATAATGTCCTCTGTTAAGGATATTGCCGCCGGCGACTTTTACGCAGCTGCGGTCATGAATGATAGCTCTTTAGTTATTTGGGGAAGAGAAGATGTGTATCGGGAACCTATATCTGTGCAAGAAAATGTAAAGAGCGTTCGTGTTATACGAGAAATGCTCTTTTTTATTGATTTAGACTCAAATCTCTATTATTTCCCAAATGGTTCGTCCATGAATTTGGATGGCTTTATGGAAGAACCTGTATTATTGGATACAGATGTTGACGATGTACAATATCTAAATTTTAGAACCATTTTGGTATTGAAAACGGACGGCACTGTTGGTATACCAGACTATAGAGATAAGCAAGCGTTCCAAGCATTGGCACACGACGCTCAATTAATAAATCAATCAGGATATGTGTCGGTAGACGGCGATTTCTGGCATATCATTTCTGCAGATGACAACAGTGTCGATATAGAGTTAGAGAAAAATACAGCATATGCCATATATAACTCTATGGAAGATTCATTGAGAATCTTACGAGACGGAAGAATTGAGGTGGGGTTCAGCGAAGATGGTATGCTGACCGTTTTATCTGATGGGGAGGGCTATCATTGATAGCCCTCCCCACGGCTGTGGGCGCAGACTGGAGCCGCTATTGATTGATCAATCGTTGGCCAGAGCAATCATCTGGGGGATCTTGCGGTTGCTGGAAACCTGAACGTCGCTGCCGAGCAACTGGGTGGAACCGCCGCCATCGAGCAGGATGCCCTTCCAGATATCAGGATCACCTTCGGAGATGGCGAAGTTGTCCATGATGGCCAGGCGGAAGTCCTTGACTTTCACGGCGGTCGGGGTCGTGATCAGATAGGCTTTATTTGTGTTGATGTTGACCACCAATGCGGAACGAGATGTAGTGTCGCTAGTGTACAGGCCGCCGCCCTCATTGACGAACTTCTGATAGCCGTTCGTATTGCACAGGTAGAGGCCAATGCCGCCCTGAGCCCAGAGGCTGTCGGTGCAACGGTAATCGGGGGTGGATACGTTGGAGGCGCACATGACCTGGCCCTGACGGTAGTAGATCAGGGTCTTGCCGACACTGTTGGTAAAACCGTCTACCTTGACACCATTGATGGTGGGGACAGATGCGTCGGAGCAGATAGCTCCCTGTCTCACGCCATCGTCGTAGGCCAGATTCATGATGTGGCCATCGCCGTTCATGTCGAACCAGCTGCCGTTCATGCCGTACCAGCCAGAGGCACTGACAGTTCTCCGGGTGTCATCTTCGTTCGTCTCTCTGGAGAAGCTCAGAATCTTGAGGTTGCTGGCCGAAGTTTTGATGTACTTCAGTTTCACATTGCCGTTTGCCAGGGAAATCGTTTCGGAGTAACAGGTGTGACTCATAGATATTATCTCCTTTAATTTTAGATTTGTCTTTGGACCAGAGACAATATAAAGAGAGAGTTGGAAGAAGCAAATTGTAAATGTGCAATGTGGACGTATCTGAAAAATGAAAAATGCCACTCCATGATCTCTGCCGAAGGCAGCTTTCTCAGCTGCTCCTGGAGCGCGAAAAGGACCGCTCCCTGATCCCTGGGATCGGCGCTGCTGCGAACGTCTTCCACAATACGCCAGAATTGTTCCTTGTTCATCTCATTTTCATCTCCATTTCCTGAGATTGTTGGGCCAGTATAGGCTGTCCGTCCTGCCGCTCGATCACCCCATATTCCGTCAGGGTGGCGTGTTGGCTCTGAAGCAGGGCCTCCCCATAAGTGTACAGGTTGACGTGGGGCAGCAGGATCTCCGCGTCGCTTTCCGCCATGGTCACTTTCAGCTCACCTCTGGCTACATCCGCCGGAGAACTGAAACTGGGCGTGAAGATGTAGCTGTCCAGCGTGTCCATCAGCATCATAGCGTTTTGCAGATCCTGACATTGGGTAGCTGCCAGCAATGCCTTGTATCCAGCCAGCTTCTCCTCCGGAATGTTGTCCAGCCACTGACTGAACCGGTCGACTTCCGCCACATTATTGGCGCCGCTGACGGCGTCGATCAGGGATGGGACGCGGCAGTCGACGCATTGGAAAGATACTTCAGCCCATGTCGCAGCTCCCAGCTCATTCAGTGCGTGGTCCATCTCGGCAGGGGATGACGGGAACCACAGCTGGACAGCCTTTTCACTGTCATACGAGGGATCATGGAACCATCCCTTGGTCAGCTCCAGCAGAACTGTATAGGGTGGTTTTCTCGGGGCCAAGTCCATGGTTTTATATGCTTCCACCAAGTCTGTGTGACGGACAACGTAGCCACAGCAGCCGTAGGTGCCCCGATCCACGAACACGCCGCCCTCCTCATTGCGTGCTTTTCTGCCCAGGGCTTCAAAGTCCAGCAATTCGTAGACGGAATCGGGAACATTCTCTGTAATGGGGATGAAGCCGTTGTCTGCATAGAACCTACCCAGCTGGGAGTCGTTCAATGCCTCGGCTACCACATGGCAGCAGTCTGCACTGTAGGCGAGGTCAATGAGCTTCGGGACGAGAATATCGCCGTCCCGCTTTTCAATTTCCATTTTCAGAAGTCCCGCAAAGGCTGTCTGCTGTGCCGGGTTCAAATCAGCCAGCTTCCGGGAGAGGGCATTCAGCTCATAGAGGTTCAGAGCGTCGCTGATAAACGGTTCCAGATAGTTGTAGCCATAGTAGTCGCAGATATCAAAGTATAGCTTGTCCGCTTCTGAGAGCCGCAGCTTGTCCAGCGCATCCAGCAGCTCATAATCTGTCGCAGGCAACTCCAGTTCGCAGTGCCTGATATTGCCTCCAGACAACTCCACTAAGAAAAGTTTATCCACGGCCAAGCCCTCCCATCCGCGGTCCATCCTGTTCATAGGCGACAGGGTCCGCACCGGGGACGCCCCAGCCCACCATGGAGCCGACCTTCATGGCTTCCTCCTGTGCCTTTGTCACGCCTAATCGCTCATTGTTTTCATCCGCCAGTTCCCGGTTCTGCTCAGGATCGGTGGTACTCCAATCGCTGGGGTAGTACCCGCTCTCACCCCGCTTGATACAGATGAGCTCGCCGGTGGAGGGGAGGACGGAGAAGCACAGCTCCGGCAATCCTTCCGCCAGCCTGGGTGAGAAGCATTCCTGCTCAGTTAGAATGCTCCAGTTTTCCCACTGCCACAGGTGAGCGTGGATCTCATGACCGTCCGGCACGGAGATTTCCCGCTGTTCGAAGCCTTCGCCGAATCCGTCGGACGCCTGCCCGGACACAAATTCTTTCATCTCGGTCAGTTCCTCCGGCGTCAGCTCACCAGTGATCTGGCATTCTGCCACGCCCCAGAGCTTCTGATCCCGCACCTCAGCGGAGAAGGTGACCTTTCGGACCTTCCGGGCAATATCGTCGTTCTTGCTGTAGTAGTGCATGAGTCCTCGCTCTGCCTCCGCAGGCAGTTCCTCACGCCGGAGCGCCGCATTGATGTTGTCCACATAGCGGATGGCCTCGTAATTGCTCAGTTCAGTCGGCTCGTTCTCCGTTCCGCCCCATCCGTCGCTCTCGAAGCGATCTACCGTCATAGGCATATACAGCTTGAGCGTGGTCAGCTTAGGCGGCAGCACGGAGAAGCTGTCCTCGCCGGGGATCAGCGCCAGCGTTCTGCCGTTGTCCCATTTCATCAGAAGCTGGCCGGAGTCATCCACCATCTCCACGCTGCCTTCGGTACCGGGTTCCACCGGCGCGTAGGGGTCTGACATGGAGTTCAGGCGGACGCGGGTACCCTTGGGATACTGCTCTTTCAGAAATTTTACAAAATTGCGGTCAATCATGTTCACATACCTCCCATTTTCATGCCCTGATCGGGCGTTTCATAGTCCTCTAACCGACAAGGGTTTTCCTCTCCGCAGAGGTTGAAGAGAATATCATCCACTCTCTTGCGGACAGCGGGGTCATCTGTCAGGGTCTCATACCGGAAGCCGGTGATGGGCCGGTCCGGCAGCTCATCTTCGATACACCGCAGGTATGCTTCGGCATCCGTGAATTCCTGGGTGTCGCCATTGACAAATGCGACCCTGCCGACCAGCGGCTTTTCTTTCCGTGCCATGTTCTGCCGTTGGACGTTCAGATCGAATGCTGTCAGGTAGGCGTTGTAATCGCCGGGGGATGGATTGCAGCGGAGACAGTAGCGGTAGTTCTCTGTTTCTATGACATAGCCATAGTTCTGGACCCAGCCGCCGCTGATCTTGCCTCCGTGGCCGTAGCAGTAACGCTCCATGGCAAAGCGGTTTTTCAAGACACTCTCCCGAAGCTCATCCACTACCTCCTGAAGCTCGGATTTGAATGCGGGGCTGTTCAGCTCCTCCGGCCCGCGGGGCCACCAGGTGTGCCAGAACTCATTTCCGCTGCGACCGAAGTCCATGCGGACATGGCCGATGGCGCCCAGCCGCTCATCCTCCGCTGGAAGCTGGGCATAAAACAAGCCCGCTTCCTCGGGAGAAGCGGGCCTGATCTCGAACCTGGCGTTATTGGGTTGGGGGTTGCTTTTCTGCATTGTATTTCACCTCTTTTCCTGTGGTATAGCCACACAACATACCACACTCTTGTCATGATAGCTACCAGAAGCTTTTCAAAGCCCTTTCATCTGCTGGGTCTGACTTTGCTCCGGAAAGGGAGGCTCGAAGCGCCGTAGCAAGCCGAACTCGGTCTGGATGACATGGTCGTTATCCATGCGATCCTGCCCATATCGCTCGAAGTCCATATAACCGTCCAGCTCCGCAATCTCGTCGTGATCCAATTCCAACAGTTCTTGTAGGCGCTGCTGTCCGTACTCATAGGTTCCCTCGACGATGCGCTCGTAATTGTCCAGATCCTGCAAAAGCTCATAGGCACGGCGTAGGGTGTCCGGCTGCTCGGCATCCAGTACGGCGGCGTAGGTCAAAAGTACACCGTCTGTCTGCCAGATTGCCTCCAACGCTTCTGCGAACTCATTGTATTCCTCTACGGAAGGACATTCTGTTGCGTGGATCATCTGCCCGATATAGGGAGTCTTGAAGCGTACATCCCGAATCTGCGCCTCGGCAAATTCATCAATGGAAAGGTATTTCTTTACGGAAGACAGGTACTCCTCATCCGAAGGAAGGATGAGGGGATAGTCCGCATGGTGGCCGGTGCGGAGGGTCAGGCGGAGCATCTCGTCCCGGCTTTCCTCACGGAATGGCTTCCGGGGCTGAAGCTGCGGCGGCAATTCCGTTTTCCTGACCACATAACCGTTCAGCGTATATGCCCCGCCATGGTCACTGTAAAACTCCGCACCGATGCCAACATAGTCCAGATACGGCTTGATGTTTTCGGGGCAGTCGATCACGCCGTGCACAACGAGGTAATTCCCCAGGGTGCGGTCTGAGGTCACCTCCTCCAGCAGGGCATACTCTTTCACCCTATTCGCCGCATTCAGAATATCGTCTATACCGTTGATGGAATTGCTGTCCAGCACCCCCTCCATCTTCATCTGATCCTCCCGGCTCATGCTCTGAAGCAGTTCTGCCAGTTGGTTGAGCTTCCGCAGGGTCTCGCTGCCCTCCACGTTGACCTTGCAAATATACCGGCTCAGATTTCGGACTTCACTGTCCACCTTATAGATTTCCGTAGCGGAAGGGTCCGGGCAGATGGCGTCCAGCTCCGCGAAGGCGTTTCCGATATCAGCAGGCGTTGCAGGCAGTGAGAGGGGGATAGGCTCTGTGCCGACCTTCCTTGTCAGATACAAGGTCATCATTTCATCCGTCCCATCTGAAAGCCCGTTTCCTCCCGAAAGGATTCTGCCGGGTCCTCCATCATCAGTTCCTCCAGGCTCATAGTCCCGTGGTAAGAAACATAACCTCTATCGGTGAACATGCCGGATTCCTGCTCCATGCGCTGGAGACCGAACTTTTCATAGTCGTAAAATCCTTCCAGATTCTCGTCATATTCAAAGTGGCCGGACTCCTGGATCATGAATCTGCCGTACTCTGCGGGCGTGTGAGCGCCGGGAGCAAACTCGAACTGATCCAGATTCTCTGCCAGACGGCAGATCTGGGAGGCATATTCCGGCTCGGCCATTTCCACCACAGCGCCCAGCTTTTTCTGTGCCTCCATAGAGAGCTTACTTACCGCCAATGCCAGATCGTTGAGTTCGTAGATATTTTCGTATCGGAAGTCCAGCGCAGCATCCACCTCATCTGGAAACATACTTTCAGAAAATCGGAAGCGCATATCCGCAGGGTCTGTAATGCCGGAACGCACCATGGCACGTTCTAATTGGCCTTTGGCTGCGGGAAGGTAAAACCATGTGATATTTTTCGTTTCCTCCGGCTCCAGGCGATGGGTCAATCCCATCATGATCATGCACGGTTCATAGAGATATGCCGGGAAGTGCTGTCCATCGTAATACTGTTCCAACTTCATGCCGTTGTCGTAGACCACACCGTAAGGCGTAACCTCTCCGGCACCGCTGTCGATGAGTAATCTGGCGGTTTCGGCACCGTCCAGGCCCTCTAATTCCTGCGTGCTGGCGCAGCCGCCATGCAGATTCATGTAGTGGTCACGGCCAATGGCTTCCAAATCAGAAAAGTTGTTGATGACAGTGGCTTGCTGACAGCAGAAGGTCAGGTTGATAAGGTCCTTCAGTTCAAATAGTTCCAGTTTGTGTGCCATTGCCTGAAATTGCGCAGCCTCTCCAACATCAAAGCTCGCCAATCGCTTAGCAAGATAGTCCAGCTCGTCCAGGTTGACGGTGAGCATTTCCATGCGTTTCAAGACAGAAAATGCGCTGCTGATCTCCAGGACCTTGCAATCCTGCTTGGTAGCACTGCCGATCTCCAGTTTCTCCAACAGTTCGACGCAGTCATCATATTGGTCTTGTGTCAGCGGGAGCGGGATGGTGGCCTGCCCGTACTCCGGGTGCTTGGAATTACTGAGAATTACCTGCATCATTGCTTTTATCCTCCTTACCAATGATCTCGTTCATTTTGCTCCGCAAGCAGCTCCCGTCAGACCCCCAGCAGAGGAAGCCATGGCGGGGATAGGGACAGCCCTGGCAGTCCGGAGAATGCGTGCATATGGGATTTGGCTCCGGTTCCGGATGATATTCCGGGACTTGAGAAAGCCTGATGTTGAATCGAAGCTTGTCTCCAGCTTTCATAAGTGATCTCCTCCAAAATGAAAAAAGAGCCGGACATTTCTGTCCGACTCGGCCGTCTGATCTTATTTCATTGTCATACCGCTCTGCTCCGGGGATTCCCGGCGATGCAGGTCATTCTCAGGTACCAACTGCTCAACCTGCGTCATAATATTTTTCAGCTCCCGATCCTGCCCGATGGAAAGAGACTCGTCCTGCTCCCTGGTGAAGCGCAGGGCGTGGTAGATCTCGGCGAGTTGCTCCGGAGCAAAAAGGGCGTCTTTTTGAACAAGCCCGCTCCGTGTGGCAAAGTCCCGCTTCGCTTCCTCGTAATGCTCATAGAAATAGTTCCCGGTGTGGACGCCCTCACGATTCCAATCCCATTCCCAGGTAACGAAGCGGACGCCATAGCTGGTGGGATGCCCCGCCAGAACGATGCCGTTGAAATCCGCCAGGACACGGTAGTCGCCCTCCAGATCTCTTGCCTTGAGCTGCGGCGCGCGTTCCATCATCGCCATGTACTCAGAAGTCGTTTTTGCGATGTCGATCACGTTTTGTAGCTCCGCCTGTGCGCCATTGGCATCCACATTCTGCTGGCGGTACAGAACGCTGCCTTTGCCGGAGATGCGGCACAGGTAGCTGCCGTTCCAATTGACAGGAAGGTGGTGGTCTTCAATTCGTCCAGTCTCGAAGCCAGCTCGCTTCAAACTGATGGCCATTTCCTCAAGGTAGCGAAGCTGCGCCATATCGTTTTGCTTATCCATATCAATTTCCTCCTGCAAAAAAATAAGCCGGAGTGAACTTGATCACTCCGGCAGGTAAACATATGATGGGCAAAACGCCCTTTTTGAATCTGGAATTGAAAAAGGGCGCCCCTTTGATGGCTTTGACTTAACCAACAAACAGACGCCCGAAACTTCGTATATAATTTTGAGGGAAGCTTGCCCTGTTTTCCTCTTTGAAAAAGGGCGCTTTTTCCGCTTTTGCCGCAAACGGCAGGAAAAGGGGAGTTCAGATCCGTCCAGTTACTTAAATTGCTCGAAAATATCCATTCTCCGCAACTCAAAAATTTGAAAAAAAGAAGGCCGCAACCCTTTGGTACTCTAAGCTTTGCGCTTAAAATATCCAGATTGTTGCGACCTTATGGTGCCGGTGGTGGGACTCGAACCCACACGGTGTCGCCACCAACGGATTTTGAGTCCGTCACGTCTACCATTCCATCACACCGGCATTCAGATACCTGCACATTATACAAGAAGCGCGGGGAAAATTCAAGAGGGGATTTCAAAGTGGCGCTAAAAAATGAACAGACCATTAAATACGGGGAAATTCAGAAGAAAAGCCTACACAAAAGAGGGGGAACGTGCTATCATGTATAAGTTAAATTATGCGGTTTTGCCTGCCGGGAGAGAAAGGAGGCGGGGACATGAAAAGAATATTGGCGGTGTGGATGCTGCTGGCGGTGTCCCTGCTGACCTGCGGGTGCGGGCTGACCTTCTCCGCGGAGGAGCTGTACTGTCTGCCCAAGCTCCCGGTGGAATACACGGAGCTGGATAACCAGATCAACGCCATTTTGGCGGAGGGCGCGGAGTATGCCGCTCCCACCTCCGGCCGGAATATCCAGCCGGTGCAGCTGGAGGACCTGGACGGCGACGGCCAGGAGGAGGCGGTGGCCTTTTTCCGCAACGCCTCTGACGAAAAGCCCCTGAAAATCTATATCTTCACCGCCGACGGCGAGAGCTACCGGCAGACGGCTGTGATCGAGAGCAGCGGCACCAGTATTTACAGCGTCACGTACAGCGACCTGAACGCCGACGGCTGTTCGGAGATCCTCGTGGGCTGGCGGGTCACCACGGACCTGCAGGCCCTGGTGGTGTACTCTCTGCGAAACGGCGGGGTGACGGAGCTGCTGCGGACCAACTATGTCCGCTACGCCGTTACGAACCTGGACCAGGACCAGCTGCAGGAGCTGGTGGTTCTGCACTCCCTGGATGAAAGCGGCAGCGTGGCGGACTATTACGCCTGGCAGGACGGCTCGATCCAGCTGCGCTCCTCCGCCCGCATCTCCATCACCATGGCGGAGCTGACCCAGCTGGGACGCATCTCCAGCGGCACACTGTCGGATGAAGTGCCGGCGCTGTTTGTCACCGGCGTGGAGGAGTCCGCCTGGACCATTACGGATATCCTGACGGTCCGCAACGGAGATCTGACCAACATCGTCCTCTCGGATGACACCGGCGTGTCCGGCGAAATCGCGCCCTACCGTTCCCTGTATCCCACGGACATCAACGGCGACGGCGTCACGGAGGTCCCGTGGCCCGTGGCCCTGCCGGACAGGGATGACGGGGGAGAGCAGGCCTATCAGCGCATCGACTGGCGCAGCTATGACAGCGGCGGAGAGTCCACGACGGTGCTGAGCACCTACCACGATATCGAGGACGGCTGGTACTTCCTTCTGCCGGATGCGTGGACGGAGCAGATCACAGTCTCCCGCGGTATGGCGCCTGACGAGGCCTATGTGACCTTTTACCGGATGGACGGCCAGACGCCTCAGTCCTTCCTGCGCATCACCGCCATCACCGGCAGCAGCCGAAACGTCAAAGCGGTGCGGGGCGGGCGGTTCATTCTCAGCCGCCAGGCGGAGACCATCTACACGGCGGAACTGCTGGAGGGAAACTCCGGCTGGAGCCTGGGTATGACGGAGGACGAGGTCCGTTCCGCCTTCAACCTGATCACCAAGGAATGGATGTACGGGGACAACTGACGGGAACAGAAAGGACGAATCATGAAAAAAGTTTTGGTTTTGGAGGATGAATCCAGTATCCGCAGCTTTATCGTCATCAATCTGCGCCGGGCGGGCTATGACGTCATTGAGGCGGAAAGCGGCGAGGAGGCCCTGGAGCGCCTGAAGGAACATCCGGACACCAAAGTGGCCCTGCTGGATATCATGCTGCCCGGCATCGACGGCTTTGAGGTCTGCCGCCGCATCCGGGCCACCAATACGAAGATTGGCATCATCATGCTGACGGCCCGCTCTCAGGAGATGGACAAGGTGACGGGGCTGATGACCGGCGCCGACGACTATGTGACAAAGCCCTTTTCCCCGGCGGAGCTCACCGCCCGGGTGGACGCGCTGTTCCGCCGGGCCGGCGGAGAGGAGCCGGTGTCCTCCGGTGAGATCCGGCAGCCGCCCTTCCTGCTGAACACCCGGAACCGGACCCTGGAAAAGGACGGCCAGCGCATCAAGCTGACCCAGGTGGAGTATTCCATCATGAAGGTGTTTATGGAAAATCCCGGAAAGGCCCTGTCCCGGGAGGAGATTCTGGACATGGTCTGGGGCCGGGACTATTTCGGCGAGCTGAAGATCGTGGACGTGAACATCCGCCGCCTGCGGCTGAAGATCGAGGACAACGTCCAGAATCCCACCTACATCACCACCGTCTGGGGCTACGGCTACAAATGGGGCTTTTAAGGCGGGAGTCCGCCTGGACCAAGGCGTACCGCCAGGTGTGGCAGCGGGAGCAGCGGTTTTTGGAGCGCTACGGGACGGCGGAGGAATCCTCCCTGGACCGAAAGCTGGATGAAAAGATCCCGCCCGCCCTGCGGGAGACGCTCCACGGGGCCTTTGTGAAGGCCTTTGAAGTGGTATTCCAAAAGGGAGACGCTGTCATCCGGAAGGCGGGCGGCACGGAAAAGCGGCAGCAGGACTTCATGATCCGCGAATATCTGGCGGACCAGCGGGAGAGCCGGAAAAACCTGCGGGCTTTCCGAAAGGCCGCGGCCGCTTCCGGGCGGGGCAATGTGGCGTTGTCCGGCGCCGCCGGTGTGGGCATGGGCCTTTTCGGCGTGGCCCTGCCGGACATCCCCCTGTTTACGGGGTTGCTGCTGAAAAGCATTTACGAGACGGCGGAGACCTTTGGCTTTCCCTGCGCGGGAGAGCAGGAGAAAATATTGGTCCTGCGGCTCATTGAGACAGCCCTCTCCAGCGGCGATGCGCTGCGGGAGAAGGACCGCCTCATCAACGAATTTTTCCAGACGGGCCGCTGGCCGGACCGGCCGGCACTGGCGGAGCAGGTCCGCGCCGCCGCCCGAAAGCTGTCGGAGACGGTGGTGTACGGTAAGTTTTTGCAGAACATCCCGGTGGCCGGCGCGGCCGGCGGCGCCAGGGATGCCGTGTACCTGCGGCGGGTGCAGCAGTACGCGGCCATCAAGTATGAAAAGCGGTTTTTGATCCGCCGGCGCACCGGCGGCTGAGGGCATCAGAAAACAAGGGGAAAGGAGGCGGAAAGCACCATGGCGGAGGAAGAAAGAGGCGCCCGGGGACGGGCTCTGCGGGTCCGCGGCCTGCGGCAGCGGTGGATCGTCAACAGCATCATGCCCATTTTGATCCTGCTGGGCCTGCTGGTGACGCTGTTTTCCGCCGGTATTTCCAGCTATTACTACGGTATTATGCGGGATGGTCTGGAAAAGCAGGCCAACGCCGAGGCCGGCGCCTTTAACGACTATTTCATGGACAACGGCTACACGGAGTATCTCCAGCGGGCCATCCAGTCCACCACCAGCTTCGCGGACAAGGACCGCATCGAGCTGCAATTCATCAACAGCGCCGGCCGCATCCAGGTGTCCTCCACCTCCAGCCTGAAGACCGGCCTCAAGCCCGGGACGGAGGAGATCAGCCAGGCCATCAGCCAAAAGGAGACGAAGGTATTCCAGGGCCAGGACCCGGAGACGGGAGAGAGCATCATGGCGGTGTCCGCCCCGCTGATATACAGCGGAAAGGTGGTGGGCGTGCTGCGGCTGGTGACCTCCCTGCGGGCGGTGAACCGGCAGATCCTCATTGCCATCGCCGCCATTTTCCTGGTGGCGGGCATCTGCATGACCATGGTTGTCATCGCCAACCTGCTGTTCATCAACAACGTGGTGGAGCCGGTGGCGGTGGTCAGCGACGCCGCCAAGCGCATTTCCGCCGGCAGCTACGGCATCCAGATCGAAAATAAATACACCGACGAGCTGGGCGAGCTGGTGGACAACATCAACGATATGTCTTTGAAGATCGGCCAGAACGAGAAGATGAAAAGCGAGTTCATCTCCTCCGTGTCCCATGAGCTGCGCACGCCCCTCACCGCCATCAACGGCTGGGGCGAGACCATTCTGGAGGACCCCACCGGCGACCCGGAGCAGCTGCGCCGGGGCATCCGCATCATCCTGAATGAGTCCCGGCGCCTTTCCACCATGGTGGAGGAGCTGCTGGAATTCTCCAAGATGGAGGATGGCCGCTTCACCCTCCGGGTGGAGCAGGTGGATTTGCAGGCTGAGTTCGAGGACGCCATCTTCACCTACCGGGAGCTGTTCCGGCAGGAGGGCATCGGCTTGGACTACGAGGCGGGGGACGATCTGCTGCCGCCCATCTCCGGCGACCCGGAGCGGCTGAAGCAGGTATTCTGCAACGTGCTGGACAACGCCGCCAAGCACGGCGGCGCCGGCGGGCGCATTTCCGCTTCCGTCTGTCTGGAGGGGGACGCGGAGGTCATCCGCATCCGGGACTACGGCCCCGGCATCCCCGAGGCGGAGCTGCCCTATGTAAAGCAGAAGTTCTACAAGGGCTCCTCCAAGGCCCGGGGCAGCGGCATCGGCCTTGCTGTGTGCGACGAGATCGTGAACCTCCACGGCGGCACCTTTGACATCGGCAACGCCCCCGGCGGCGGTGCGGTGGTCACCATCCGCCTGCCGGTCAAGGAAATTTGACCGCGGGAAAAATCGAACAAATGTTTGCATTTCGCAAACGGATGTGATATTATTTCAATCATAGAAAGGAATTTCCATGGCAGAGAATAAATCCTGCGCTTTCCGCACCAGCATCGGCGGACAGGCGCTCATCGAGGGCATCCTCATGCGGGGCCCGGAAAAGCAGGCCATCGTGGTCCGTGACCAGGAGGGCCATCTGGTGGAAAAGGTGGAGGAGCTGAAGCTCATCAAGGACCGCTATCCCATCCTGGGATGGCCCCTGGTGCGGGGTACCGTCAACTTCCTGGACTCCATGGTCAAGGGCGTCAAGGCCCTCATGTATTCCGCGGACTTCTATCCCGACGAGGAGGCGGCCCAGCCCTCCAAATTTGAGCTGTGGCTGGAAAAGCACCTCAGCAGCAAAAAGCTGGAAAGCGCCATTGTGGCCCTGGCGGTGGTGATGGGCGTGGGGCTGAGCCTTCTCTTGTTCATGGTGCTGCCCACCTTCCTCACCGGCGGCCTGACCCACTTTTTCCCGGGCTTCCCCATGTGGGGCCGGAACCTGCTGGAGGGCATTTTGAAAATCGCCATCTTCCTGTTGTACCTGTTTTTCTGCTCCCGGCAGAAGGATATCTACCGGGTGTTCCAGTACCACGGCGCCGAGCACAAGACCATTTTCTGCTATGAGGCGGGCCTGCCTCTCACGGTGGAGAACGTCCGGGTGCAGCCCCGGCACCATCCCCGCTGCGGCACCAGCTTTCTGTTCGTGGTCATCTTCGTGTCCATCCTCATCTCCAGCGTGGTGTTCGGCATCTGGCCCATCACCAACACGCTGCTGCGGACGGCGGTCCATCTGCTGCTGCTGCCCCTGGTGGTGGGCATCACCTACGAGTTCAACCGCTGGGTGGGCCGCCATGTGCAGGACAGCGGCCTGGCCCGGGTGCTGACGGCCCCCGGCATGTGGATGCAGAACTTCACCACCAACGAGCCTGACGACGGCATGATCGAAGTTGCCATCCGCTCTTTGGAGCTGGTGCTACCCAGCGAAAAGGGCAAGGACGAGTGGTAAGCCTCAATTTATAAAAACTGATTGCGGAGCGTACTATGGCCATCACATATAACAATTTGTATTTGGATATCCGCCAGCAGCTGAAAAAAGCCGGCATCCAGGAGGCCACGCTGGAGGCCCGGGAGCTGGTGTGCTTCGGCACCGGCAAGAGCCGGGAGCAGCTCCAGCGGGACGGCGGCCTGTACGCCTCTCCGGAGCTGGAGGGCCGTGTCCGGGACCTGGTGGCCCGGCACCTGGCGGGGGAGCCGGTGGCGTATCTCATCGGCGAGTGGGAGTTTTACGGCCTGCCCCTGGACATCTCCAGCGACGTGCTCATCCCACGGTCTGACACGGAGGTCCTGGCGGGCCAGGCCATCGAGTACCTCAAGACCCTGGGGGAGTGCCGGGTGCTGGACCTGTGCGCCGGCAGCGGCTGCATCGGCCTGGCGGCGGCGTCCCAGGTGCCCCGGGCCCGGGTGGTGCTGGGGGAGGTTTCCGACGGCGCCTTGAAGATCTGCCGCCAGAACATCCGCCGCAACGGCCTTTCCGGCCGGGTGGTGCCCATGCAGGTCAACGCCCTGGAAAAGCCGGAGCGGTCCCTGGGGGAGTTCCAGTGCATCATCTCCAACCCGCCCTACATCCCCGCCGGGGATATCGGGGACCTGGATGTGTCCGTGAAGGACTACGAGCCCCATCTGGCCCTGGACGGCGGCGAGGACGGCCTGGATTTCTACCGGGCCATTTCCGAAAAGTGGAAGGAGGCCCTGGTCCCCGGCGGCCGGCTGTACTTTGAGGTGGGTATCGGCCAGGCGGACGAGGTGCTGCGCAGCATGCGGGCCCAGGGCTTTGGCGACATCCAGATCGTCCGGGACCTCCGCGATATCCCCCGGGTGGTCTACGGCACCCTTT
>Ga0129308_1001684_pt1 | contig 21756 bp, 18 predicted proteins | sample L827metagenome_FD_94440 | JGI IMG/M metagenome (GOLD analysis project Ga0129308, IMG submission 94440) | Ring-tailed lemur group fecal microbial communities from Wisconsin, USA - L827 metagenome | ecosystem: Host-associated > Mammals > Digestive system > Large intestine > Fecal | place: USA... | reverse complement strand
TTTGTCAGGTCCACCCAAAAACTTCCGATCCCCTTATCCTTCACTTTGATGAAGCCCCGGATCAGGGCGAACAGTACCGCGATCCCCACGGAAGCGGAGACAAAGTTCTGCACCGTCAGACCCGCCATCTGGCTCAGATAGCTGAGAGTCACCTCTCCGGAGTAGGCCTGCCAGTTGGTATTCGTCACAAAGCTGGCGGTGGTATTGAACGCCAGGTGCCAGGACAGTCCCGGAAGCTTTTCCGGATTCAGCGGCAGCACGCCCTGACACATCAGTATGAGAAACAGTCCGATGAAGCAGAATACGCTGAACATCACCGCGGAAGCCGCATACTTTTTCCAGCTCATCTGTTCGTCCCGGTCCACGCCTATCATGCGGTAGACCAGATTTTCACAGGGCGCCAGCAGGCGGGTCAGAAAGACCTTTTCCCCGTTCATCACTTTTCCCATGTAGGTCCCCAGCGGAACAGCCAGCGCCACCAGCACCGCCAGGTATAAAACGTATTGCAGCACAGTCTGTGTCATTTTTCATCACCTCGAAATAAAATTACCGTCAAATACACCAGAAACACCATCGCTATGGCGCCGATCGCGCCTACGATCACATCCATACTCATTCCAGCCTGCTCCTTTCTCTTCCGCCGCCTTCCGGCGGCCGCCGCTGCCCGCTCTCAAAGCGGTCGGCTTCCCGGCGGCCTGGCGGATCTCTTTTCTTCTTGATTCACACTCAGTGTAGCACCGAAAAAATAAGGATGGTGTTAGAGAGGATCAGCGGGAAGTTAAGAGTGCGTAAAGACCCGGATACAGGGGCCCGCCCATGGCGGGCAAACAAAAAAACGGTCCGGCTGTCTGCCGGACCGTTTCATATAACTGCATATTGCCGCTGCCTTCAGGCCGCTTATTTCATCTTAGAGATCTTCATCACATCCTGATTGTGGCCGATGATGATCAGCGTCTCCAGATCCGTGAACACGTGGTCCGGTTTGGGCAGAGGATAGATCTGCTCTCCGATCTTGGTGGCCAGAATGCTCACGTGAAATTTAGAACGCACCTCTTTTTGAATAATGCTCTTTCCCAGCCAGGACGGGGGGACGGGGATCTCGTATATTCCATACTCCGGCGTCAGATTCACATAGTCGAAGATATTATCCGTCCCGTATTTAAAGGCGATGCGTTCCGCCATCTCCTTTTCCACATAGACTACCTTGTCCGCTCCGTTTCTCAGCAGGAATTTGGCGTGAACGTCCCGGCTGGCTCTGGCCAGCACCAGCTTTGCGCCGCAGTCCTTCAGCAGGGCCGTGGTCTCCAGGGAGCTCTGAAAATTGTCGCCGATGGCCACCACGCAGAGATCGAAATTCCGCACGCCCAGAGAGGCGATAAACGGCTCGCTGACGCTGTCTCCGATCTGGGCGTTGGTCACGAAGGGCAAAACTTCGTTTACCCGCTCCTCCACCTTGTCGATGGCCATGACTTCATTCCCCTGTTCTGTCAGTCTGGCGGCCAGATGCCTGCCGAACCGTCCCATTCCGATGATCAAGATCGATTTCATTTTTATCCCCTCTTTTCTCTGACCGCAGCGCCGCACCTGCCGGCTGCATGTTCTTCCTTCGGCCGGCTTATCCCGCCGTCCTCTGCGCCGGCCGGCCCCAGCCGATCCGGCGGCTGTTCTCAGTCCGGCGGCCGTTCTCAGTCCTACAGTCGTTCTCAGTCCGGCGGCTGTTCCTCGTCCGGCGGCCATTTCCAGTCCGGCTGCCTGCACAGAGCCGTCAACTGCCGCAGATCTGCCGGCCGGCACAGGACCGGCGTCCGCCGTCTCTTACCCGATCGTCACCTTCTCCAGCGGCATCTGAGAATTGGCCCGCTCCCGATTGTCGGAGAAAGCCAGGACCAGAGTCAGGCTTCCCACTCTGCCGCAGTACATCAGAAAGGCCAGGATCAGATGGGAGGCGTCAGACAGCTCTCCCGTGATCCCCAGCGAAAGCCCCACCGTGCTCAGCGCGGACACGGTCTCAAAGAACGCGTCCCGCAGCGATGTGCTGTCCAGAAAACAGATAGCCATGGCCGCCGACAGACTCAGCAGCAGATAGACGGTCACTACGCAGCAGGCCCGCCGCGTCGTCGCGTCGTCCACCCGGCGCATGAAACACTCGATGGACTTCTTCTGGCGCAGTTCGGAAAAGACGCTCAGCGACAGCACGGAAAACGTGGTGGTCTTAATGCCGCCCGCCGTGGATCCCGACGACCCGCCGATGATCATCAATATGATCATCAGAAGAATGCTGGACTCCGTCATATCCGGAAGGACCACTGTGTTGAACCCAGCCGTCCGAGGCGACACCGACTGAAACAGACAGGCCAGCACCTTTTCCGGCGCCGAAAGCCCCGCCAGCGCGGTTCCGTGCAGCTCAAAGAGACCGATCAGAAATGCGCCGCCGAAGATCAGCAGCGCCGTGGAGGCCAGCACCAGCTTGGAGTGCAGCCGGTAGCGCCGGAATCGCAGCCGGTTTTTCTGTATGTCCAGCCACACGAAGAACCCCAATCCCCCGATCACGATAAGCGCCATGATGGTCAGGTTGACCACCGCGTCTCCCTGAGATCCCGTCAGCGACGAGTACGGTTCCATTTTTCCAAAGAGATCAAACCCCGCGTTGCAAAACGCCGACACGGAGTGGAACACCGCGAAAAATATCCCCTGACCAAGCCCTATTTGAGGCACGAAACGCAGGGCCAGCAGCAAAGCCCCCGCCCCCTCAAACAGCAGGGTGCCGCAGAGGATGTAGCGGGTCATCCTCACGATGCCGCCCATCTGCGGCGCGCCCACGGATTCCTGCATGGTATAGCGTTCCCGCAGGCCTATCTTCTTCTTTGTCAGCGTGATCAGCGCCACTGTAAAGGTCATGAAGCCGACGCCGCCGATCTGTATGAGGATCAAAAGCACGGTCTGACCGAAGCCCGACCAGTAGCTGTATGTATCGTGGAGCACCAGACCTGTCACGCAGGTGGCTGAGGCCGCGGTAAAGACTGCGTCCACAGGAGGCGTCACCGTTCCTTCTCTGCTGGAAACAGGCAGCATCAGAAGCAGCGCGCCCGTCAGGATAATAATAATATATCCCCACATGATGATTTTCATAGGTGACAGTTTAAGTCCAGATAAGCGAATCATTTTTTCGCTGCCCTTCCTGAAATATTTTTATTATGTAGAAAATATCGCCTTTCACCGATGGTAAACAAAAAAGTTTACCTTGTGAAGGTGAGCCCGCAGGGCGAATCTTGCTTCCGAAGGAAATTTTTTTATTTCTTCTTAATCCCATGAATCCGATTTCTCATTATATCTGTTTCCCGGTTAAATCGGTGTAAAGAAGAACCGTTTCGCATTAAGATTTCATAAGTGATCCCCATGGCCGCTTCTGCACCGCAAAAAGCGCTGCGGGCCGGAGGAACATGCTCCGGCCCGCAGCGCTTTATTTATTTCAAGGAGCGAAACGCAATCTTTCAGCGGCATTCCGGCTTCACGCCGAAACCTGCTCAGTGCTTCTTCCCCAGATAGGCCTCCTGGATCGTGGTGTCCGCCAGCAGCTCTCTGGCGCTGCCGCTGGAGGTGATCTTCCCCTGTTCCAGCACGTAGGCCCGATCGGCGATGGACAGCGCTTTGAACGCGTTCTGTTCCACCAGGAGGATCGTCTTTCCCATGGCCTTGATCTCCAGAATGATCTCAAAGATCGTGTTGATCAAAAGCGGAGCAAGCCCAAGGGACGGCTCGTCAAGCAATATCAGTTCGGGGGAAGACATGAGTCCGCGCCCCATGGCCAGCATTTGCTGCTCGCCACCGGACAGCGTGCCGGCCAGCTGTTTTTCTCTCTCCTTCAATCGGGGAAACAGATCGTAGACCCGTTCAAAATCAGCGCTGATCCCCTTGGCGTCGTTTCTCAGATAGGCGCCCATCTTCAGGTTTTCGTGGACCGTCAGATTGGCGAAGATGATCCGTCCCTCCGGTACCTGACAGACGCCGGATTTTACCACCTTATGCGCCTGCTTGGCCAGCGGCTGTCCCTCGTATTCGATGAGCCCGCTGTATTTGATCACACCGCTGATCGCGTTGAGAAGAGAAGATTTTCCCGCCCCGTTGGAGCCGATGATGGTCACGATCTCCCCCTGCGGCACGTCGATGGAAACCCCTCGCAGAGCGTGGATACCGCCGTAATATACATTGAGATCTTCAATTTTAAGCATCAGCAGCGTCCCCCTCTCCGGTTTCCTCTCCGTCTTCCGTTTCTTCTTCCGCGCTGCCCAGATAGGCCTCCACGACTTTCGGATTGTTCTGGACCTGGGCCGGCGTGCCTTCTGCCAGCGCTTTTCCAAAGTTGAGAACGAATATCTTGTCGCACAGCCCCATGATCAGATCCATGTGGTGTTCGATGATGAGCACGGTCAGTCCAAAATCGTCCCTGATCTTACGGATCAGGTCCATGAGCGCCAGCGTTTCCTCCGGATTCATGCCCGCCGCAGGTTCGTCCAGCAGCAGCAGCTTCGGGTCCAGCGCCAGTGCCCGGGCGATCTCCAGCTTCCTCTGCAGACCATAAGGCAGGTTTGCCGCCACCATGTCCCGATAATCCCACAGGCCCATGAGTTTCAGAAGCTCCTCCGTCTTCGCCCTCAACTCCGTCTCTTCCCGCCACAACGTCTTCGACCAGGGCAGGACATAATTCATGATCGGTATCCGCCTGGGCAGAATAGACTCAAACAGACTGTAATTTGCCGAGCGGTGACAGGCCGTCAGTACGTTTTCAAAGGTAGTCAGCTTTTTGAACAGCCGGATATTCTGAAACGTTCTCGTGATCCCTTTTTCAGCGATCTGGAAGGGTTTGAGAGGTTTCCAGGCAAACCGGCGTTTGATTCCGTTTACGAACCCCGCTCCGTAAGGATCGGCTTCGGCGATCTGTTCACCGTAGAAACTGATCTTCCCCTCTGTCAGAGTGTAGACTGCCGTGATCAAATTGAATATCGTGGTCTTGCCCGCTCCGTTGGGACCGATCAGGCCGAAGATCTCCCCTTCTTTTATGGTAAAGGTGACGTCCCCCACAGCGGTGAGTCCGCCGAAGCGTTTTGTCACCTGTTCCAGTTTTAAAACGTCAGTCATGATTCGCCGCCTCCTTCCCCGGGAAGCTCTGTTTTCGCTTCTTTCTCCGCTTCTGCGGCGGCCTTTGCCCGCCTGTTTTCACCGGTCACCGTTCTCTTGATCCAGCGGAACATATCGGTGATCTCGATGCCTCCCAGCATGCCCTGCGGTCTTGCGATCATGATAGCGATGACCGCAGCGCCGTAGAATACCAGCCTCCAGTTGGCCAGTTCACGCAGCAGCTCGGGCAGGAAGGTCAGAATAAACGCTCCCACTACACTTCCTGTAATGCTTCCCAGTCCTCCGAAAATGACCATGATCGTCATTTCTGTGGATTTAGTCAGCTGGAACATCAGCGGCTGAATAAATCCCACGTAGTGAGCCCACAGCGCGCCGCCGATCCCCGCGTACAGTGCGGAGATGGCCAGAGACTCCATCTTATAGCGGAAGACGTTGATGCCAATGGCCTGAGAAGCCAGCTCTTCTTCGCGGATGGCGATCATGTTTCTGCCGTGTCTGGATTTGATCAGGTAGGCCATGGCCATGATCCCTATAATATCGATGACGATCACATTTACAAGCGTCGTGTCCAGCGGGATGCCGGGCAGGCCTCTGGCGCCGCCGACTATCGTCATATTGTCCAGGATCAGACGGATCGCTTCGCCGAACCCCAGGGTCGCGATACAGAAATAATCTCCCTTCAGGTTCAGTGTAAAATACCCGATGAACAGGGAGGCGATCATCGCCGCGATGCCACCGATGAGGACCGCCAGATAAAACGGGACGTTAAGCTGCATGGTGCAGGTGACGGCCACATAAGCTCCGATGGCCATGAATCCGGCGTGTCCGAATGAAAACAGTCCCGTAAAACCGGTCAAAAGGGAAAGGCCCAGGACGATCATCACATTGATGCCGACCAGGATCAGGATACCTTCTATGTAAAACCAACTAAACACTGTGAAAGCACCCCCTTACGCCTTGTCTTCTGTAATCTTGCCCATCAGTCCGCTGGGCTTGACTACCAGAACGATGATCAGTAACGAAAACGCGATCAGATCTCTGTACTGTGACGCGATATATCCGGCGCTGATGGTCTCGATCAATCCCAGAAGGATGGACCCCACCACCGCTCCCGGAAGACTTCCAAGCCCTCCAAATACCGCGGCGATAAAGGACTTGTTGGTGATGACTCCGATCTGCGGATACACGGTGTACTTCATACCGAAGAGCATTCCCGCCACGCCGGCCAGCATGCCGCCCAGAAGGAAAATGACAAATATGATCCGGTTCACGTTGACGCCCATCAGATTGCTTCCCCGGGCGCTGTAGGAGCAGGCCCGGATGGCAAGCCCTACTTTGGTTTTTTCAATGATGAAGACCAGGATCGCCAGGCTGATGCCCGCGATCACAAACATGAGAATGTCGATGCGGCTGACGGATATCGCGCCGAAGGTGATAGGCGTCGTGCTGAAGATCTCCGGATACGTCTTAAATGTGGGACCGATGGTGGCGACAACAAAATTCTCCAGAAAAATCGAAGCGCCCATGGCCGAAATGATAAAATATAAGGACGGTGCGTTCCGCTTTCTCAGCGGACTGTAGGCAATCTTCTCCAGCCCCACGGCTACCAGGCCCGCCGCAAAGGCCGCTACCACCAGCGCGCCCATAAAGGGCAGCGACAGGAGATTGAGGGCATAAAGTCCGAAGTAAGCACCCAGCATGATGACGCCGCCGTGGGCAAAATTGGAAAAGTTCAGGATACTGTAAACCAGCGAATATCCTACGGCCATCAGAGCGTAAATACTTCCTATGGACAGCCCGTTGATCAATTGTTGTAAAAATACGCTCAACTGCAGTCCCTCCTTTTTGATTCAAAACAGGGCAGTGATCCGCTGCCCTGTTTCAATTGTGCTTCACTGTTTTAGGGAACTATTCCTGAGTACCGTATTTCTGCATGAATACGTATTCATACTCGCCCTTTTCTGTGTTGAACTTGATCTGCTGAATGGCAGCTTCCTTGCCTACCGGATCGTGGGTATCTTCGCCCAGCGTGATGGTGCCGGTGACGCCCTTGTACTCAACCTGAGTCAGCGCATCGGTGATGGCCTGACTGTCGGCGATCCCCGCCCTCTCGATGGCCGCCAGAAGCACTCCGTAAGCATCGTGGACCATGTAGCAGTTGATCTCCGGCGTGGTTCCGTATTTCTCAATGTACATCTCGGTCAGAGGAATGACTTCCGGATCGTTGTAGTCAAAGTGGTTCACAACATAGCTTCCCTCGATGGCCTTGCCCGCCATCTCGAACAGATTGTCGGAGGGCCAGCCGTCGCCGCCCATTAAGGTAGCCGTGATGCCCAGCTCTCTGGCCTGATTGGCGCTGAGGGCTACTTCCTTATAGTAGTAAGGCATCAGGATCACTTCCGGATCGGCTTCCTTGATCTTGGTCAGCTGCGGTCTGAAATCGGTGTCGCCTGCTTTGAACGCTTCCTGCGCTACGATAGTGCCGCCCTTGGCTTCAAAGGTCTCGATGAAATACTGCATAAATCCCTGAGAATAGTCGCTGGCTACGTCGTACAGAATAGCGGCCTTCTTGTACTTCAGAACATCCGCAGCATAACCGCCGGCTACCGCGCCCTGATACGGATCCGTAAAGCAGACCCGGAAATTGTACGGATTGACTTCGCCTTTATCGTTGACTGTGATCTTCGGATTTGTGGCAACGGTGGCGATATCGGAAACATGAGCGGAATTCAGAACGTTGGTAATGGCCAGCGCCTGCGCCGACGCGTTGGGGCCGAGGATGGCGCAGACCTTATCCTGGGATACCAGTCTCTTCACTGCGTTTACCGCCTCGTTGGGATCATTCTTCGTGTCGTATTTTACAAGCTCCAGCATGCGGCCGCCCAGAACGCCTCCGTTGGCGTTGGTCTGTTCGATGAGCATTTCAACAGTCTGGCTCTCGCATTTGCCCCAGGGCGCCTGATCGCCGGTCAGAGATCCGATCCAGCCGATCTTTACGGTATCGCCGGAATCTCCTCCGGAATCCCCTCCATTCCCTCCGCCGCTATCGCCGCCGCTTCCGCTGCAGCCGGTAAATGCAAGACTGAAAATCATAATAATTGCGAGCAAAAATGTCAGCTTTTTCTTCATTTCCTCTCCTCCTTAAATTCGAGTGATGGCCGCCCTTACCCGGGCGCTTCTGATATTCTGATTATAGGAGGCCGCTTCACTTTGCTTCAAAAAGAAACAGAATAATTCACATAATTTTTCGAATCGTCAGAATTGGTAAACCGCCGTAACATTTTTGTTACATTATATGCGCCGGATATATGCCGGGCGGGAGCCCGGCGGTCGGAGGTCTGATAATTGCTCACCCATCGCAGACGATCCCTGCCGTCTGCAGACTGCCGGCCGGCTGCCTGTCTTGCGCCGGACATTCCGGCCGACTTCCGTCTGGTGCCGGACACTCCGGCCGACTTCCGTCTGGTGCCGGACACTCCGGCCGGCTGCCTGTCTGGCGCCGGACATTCCGGCAGGCGCCGGTAGACCATCCCGTTTCATTCTCTTCCATGCCTTCGCCCTTCTTTGAAAGATAGGTGAAATATGCAAAAAATCTGCAATATCACCTAAACCAGCGCCTTTTCCCCTTGAAAACGTCCTATTTCTTGCTTCAATTGGGTGATTTCTGATCAAAACAGCAAGTTTCACCTATTTCAGACCTCGATTTAGACGAAAGCCTATTTTTTCTCCGCTTTTCACCTATCGATGAGTACCGCCGCCCAGCTCCTCACCATCACCCAGCGCCAAGGCATCATCCAACACCACAGCATCACCCAGCGCAGACCATCCAATCCAGGCCCTCCCACATGAACCGTCCGCCACAGGTTATCCAGCAAATCCTCTGTACATCCAGCCTATACGACCCACGCACATGGACCATCCCCCCACAGCTGGCCAGCACAGCCGGCCACGCAAACCGCACAACGCACAGCCGGCCGCACAACCGCCCATCGCAAACCATCCCACACAAACCGCCCGACATAAGCCCCGGCGCAGACCGCCCCCTTCGCTCCACGCAAAAACCCCGGACCGATCGGCCCGGGGCTCGCATAACGACGCCTTTACACATTGTTTTTGGCAGATTGCTGCCACTGCTTCTAATGTCTGTTTTATCCCGGCTCCGCCGGCTCTCACTGCTCTTTCATCTCGCTGAAAATCAGCAAGCCTTCGAGGAATTTCCCGATGCTCGCCTTTCCTCCCACGTTCCGGCTGTCCCGGAGATAATCCATTTCCGCTTTCAGGCTCTCAAACTCAAAGACCAGCTGTGAATAATCCTGAAATACTTCATTGTACGAATCCTCGATACCCATGTTGGCCATATTGATCAGCCCTTTTTTCATGGCCCGGCGCATGCGCTGCTTCACTACCTTTTCGTCCTCGCCGATCTCCCGGCAGTACTGGGTCAGAGTCTCGCTCTGTTCACAGCTGTCTCCCTGTTCCAGGCATTTTTCACAGACAGCCAGAATATCTTTAGTGCCCCGCTCTCCCAGCATTCCCATGACGCCCAGCAGATATCGGATATCCTTCATTCCGTCCTTTTTGGGTCCGGCTGCCGGGGCAGACTCTTTCTCCCTGTCCCCGGTGAGCTTTATCATCCCCCGAATGCCGTTCAGCGTTTTTTCCATCTCCACCTTCTCAATGACCCGGCGAACGACGTTTTCCACCTCGATGATATTGATAGGCTTGTGAATAAAAAACTCCACGCCAGCCCGATAGGCCTCCGACACCATCTCCTTGTCGGACACTTGTGAGATCATGATGAAATTGATATTCGGACGTACTTTTTTTACATCGTTTACAATGCTGATCCCGTCCTTTACCGGCATCAGCAGATCCGCCAGCACGATATCCGGTTCCCTGGCGATGATCTCCATCTCCGCCTTTGCCGCATCAGTGGAAAAGCCCACGACTTCACCCAGCTTTTTCTGCTCGATAATACGGTCCAGCACCTTCACTACGCTCCGGACATCGTCTACAATGTAAAACTTCATTTCAGACCTCCTTCTACCGTCTGCTTTGGAAGCTTGATCTGAAAGCGCGTGTACACGCCTTCTTTGGACTCGGCGCAAATCTGCCCGTGGAACTTATCACGCACCAGATCCCGCACCAATGTCAGACCGACGCCCCGATTGATGTCGCCTGTCTCCCCGTCAAACTTTGTGGAGTACCCCGGATCGAAAATCACGTCCATATCTCCGGCCGGTATACCTGGACCATTGTCTGTGACATCGAAAAGATAGAAATCCTTGTTTTCTCCCACTCCGGGAAACACATCCAGCCTCACGATGCCACACTTTCTGTCTCCGACGGAATCAATGCCGTTGATCACGAGATTCCGCAGGACGGACATGAGGCTGAAATGATCATCCACATCGAAATCGTACCGCACTCTCGCGATAAACTGGATATCCTGCTTTCGCTCGCGGATCAATTCGTTGATATCCAATTCCAGGATCTGTACCACATCTTTGATCTTCATGCCCCCCTCGTCCAGATCGGCAAGGAAATTGTCCTGCAGCCCCTTGATGACCCTGATATAGTCTTTCTTTATCTCATGAACATCCTTGGAAATGTCCAGCGAAAGATCTTTCAGTTCCTCAGGATATCCCTCATTCTCCATTGTTCGGTAGAGCATGAAAGCCTTCTTCATCACATCCTCGATCTCGACCATATTCTTGCTCATGAAATAAACTTCACTCTTAAATACCGAGGCCATGATCATCAATTTTTTATAACGTTCTTCATGTTCGTTTCTGCTGAGCAGATTTTTATAGGATTCAATGCTGACAACGACAAATGTGATGACGACCGAGCGGCCCAGCGCTACCAGAAACAGGCCCTTCATCTCTTCCAAAGGAGCCGGATGCCCACCGTAGCGCACCATCATCTCCATCATATTTGACATGAAATCGCAGAATACCATGCAGAGAAAATAATTGGCATATGTCTTTTTACGGGTGTTGTTCCAGTAGTAGAGATAGAAAAATACGCCATAAGAACAATAAAATGCCACGTCAGGGTAGACGCGGTAAAACACGCTGCCGAATCGCAGCCCCAGATCTACGATATCGGTCTGAAAGAACAGGATGATTCCGCGAAACAGCGGCGACGCGATCCCCACCAGGATGCCGGAAGGGATCGGCTCCAGCGTGTTGTACTGGTACATAAAAATGCCGAGCAGAACCACCGCCAGCGTAATGATAAATCCATCGGTAAATAAATTGACGTAGATCTGCGATCCAAAGGAAACGCACATGGCCATCACGAGGGCCTTTTTCCATTTTGTCATTTTGCTCTCCGATCCACCACGAACCATACAAAAAATACTCAGACCGCCCGGCCACGCAAATGCCGGTCAGCCTGCCGCATCTGTTGCGTATAAGCTGCCAACGCCGGCTTTTCCTCATTATATTATAATTTACCGTTTTTTTCAATTCCTGTTTTTCAACAGCAGCCCCGCTGTCTTTCCAGCCTTGTCCCGATCGCCCCCCCAGGCGGCGAAATGCCGGCATGCGCTCGGTCAGGTATCACTAACTGTCAGCGGTGCAATGGATTGACATGGTAAAAGGAACGTGCTAATATAGAATTTAATTGGAGTCTCGGCTTAACAGACGCTTAGAACCTTGAAAAATCAACATTTCAGCTTTACATAAAGCTGGTCTTTTACAGCAGACGCCGCAGCTTTTGACGGTCAGGTCTCCATCCCCTCCGCCGGATCAGCGCCACATAAATATTGATTTTTCAAGATTCAAAGATAATTAATGATAAGGAATACCGAATGAAAAAGGAAAGCAAGGACGGCAGTGGGACCAAAAGGCTGACCACGCGGCAGCAAAACGCTCTTATCACAAAGAAGACCATTTACGACACAGCGATCAGTCTCTTTCTGAAGAACGGTTATGAAAACGTAAAGATCGAAGAGATCACCCGCGCAGCCAATGTGGCAAAGGGGACTTTTTATATCTATTTTGAATCAAAAAAAGAACTGTTGTACCACACTTTTGACGAATTAGATAAGGTTTATGAGGTGGCCTACGAAAAGATCGATCATTCTGCCCCTTTCGGCGAACAGATCGTCACATTTCTGACTACCGCCTATGAGTCTCACAACCACATGGTCAAGGAGCTGGCCAGAGCGCTTTATCACAACAGTGTTCTGGAAAAGGACCCTAAACTTTTAAGTCCCAGCCGAACTATGTTCAAACTCATCAAGGAGATCGTGAAAGCCGGCCTGGCAGCCGGTGAACTGAACGATCAATATGACGCAGACTTTTATCTCGGCTTGATCCGAACACAGATCGCGGGGATCGACTATTGCTGGATCGTCTCTTCCGACGATCTGAATTTTTCAGATTTTACACAAAAAAATATTTATGCGCTGACACAGGGGCTCCTGAATATATAATTCCCTGCGTATACGGCAAGAACAAGAAACGGAAATGCCTGCTGCAGAATAATGATCTGCAGCAGGCATTTCCGTTTCTTCGTCTATAGTCTGGGGGGCTGTCTCAACGGTTCTATCCCAAACAGAGAGGACACAGCACCGCGAGACTTGTGAGATCTTACCGCCGCCGCGCGACAGGCTGCCTTCCCGCTCTTTTGGCGTTGCAGCATCGCCGGTTCACAGGATCAGCGGTCAGCTTCGGCCGCCCGCAGGATCGTTTGGCAACAGCTTCGGCAGTTCGGCCGCCCGTGGGATCGTCGGTCAGCGAGCTTGTCTGGCTGCGGGATCATTGAACGGCGGCTTGTCTGCCTGCGGGATCGTTGGACGGCAGCTTGTCTGGCTGCGGGATCATTGGACGGCAGCTTGTCTGCCTGCGGAACCGTTGGACGGTGAGCTTGTCTGGCTGCGGGATCGTTGGACGGCGGCGTGTCTGGCGGCAGAATAGGTGAAAACAGAAAAAAAATCAGAAAATCACCGATAAACACGTAAAAATCAGCGATCGTCTCTCAATAATCGCTGCAAAATAGGTGAACGCTCAATTAAAAAGTGATTCTCGCCTATTTGAAAGCTCTTTTTCGGCGAGATCGAGAAAAAAATCCAGATTTGACCTATTTGCTCTCCCCGTCAGTCACCGGTTGGGTACTGACAGCTGCCGGAAGTCAGCGGCCTCCAGAAAAACAGCGGCCTGCCGAAGGAAACCAGCGGAATATCGCGGCGAAGGCGCGGCCTGCGTCGGGAAGCCGCCGCGAAAGCGCCCCGACGCGGAGATTGAAAGACCGCGCCTGTGGTCTGCCATACCGGTTTTCCGAACCGGATCCCGGAAAATTCTTCTGCCGCCCGCTTATACGTGTCCGTAAAAATCTCTGTGGGCCACCGCTGAATATGCGTAATCCATCAGGGTCGCCCAACTGAATACAGGCAGGTCTACCGCACGCTGTATGGCTCTGGCAAAAGGCTGAAATCCTGTGCACTCCAGCATCAGCGCGCCGATATCCGGGTATTGTCTCACGTACTCCCGGCACTTGGCCACGATGTCTGCCTCCGCTTTTCCGTAATCGGCGGTGGGCGTCTCCGGCCTGCGGGTCTCGTCCCAGAGAGATACGAACTGAGGACATCCTCCCTCGTCCATGGCTCCTTTAATGTGATATCTGCTGTCCGGGTCCACCCCCACGTTGATCAAATGCTGCTCGCTCAGGCCCCCGGATGTGGCGCAGAAGATTCCCACCGATTTTTTCGGACCGATGATCTGTTGAATGAAGGGGATCTGCAGCAGGCTGGACATGAACACGGGCACGCTTACAGTCCCCGCCACCATTGGCTGAAAATACGCGAAATATCCACATTCCGCCAAAATTCCACGACAGCCCATCCGCTCCAGCTTTTTCGCCGCCTTCAGTATGGGCGGCAGAAGAGCTTCGTCATCCCCCTTGCACCAGGCGACGTTGCGGCAGTTCAGGCCTTCCATGATCTCATACTGGATGGGAAACGGATATGCACTGGGATTTCTCAGATCTCCGGGAAATCCCGGATAGACTTCATCCAGCAGCATGACACCAAGTCCCATACCGTACCCAACGCGATCCTTCCTCGCATATATCTGTTGAATTCCAATATCTCTTAACACGTCTCTTTTCCTTTCGATTTCTCCGTCATCCGCACCGGCGGCTCCAGGCTGCCGTCTTCCACCCCCGTGGCATCCGACAGTCCCGCGGGCCGGCGGTCTCCGGAAGCAGAGAACCCTACGCCTGCTTCCACCCTCGCAGCAGCTGCTGCCGTCTTCCACCCCCGCGGCATCCGTCAGCCCCTCGGACCGGCAGTCTCCGGCAGAAGGCGCTCTGCACCAGCCCACAGCCCCGCACGACCAGCGGCCTTTCGGCAGCAGGAAACCTACGGTACGGCATCACCGTCTGTGTATCTGCAGCCTTCCGTCCGATGGCCGATGGCAGGCGGTCACGATGCCATCAGCGCGTTTGCCAGCTCCACCGCTCCCGTTGCATCGGGAGAGTAATTGGCCCCGATCTCTTCCGCAAACCCCGCGTTGATAGGTGCGCCGCCCACCATGACCTTTACAGAGTCGTACAGACCAGCTGCCCGCAGCGCTTCCGTAGTCTCTTTCATGGCCGTCATAGTGGTGGTCAGCATGGCAGACATGCCCACCAGATCAGGACGAATTTCCTCCACGGCCCTGCAGACATCCTCCGGGCTCACATCCACGCCCAGATCGTGGATCTCATAACCCGCCCCTTCCAGCATCATGCAGACCAGCTTCTTTCCGATATCGTGCAGGTCGCCCTTCACGGTGGCTACCACGATCTTTCCTGCGACCTTCACATCCCCCTCGCCCAGCAGCGGTTTGATGATCTCCATCCCCAGGTCCATGGTCCTGGCCGACATGAGGACTTCCGGCACAAACATTTCCCCCTCTCTGAAAAGCTCGCCCACCTGATTCATTCCATCCAGCAGCCCGCCGTCCAGCAGTTCTCTGGCTGTTGACCCCTGATCCAGCGCTCTCCGCATCAGCTCTTCAAGCTCGCCGGGCTCGCCTTCCACAACAAACTGACTGATCTGTTTTAAAATATCCATACGGCACCTCCAATTCTGCAGCACGTTCCATATTCTGAATCAGACATTCCCTAAAATACTCTGGAAAGCAGCTCCGCCTCGTGTCTGGCCAAAATCGCTTCCTTCTCCGGCGCCAGAGGCGCGGGCACATGGGTGGCCAGGATCCTGTCGATGGCCTCCACCGCTTTCTCCAGCAGGTCCGATTTTTCCGGATTGACCATATTTCGCTCAAACACCTTCGGGTACCAGTATTTCTTAAAGTTTTTCAGAGTGCTGACATGTTCCAGATAGTGTCCGCCGGGCCCCACCTCTCCGATCACATCCAGGAGCAGCGTTTCGTCGCTCACATCCACGCCTCTCACATAATATTTTAACTGCTCTATGATCTCATTGGCCAGATAGATGGCCATGGGCGAAATGTTGCGGCAGTGGTCCAGCAGGCCCACGTCGTGGACCAGTCCGGCCTTGCTCAGCATGGCGGAAAATAGCGTCATCTCCAGTTCCGCCGCACTCTGAGGATCGATGGTCTTGGCATCGGAAATAGCGGCGGAACCGTAGAACGGGATACCGTAAAACTCCGCCATCTCAGCGGCCGCCGCGATATTCAGGTGAAATTCCGGCGCGCCGTAGGAACCAATGGTGGTCTTCATGTCAAATACGGTGGGCATGGACCCGTAGATATAGGGCGCGCCCTGACGGATGACCTGAGACATCACCAGTCCGGCCAGCACCTCCGCGTTATTCTGGGCCAGGATGCCCGCCTGCGTGATGGGACCTGTTCCGCCCATCATGCTGTAAGGCATATAGGTGAAGGGGATCCCGTGTTCCGCGCAGACTGCGATCCTCTCGTTGGATTCATAGGGGTGCAGAAGCGGCGGAATGGGCTCGGCATAATAGACGAACAGCGGTTTTTCCGCCAGTGCTTCCGGCCCTCCCGCCAGATCGGCGGCGATCTTTACAATATCCTTCAGCGCCTCCACATCGGAGGTCACCACATGGATGTTCTTTGTAAAGTTTCGGACTACCTCGATGAATCCGATCTGCCCCGCCAGCTGAGCGGGCACTCCGCCCAGAATGCCCACTGACGTGGTAAACGCAATATTGGGCAGATAATCCTGCAGCGTACACATGATCTTCATCTCATCTCTCGTGAAGCGCCGCGCTGTGTTCGTCTTGTAGTCCAGGTATTCCAGCTGTTCAGCGATGGAACCAAAGTAGATATTTCTCTCCGGTCCCAGCTCGCCCACCTGCTCCCCGTCCCGGTTGTACAGTCTGATCACCTCCGGAACTGTGGCAAGCGCCTTTTCCACCAGTGCAGAGGGGATCTTCACAATGTCGCCGGCCTCCATAACCGCGCCGTGTTCTGCCAGCGCGCCGCGCATCCGTTCTCCTGTGACCTTGATCCCCACTTCCTCCAGAATACGCAGGCTTGCTCTATGGATCTTTTCGATCTTTTCCTGATCCAGTATCCTGAATTCAATGTCGATTGGAAAATTCCGTTTCATCCTCTTCCTCCTTTATGCCTCAAAGACGCGGCCGCCTGCGGCGTCAGCCCACGTTCGACGGCCGATCCATATCTGTCGGTCAGTTCACGCTTAACGGCCAGCTCACGCCTGACGCTCTGTCCACGTCTGCCGACCAGCTCATGCCTGACGGTCGACCCAATTCTGACGACCAGCTCACGCTTGGCGGCCAGCTCACGCCTGACGCACTATCCACGTCTGCCGGCCAGCTCTCCTGCGCGGATGCCGCTTCAATTCCCCGTCTACACAAACGCCGTCCCCAGCAAAAGTCTGGGCAGCGTCAGTGAGACCGCGGGCCAGTACGTCACCAGAATGAGCGTGGGCAGGTAGGCGAACAGCAGCAAAAACGCAGTAGGCTTCAATACCTCGCTGGCCTGCACGTTGTAGATCCTGGCGGACAGGTAGATGAAAGGCGCGCTGGGCGGCGTGATGTTGCCCATTCCCAGATTGACTCCCATGATAGCCGCAAAGTGATACGGCGAGATGCCGATCTCCATGGCGATGGGAAAGAGAATGGGAGCGGCCAGCAGCGTGCCGCTGGTGTCATCCATGACCATGCCGATGAGCACCAGAAACAGATTCATCATCAGCAGGATCACGTATTTGTTGTCGGAGATGCTCATCAGTGTGTCCGACACGAGCTGAGGAATGTTCTGCTGAGTCAGGATGCGGCTCAGCATGCACACCACACCGATCATCACCATGATGACGCCGGTGGTGGTGGCTGTCTCAGCCAGCGTGTTCAGCAGATCTCTGGGCTTCAGCTTTTTATAGACAAACATGGCCACCGGAATGGCATAGATCACCGCCACGCCTGCGGATTCGGTGGCGGTCATAGCCCCCGAGTAGATGCCTCCCAGAATGATCACCGGCATCAGCAGAGAGGGGACGGCCATCTTTGTCCGTTTCAGGAACTCCGAACCCCACTGCGCCGGCGTCCTGCTCTCTTCGTATAGGACGCCCTCTTCTTTCCGCATCAGGATCCAGGAGCCCAGACTCAGCAGGATCGTCAAAATGACTCCGGGCACGATGGTGGACAGAAAACAGGCCAGCACGGAGATGTTCAGCGTCCATGCGATGAGGATCTGCGCCGCGCTGGGCGGGATCAGCAGCCCCAGCGGAGCGGCGCAGCAGGCTACCGCCGCCATCACGCCCATGGGATACTTTCTCTCCTTGCCCTGGGGCGCGATAATGGAGCCGATACAGGAAAGTGTGGCGGCTCCGCTGCCACAGATCGATCCAAAGATGGCGCTGGTGATCACCGTCACGATGCACAGCCCGCCTTTGATCCGTCCCACAAAAATATCTACCCAGTCGATCAGCGCCTTGCCGATCTTGCCCTTTTCCATGATCCCGCCGGCCAGAATGAACATGGGGATCGCCAGCAGCGTCACGGACGCCAGCTTACTGTAGCTGGTGGACATCAGCGCCGAGGGCGCGTAGCCGAATATCATGACGAGAACGATCACCGCGCCTCCAAAGCTGAAGGGTACGGGAACTCCCGCCACCAGCAGTACGACCAGCACCAGCAGAACCAGTGCGATTATCAGTATTTCCATTTACGCAGCCTCCCCCTTCCCCGCGATCTGCGCTGCGGAGTCCGCCCGCGGTATGAATACTCTCACCAGATGATACAGAGAGTAGAAAAACATCAGACATAAGCTCACAGTGATGGCGCTGTTGCTCGCCAGCAGCGGGATGCCCAGGCCGGGGGTGGTGGCCCCGGTCTGAATATTCCAAACTGCGTAGTACACCACGGACCAGTAGGCCAATACGCCTGCAATGCACGTGGTCAGCGCGTTTACGATGATCTGCAGTACTTTCTTGACTTTTTCGCTTTTTACAAATAAATTGGTCAGATCCGCCGAGATGTGACTGGCCTCATAGCTGCCGTAGGCGCCGCCCAGCCAGTAGACCCACATGGCGAACAGCGTGATGATCTCGTCGGAACCGAAGAAATCTCCGTCCATGCAATACCGGGCGAACACCGCGGCTCCCACCACGACGATCAGCACGGCACTGGAAAAGATCAGGATGTACCGCATCAGCTTCTCGCAGACTCTCCACAAAAACCACTCTTCGATCGGTTTCATCTTTTTCATATCAGCCTCGCAATCCATACAGCGCAGCGCCTACAGAGTATCCGAATACTCGGCCAGCTCATTCATATAATCCTCGCCATAGTAATCGGCAAGCCTGGGCCACACGTTGGTCTTCATAAATTCGCTCATGGACGCCCGTTCTTCATCTGAGGGTATGATCACTTCCACGCCTGCGTCGCGCAGTCCCTGGATGGACTCTTCCTCCTGTACGGCCAGCTGATCGGCTCCCTGATTCAGCGCGTCCACGATGCAGTCGTTGATGATCGTCTGATATTCCTCCGGTATGGTGTCCCACTTGGCCTGATTCATGATGCAGGCGTAGACGTCAGGCATGATCTTGTAGTCCACAAAATGGTCGATGACGTCCACGAAGGAAACGTAGTTCAGATAGGGTCCGCCGCCGTACCAGCCGTCGGCGACGCCGGTCTGCAGGGCGGTGTACAGGTCTGCGTAGTTGATGGTGGTGGTATTGAAATTCATGGCCTTGATGATCAGCGCCATCGTTTCCATGGCCGGAGCCCGCACCAGATCTTCCTTGTGCACGCTGAAATCGAACAGCGATCCTCTGGCCTTGTCGGTCAGGTCCGCAAAACCCAGACCCAGGAAACCGCTGGGCCAGAATCCGAAGGTCTTGACGCCGTACTTCTGCTGAAATTCCGAATACGTCTTATAGATATAGCTGTCCTGCCCATACGCTTCTTTGAATTCTTCCGTGTCTTGTACAAAGAAGGGGATGTAGAGGGATTCCGCGAAGATGTCGTGGCTGCCCGTCATCGTGAAGAGACCCATGTCGATGGTGCCCTGCATGATCTCCTCATAGGCCTGCACATAGTCTCCCAGCTGGGACGCCGGATAAACGGTGATCTCCACGTGGCCGTCCGTGGCCTCGCTGATGTTTTTCGCCGCTTCCTCAGCGATCCAGGTGTCGATGGCTTCCGTGGAACCGATCCCGGCCCAGGACAATTTATAGACTTTATCCGGATCGCCCGACTCTCCGCCGCTGCCACCGCTGCCGCCTCCGCCGCAGCCGGCAAAGCAGGCCGAGATCAGGGTGAGCATGCATATGATGCAGATGGATTTTTTCAATTTCTTATTCATTTCTTCTCCTCCTCAATGATCTTCTCTCGCAAATGATTTACTGGACGACAGTCTTATTCAGAGAAATTTATCTGCATGATCACCCCCGTTTCACAGCCTGCCGCGCCTGTTCGGCGCCGGGGCCGACGGTTCTATTTAGCGTAACGCTTCATGAGGCGTTCCCATTCTTCATCTCTTATTTCGGAGATCCGGGCCACTTCCTCGTCCTTCAGATGCTTAAAACGCTTCTGGGACCGGATATACTCCCCCACCGGCTTCAGCACCTTGGGCACGTAGTTCAGCTTTATCTGATCATTTTCATATTCCGCCAGATACCAGAGTCCGCATTCCACCGCCATCCTGCCGATCTCAATGGTTTTGGCCGGATCAAAGCCCCAGCCTGTGGGACAGGGGGCAGACACGTGGATGACACGGCAGCCTCTCACGTCCTTAGCCCTGGCGATCTTCTCCATGAGATCCCTGGGATAGGAGACGGAGGCCGTGGCCGCGTAGGGCACGCGATGGGCGGTGATAATATCGAATAAGTTTTTGCGGAAGGTATTCTTTTCGCCGATCGAACAGGGTCCCGCCGGCGTCGTGGTGGTGCTGGCCCCGTAGGGCGTGCTGCCGCTTCTCTGCACGCCGGTGTTCATGTAAGCCTCATTGTCGTAGCAGAGATACAGAATATTGTCGTTTCGCTCCGCCGCTCCGGATAGAGCCTGGATCCCGATATCCACCGTACCCCCGTCGCCGCCGATGGCCAGGATCGTCACATCCTCGTCCCAGCCCAGCGCCTCCGCCGCCACCGCCATTCCGGAGGCTGTGGAAGCCAGCGCCGGGAAGGCTGTGACCGCGTTGTTCACAAACAGAGCCGACTGGGGATAGACGGATGTGGTAGCCGCGAAGCAGCAGGCCGGGTAAGCCGCGCAAGTCTTCTCTCCGAGAATTTTCAGAGCGAGTCTGACGGCCACCGCCGCTCCGCAGCCCTGGCACATCTTGGCGCCGTAGAGCAGCTCCTGATCAGATAGATCTTTGTAATTCACCGCCACTATTCCCACCTCATTCCCAAAAACTGAATTTCTTTCTCCGGCTCGCCCGCCGCCATGCGGGCCAGTTTATCGTACATCTGCGCGATCTGAGTCTTGGGAATGTCCCTGCCCCCCAGACCGACGATGAAATTGCCCAGGGCGGTCTTGGTTCCGCCGTACATGCAGGCCTTCACCTCAGAATAGATCGTGCCTTCAAATCCGAAGGAAATGCTGCGGTCGATCACGCCCAACGCGGCGAACCGGTCTCTGAGACTCGCAAAGTATTCCTTGGGGAAGGGCCGATAGCTTCTCAGCTTGATCAGACCCACCTTTTTTCCCTGCCGCCTCAGCTCATCCACCACGACTCTGGCCGTGCCGGCCACGCTGCCGGCCGCCACCAGCGCCGTTTCCGCGTCGCCGCATCTGTATTCCTCCGTCATGCCGCCGTAGCTGCGGCCGATGATCCTGCCGTATTCCGCGTCGGCCCCGGCGATGACCTGTTTCGCTTTCTCAAAGACCGCCTGCTGCAGATAGCGGCCCTCCGTATGGAAATCCGGCCCCACAGTCTGGCACAGAGTCTTCGGCGCCGACAGCGACATCTTGTTGTCCGTGCGAAAGGCCGGCAGGTAGCGGTCCACGGTCTCCTGATCCGGTATTTCCACCATATCGTAAGTATGAGTCAGCGTAAAACCGTCGAGATTGACCATGACCGGCGTCATGATCTCAGGGTCTTCCGCGATCCGATAAGCCTGGATCACCGTGTCCAGCGCCTCCTGACCGCTCTCTACAAACAGCATGATCCAGCCGGAATCCCTCATGGAAAAGGCGTCCCGCTGATCGCCGTA
>Ga0129308_1001683_pt1 | contig 21779 bp, 18 predicted proteins | sample L827metagenome_FD_94440 | JGI IMG/M metagenome (GOLD analysis project Ga0129308, IMG submission 94440) | Ring-tailed lemur group fecal microbial communities from Wisconsin, USA - L827 metagenome | ecosystem: Host-associated > Mammals > Digestive system > Large intestine > Fecal | place: USA... | reverse complement strand
CCCGCCCACGGGCACCAGCACCATGTCCAGATCCGGGTGTTCCTCCATCATGTCAAAACCCAGCGTACCCTGTCCTGCCATGGTGTCGGGGTCGGCAAAGGCGTGGACAAAGGTCCTTCCCGTCTCTCTCTCGATCTGGTGGGCGATGGCCTCGCAGGCGTCGAAATCCCTGCCTGCCACTTTGACCGCCGCTCCATATCGCTTCGTCCGTTCGATCTTGGTGACGGGAGCATTCTCAGGAAGGACGATCAGAGCGTCTATCCCCATTTCCCTGGCCACATAACCGACGGCCTGTGAATGATTGCCGGAAGATGCGGCGATGATTCCCTTCTCCAGTTCCGCTTCACTCAGAAGAGAGATCTTATTCGTTGCTCCACGCAGCTTAAACGACCCCGATCTCTGCTGGAATTCCATCTTCAGATAGATTTCCGCACCAAACATTTCCGAGAGATCCTGCGAGTATTCAAAGGGGGTTTTTCTGATGATCCCATCCACTCTTTTCTTCGCTTCTAAAATGTCGTTAAAGGTTATTTTTCTCATTTCACTTCTCCTTTTTACATCGAATGAGCGAGTTCACCCATGATAACTTCTGTCTCACTCTTCCCATCCATAACAGCAGCGGCCGCCTGCACTGTTATGATTTTCTCTCAAACCGGCTTGTCAATCTGTATCATTCAGTGTTATCATTAAGTGAATTTTTTTCAGTTTACCACATTTACGGCGATTGTCTTCATCCAGAAAAAAATAGACCACCCAACCAGAAAATCAGAATGCCGATACGAATAACGGCTTTGGCATCGCCCATCCCAACCATAAATCATGAGAGGTACCCCGTGTTCAAGGACTGGAAACCCGATAAAATGAGTCCCACTCCCCTTTATGTACAGATCCGCGATTTCCTTCGCCATCAGATCGTCTCCGGTCAGCTTCCCATCGGCGCAAAGATTCCCACTCAGCGTCAGCTGGCCAGGCAGTTCGATGTAAACAGGAGCACGATCATTACAGCTCTGGACGATCTGATAGCGGAAGACCTGCTGGAAAGCAGAGGAAAATCCGGCACGTCGGTGAAGAACGACCACATATCCCGAAACGCGCCCCCGCCGCCTGACTGGATCTCTTACATTCAGGCCGGAAATTATCAGGCAAATAAAAACATCGTCCGCGCGATCAATTATTATGAGCATCAGGAAAACATGCTCTGTCTCAGCCGGCCGGAGATCGCTCCGGAACTCTTTCAGAAAGATGTGATGACGCTGATATCTGAAAGCTGCCTGACAGATGCGGAGAAACTGGGATATGAACATCAAAACGGCACCCGCTCCCTGCGCGTTGAACTCTGCAAATATCTGAAGAAGAGCGGCATTCGGGTCGTTCCCGATCAGCTTTTGATCGTATCCGGGGCGCTGCAGGCCATTTATCTGATCGCAGTAGGCCTTTTGCACAAAGGCTCCACCATTCTGACGGAAAATCCCTCCTGGATCTATTTCGTCAACATATTTCAATCCGCCGGCATGAAGCTCTACGGAGTTCCCATCGACGATCAGGGGATAAAACTGGACGTGTTGGAAAAGACGCATATTCAGACAAAAGCTTCGATTTTATATACGATCCCAAACATGCATAACCCTACTGGATCTGTAATGACTGAAGGAAAGAAAAAGGAATTGATGGCCCTGTGCCGGACCAGAAAACTGCCCATTATCGAGGATGATTCATACCGGGAGATCTATTTCGGCAGCGACGCGCCCCGGCCGTTAAAGGCTTACGACGACAACGATCTGGTACTCTACATCGGAACCTGCTCCAAGGTGCTTTTTCCCGGCCTGCGGCTGGGCTGGATCGTGGGTCCCAAACAGGTGATCGATCGCCTTGCCGATATCAAAACGCAGGTCGACACCGGTGCCAGCACCTTGTCCCAGCTGGCTATGAGCGAATTGCTGCGCACGGGGCTTTACGAAACACACCTGAGTTCCCTCCGCCGCGAAATGAAGATCCGGCGGGACTTTATGCTGGAGATACTGAACAAATACTTTACGGACATCGCCCGGTGGGACGTGCCTCAGGGCGGCATCTATATCTGGCTGCATATCACCCGGCCAGTTTCCATGACCAGGCTCTTTTATCGCTGTATCGAGCGCGGCGTCTTAGTCAATCCTGAGGCAGTTTATTCTACCCAGCCCGGCGATCATATCCGGCTTTCCTACGCGGGTCTCTCCCGGAAGAATATCGAAAAGGCCCTTAAGATCCTGGCGGATACCATACGCGAAAACCAGTGAAGCCGGCAGGCAAAACAGCCTTCCCGGCCAGAACCGCACATCAGCCAAAAAAATTCCCTGGCGGCATCTCTCGATGCCCCAGGGAATTTTTATTCAGGCTGTTTTACAACAGCCTTTGATTCTATCTTGTTTTCATCGGCTGCCCGCTCTTTGCCGGACCGCGCCGGCATCAGCAGATGCAGCGCCCGTACCGCCGGTTTTTATTTGCCGGCCTGACGAGCGTCGAACAGCGCTTCCGCGTTCTCCCACTCTTCGATGATCTCCGGGATGACCTTGTACAGGTCGCCCACGATGCCGTAGTCGGCAACGCCGAAGATCGGAGCGTCGGGATCTTTGTTGATGGCAACGATGATCTCGGAATTCTGCATTCCGGCCAGGTGCTGGATGGCTCCGGAGATACCGCAGGCGAAGTAGATCTTCGGCTTAACGGTGGTTCCGGTCTGTCCGACCTGGTGAGAGTGATCGATCCAGCCGTTATCCACGCAGGCACGGGAGGAACCAACAACTCCGCCTACCTTGTCGGCGAACTTCTGGATCAGTTCGAAGCCTTCGGGACCGCCCAGACCACGTCCGCCGGAGCAGATGATGTCGGCGTCGGTCAGGGATACCATTTCCTTGGCAGCCTTTACGATCTCCACGATCTTGGTTCTGATGTCGGCATCCGCCAGCTTAACATCGACCTTGATGATATCGCCGGTGGCCTGAGGATCTCTCTCTCTCTTGCTCATTACGCCGGGACGTACGGTGGACATCTGCGGTCTCGTCTTCGGGCAGATGATGGTAGCCATCAGGTTTCCGCCGAAGGCCGGACGCGTCTGCTTCAGACCCTTATCGTCGGACTCGGGATCCAGATCGGAAGTATCCAGCGTGGTATTCTTCTTCGCATAGTCGATGTAGCTGGAAACTTTTACGTCCAGTCTGGTGCAGTCTGCGGTCAGACCGGTGTTCAGTCTGGCAGCCACACGGGGAGCCAGGTCGCGGCCGATGTGAGTCGCGCCGTAGATAACGATCTCCGGCTTGTACTCGTGGACCGCATCGGTGATCACCTTTGTGTAGCCATCGGTGGTGAAGTTCTTCAGCAGCGGATCTTCCAGCAGGTAGACCGCGTCGGCTCCATACTCGAAGCACTCTTTGGCCAGGCCGTCGATGCCGTCTCCCACGAGAACAGCGCAGACCTTGCAGACGCTGGTATCTTCACTGATCTCTCTGGACAGTCTGTGACCTTCGCCGATCAGCTCTTTCGCCACGTTCATCAGCTTGCCGTCTCTCTGCTCAGCAAATACCCAAACGTCTTTGTAAGCGGACAGATCTACTTCCTCGTCGCTGCCGGTCTTCTCAAAGGCGTTGAACGGGCAGATCTTCAGGCAGGCGTTGCAGGCCGTACATTTCTCATTGATAAACGCCTTCTTCTCGGCGCTGTTGAACTCGATCGCATCAAACGGGCACTCAAATTTGTTGACACAAATTTGACATCCCCTGCAGGTTTCTTTATTAACAATGATTGCCATTTTATTACTCCTCCTTCTTCACTAGATCACGTGCTTGGACTTCAGGTTGATCAGAAGTTCCTTCGCCTGTTCTTTTACGCCGTCGGCTTCAATGATGATTCCCTTGCCCTTCGGCGCCGGAGTAAAGGAACGATATACGTTTGTCGGAGAAGCGTCCAGACCTACGGTATCCAGATCTACTTCCACGTCCTTGGCGTTCCAGACCTTGATGTCGGCCTCGGAGCTGCAGGCGTGAACGATACCGCTGACGCTCATGTATCTGGGCGCGTTCAGTTCTTTGATCGCGGTCAGCATACAGGGGGTCTGGATCTTGATTTCTTCATATCCGTCTTCCAGAGATCTCTTGACGGTAATATCCTTCATGTTGTCGTCGATAGCGAACTCGGTTACATATGTAACCTGGGGTAAGTTCAGCTTTTCAGCGATCTGCGGGCCGACCTGCGCGGTGTCTCCGTCGATAGCCTGACGTCCGGCGAAGATCAGGTCGTAGTGACCCATCTTTTTGATCGCTGCGGACAGCGCGTTGGAGGTAGCCCATGTGTCGGAACCGCCTACGGCTCTGTCAGACAGCAGTACGCCCTCGTCGGCTCCCATCGCCAGACACTCGATCAGCATATCTTTCGCCTGCGGAGGTCCCATGGTGACGACGGAAATGACCGTATCGGGATACTGGTCTTTGATCTTCAGGGCCTCTTCCAGTGCATTGGCGTCGTCCGGATTCAGAATGCTGGGAACACCTTCTCTGATGATGGTGTGCTTTACCGGATCGATCTTAACTTCACTTGTATCAGGAACTTGCTTTGCGCAAACAATAATTCTCATTCTAATTTCCTCCCTCTCACTTATTTAAACAGAGCGCCCGCGATTACCATCTTCTGAACTTCAGAAGTACCTTCGTAGATCTCGGTAATCTTGGCATCTCTCATCATACGCTCTACCGGATAATCCTTCGTGTAGCCGTATCCGCCGTGGAACTGTACGCACTTGGTGGTAACGTGCATCGCCGTCTCAGCAGCAAACAATTTCGCCATAGCAGCGTCCGGGCCATAGGGGAGGTGCTTATCCTTCTTGTTGGCCGCACTGTAAACCAGAAGTCTGGAGGCTTCAATTCTCGTTTTCAGATCAGCCATTTCGAACTGCAGAGCCTGGAATTTGGAAATGCTTCTTCCAAACTGCTTTCTGGCCTTCATATAGTCTACCGTTACATCCAGAGCGCCCTGCGCGATGCCCAGAGCCTGGGAAGCGATACCGATACGTCCGCCGTCCAGCGTGGACATGGCGACTTTGAAGCCCTTTCCGACCTCACCCAGCAGATTTTCCTTCGGAACCACGCAGTCCTCGAAGATCAGCTCAGTGGTGGAGGATCCGCAGATTCCCAACTTGTCCTCGGTCTTTCCGATGGAGAATCCCGGGAATTCCTTCTCTACGATGAAGGCGCTGATGCCGTGGTTGCCCTTGGACTTATCCGTCATCGCCATTACTACAAATACATCGGCATAACCACCGTTTGTGATGAACACCTTGCTTCCGTTCAGCAGCCAGTGATCTCCCATGTCGATCGCTTTCGTCTGCTGACCGCTGGCGTCGGTTCCTGCGTTGGGCTCGGTCAGACCGAAAGCGCCCAGCGTCTTTCCTGCCAGCAGATCGGGAAGATATTTCGCTTTCTGCTCTTCCGTACCATAGTTGAAGATCGGCCAGCAGCACAGAGAGGTGTGCGCGGACACGATAACACCCGTGGTAGCGCATACTCTTGACAGCTCTTCCACTGCGATCGCGTAAGAAATATGGTCGCTGCCCGCGCCGCCGTACTCTTTCGGGAACGGGATGCCCATGAGGCCGTACCTTGCCATTTTCTCAACGGTTTCCGTCGGGAATCTGTGCTCGGCGTCGACATCAGCGGCAAGAGGTTCCACTTCATTAACAGCAAACTCTCTTACCATCTTTCTTACAAACTCTTGTTCTTTCGTTAATTGAAAGTTCATGTTTATGCCTCCTTATTATGATTTAACAGGTTCACCTTTGTGACAGGTTGAGCGGCCGCCAACAAATTGTTATATTATTAACAGCACACAATATTAGTAAACTACATTTTGCGCCACTTTGCAAGATGTAGTTGCATTTTTCTTTGTTTTTTTTCGCTTTTCTCCTTTATTTCGTCACGGATCGACAATCATGGGATCATTTCTTCTCTCAGAGACGAAGGGACCTTCTTTTCCAGACGGGAAACCTGTACCTGAGATATGCCCAGGCGGTCCGCGATCTGCTGCTGAGTCATATCCTGGAAGTAGCGCAGCACAATGATCTGGCGCTCCCGCTCCCCCAGTCTGCCGATGACGGCCTTCAGATGGATCATGTCCACCTGCCGGTCCTCCTCCTCTTTATAGTTTCCGCTGCTGTGCTGGGCCGTCCGTTCCGGATCGTCCAGACTTTCCGGATTTCCCAGCGCGTCCGCCGCCTCCATCAGCGACACCACGTGCTCCACATCCGTTTTCATAAGCGCCGCCAGCTCGCTGACCTTGGGGTGTCGGCCCTCCCGCTGGCAAAATTCTTCCTGAGTCCGCTTCATGAGCCGTATGTCCTGCTTGACCTGTCTTCCCACCTTGATCCTTCCGTCGTCCCGCAGATACCGCTTGATCTCTCCCAGTATCATGGGCACCGCGTAGGTGGAAAACATGACGTTGTAGCCGGTGTCAAACCGCTCCACCGCCTTCAGCAGTCCGATAAATCCGATCTGCATGAGATCGTCCAGCTCATAGCCCGCCGAAGTAAACTTCAGGGCGATGCTTTTGACCAGACCCGTATTCTGACTGACCAGAAGTTCCTTGGCGTCTTCTTCTCCCGCCCTGGCTCTGGCGATCAGATCATATGTATCTTCTTTTCTCAGCGCCGCGCTATAACTCATAGGCCGAATCCAGCTGTTTCATCATGACCACCCGGGTCCCCTCTCCGGGTGCGGAAGTAACCTCCATGCGGTCCGTAAAGCTCTCCATGACCGTAAAGCCCATCCCCGACCGCTCTTCGTCGGCCTTGGACGTGTAAAGCGGCTCTCTGGCCTGCTCGATGTTCTCGATGCCCACGCCGTCGTCCGTGACGGAAAAGATCACCTTGCGGTCCTTCGTCAGCATCACCTCCACCGTCACCCGTCCGGTCTCGTGGCCGTAGCCGTGGATGACCGCATTGCTCACCGCTTCCGACACGGCCGTTTTGATCTCTGTCAACTCCTCCACCGTGGGATCCAGCTGGGCGGCAAACGCGGCGACGGCAGCTCTTGCAAAGGCTTCGTTTTCCGATTTACTCAAAAATTCCAGCTTCATCTCATTCAAATATTCCATACTGCGCCTCCTTATCCTTTCTGTATCTCAGTCTGCTCTTCTTCTCTGGTGATCTTTCTGCACTGCGCAATCGCCTCCTCCGCGGTCCGGCAGTAACCCGCTATGGTAAATATTCCCGCCATGGAAAGGATCCGCTCTACATACTCGCTGCAGTCCGTGACGAAAACCATACCGCCGTTTTCCCTCACTTTATTATATCGTCCCATGACCACGCCTATGCCGGCACTGTCCATAAAACTTACTTTTTCAAAACAAAAAATCAGATGCCTTCCGCAGAACGCATCCAGTGTTTCATCGATAGCAGAGCGCACCTCCGCCGCAGAGTGGTGATCCAGCTCTCCTTCCAGCCGGGCGATCAGTATATCATCCGTCATCTCATTCAAAATCCTCATAAAAATACCCCCTTCTCTAAAGATTATACCGCTGCGGGGCAGTCTTGTCCTTAAGAGATAAAGGGGGAATTTCTGTTCTTTTGTCGAGTCTAGTCCTCAGGATAGATGGTGACCGTTTCTCTGTTTTCCAGCGCCGCCCCGATCAGAGTTTCGCAGTCCAGCCTGCTCTCCGATTCCAGGATCCGCTGCAGCTTCGGCTTTGTGGCCGGATGCTTAGGCAGAAATACGGTGCAGCAGTCCTCATAGGGCAGGATCGACGTCTCGTAGGTGTCGATCTCTCTGGCGATCTTCATGATATCCACCTTGTCCATAGCGATGAGAGGCCGCATGACCGGCATCTGCACAGACGCGTCGGTGACCACCAGCGCCTCGGCGGTCTGGCTGGCCACCTGGCCCAGGTTTTCACCGGTGATGAGCATGAGACAGTCCGTCTCCCTGGCCACCCGCTCCGCGATCTTCATCATGAATCGCCGCACCAGGATCGTCGTCTCTTCCTCGGGACAGTTTCTGACGATCTCCTCCTGTATGGGAAGCAGATTGATGCTGTGGATCCGGATGCGGCCGCAGTACTGGGATACGATCTTCGCCAGATCCTGCACTTTTTCCCAGGCCCGGTCGCTGGTGTAGGGATAGGAATGGAAATGCACGGCGTCGATCCACATGCCGCGCTTGGCCATCATAAACGCGGCCACCGGGCTGTCGATCCCTCCGGAAAGCAGCACGAGCCCCTTGCCGTTGGTGCCCAGAGGCAGGCCGCCGAAACCGGCTACCTTCTGCTCGTAGACATAGGCGAGACCTCTTCTCACCGACACGAAGAGAACGCAGTCCGGATGGTGAACGTCCACGGACAGCACTTTACATCCGATGAGCACCTTCGCTCCGATGATCCGCCCGATCTGCGGCGACTCCACAGGAAACTGTTTGTTGGCCCGCTTCGCATCTATTTTGAAGGTCTTCACGCCCTTTTCCTCGATGAGCTTCTGCATATACTCCACCGCGGCATGCCCGATCCGGTCCAGGATCGCTTCCGCGTCCCCCTCGGAAATGTCGATCTCCACCGCCGGACTGATGGAATCCACGCCAAAGACCCGGCCCACGTTTTTCAGCACCAGATCTTTTGACAGATCAGCCGGCGTCTTGACGAAGATCAAGCCCTCCACCCGCTTCACTTCGATCCCCTCAAATTTTTTCAGTACTTTTTTGATCCGCTCCACCAGCATGCGCTCAAAATACGGCTTATTCTGCCCCTTCAGCGCCACTTCTCCGCAGCGGACGATATAAGTGTTTCTCTCTTCTGTCATCGAATTTGACATCCTTCCTTATGTGTAATTCCCCGTATTCTTACCCTGCGGCGTCCCTGTCCCGCAGACGAGTCTTCCGTCTTAACGCTTCTTTTTTCCGAACGCACTGCGGAGCTTCCGCTGGCTCTCCACCGCTGCAGCAAGCTCCTTTACCGCAAAATCGATCTGCTCCTCCGTGTTGTATTCCGACAGGCTGAAGCGCACCGCGCCCTCGACTGCTTCATCGGGAAGGCGGACTGCGGACAATACGTGGCTTCCCTTCTTGTGAGAGGAACACGCCGAGCCGGTGGACACGTAGATGTCCTTCTGTTCCAGCATGTGCAGGAGAACCTCGCCCCGGCAGCCGGAAAAACTCACATTCAGAATAGAGGGACTGCAGTCTTCTCCCAGTGGGCTGTTGACTCTCACGTCCGGCAGGCTGTCTTCGATGCCGGAAAGCAGACGGGCTTTCAGTTCCCGCAGCCTGGCGATCCTTTCCTCCCGGCCTTCGACCGTGATCTCCGCCGCAAGCCCCAGCCCGGCGATGGCCGGCATGTTTTCCGTACCGGAACGAAACCCTTTTTCCTGGCCCCCTCCCCAGACAAGGGACGGTATGTGGACTCCGCTGCGGATATAGAGCGCCCCGATCCCCTTCGGACCGTGGATCTTGTGACCGCTGACAGAAAGTATGTCCACCCCCCAGCGGTCCGTCTCAACCGGCCCTTTGCCGTAGGACTGCACCGCATCGGTGTGAAAGAGGATCCTGGTTCCCCAGCGCTTTTCCGCTTCCCGCTTCAGCTTTCCGATCTCTTCCAGCGGCTGCACCGTGCCCAGTTCATTGTTCACATGCATGACCGTGATGAGGATCACATCCTCCGTCAGCTCATCCTTCAGCTGCTGCAGATCGATCCTTCCTTCTCTGTCCACGCCCAGGTACACTACCTGCGCGCCCAGGCGCTCCAGACGGCGGCAGGCCTCCAGAACAGCGGGATGCTCCACCGCGGAGGTCAGGATCTTTTTCCCCGCGCGCTTTCCCGCCTCCCAGGCCCCGAAGACAGCTGTGTTGTCTCCCTCCGTGCCCCCGGACGTAAAATAGATCTCGTTTTCCCCCACGCCCAGAGACAGCGCGGTCTGTTTCCTTGCAGATTTCAACGCCTTCTCCGCCGTAACGCCCATGCGGTGCAGAGACGAGGGGTTTCCAAAGTCATCCCTCATCATTTTCACCATGAGATCAGTCACGCAGTCGTGCTGTCTGGTGGTAGAACTGTTGTCCAGATATACAAACATATTGTCGCATTCCTCTTCTATTCTTTCTCATAAAACCGCTGCGCCGGCCGTCGGATCCGCCGGCGTCTGCGGTTCGATCAACCACGGGCGGCATTCTATGTACCGGCTCCGCTCCATTTCCAGTTCGATACAGTTCCACTCTTCGCCCAGAATGGAATAGGCGACCGTCTCCGCCGCCTGCGCTTCCCTGAATCCCAGAGCCGTGTAGCACCGATGCGCATTTTCATTGTTTTCGAATACGCCCAGGGTCACTTTTTCTACCTTCAATATCCCGAAGGCATACTCCAGCGCCAGCGTGAGCATTTCCCGGCCATAGCCCATGCCCCTTCTGCTGTCGTCCACGATGACGAATCCGAAGCGGAGGACCATCTGCTCCTCGTCCGTAAACCGCATGATCATATGGCCTGCAGGTCCGCTTTCATCGAAAGCCGTCATCTCGAAAAAGTTTCCGGCTTCCTCGTGTTCGGCGTAATACCGGTTGATATCCTCCGCCGCCACGGGATATTTTTCATACTGATCCGCACTCCACTTGCGGAAGGTGACTTCATCCTTGATCCATCGGACTATAATCTCCGCATCACGGCGGTTGTAGGGACGCAGTCGCAGCATAGCTGACCTCCTCGATCTTAAATCATTGACGTACCTGAATCTTTATTATACCTACAATTTGGACAAACCGCAAGATTTACCGCAATTCTTCTGATACCTCCCGCGGCGGCAGGGAAACTCCGGCAAACTGGATCGGGAAGCTCTCCGGACCGTCAGCCGGATCGTTTCCCTGATCCCATGGAAAAGGCGCCGGTCTTCTGTGGACCGGCGCCTCCGAACGTCGTACAGCGTCATATTAATTCATCTTCAGGGATGGGCACGGTCTCCCGTCCTTTCTACCTGCCGCCCGTCTCTCCGTCCGTATCACTGGTCTGTCCGCCGGGATTATTTCCGTTGACCAGAAAACAGGCTGTATAATGTCCCGGACTGGTCTCCGTAAACTTCGGATTCTCCTGGGTGCACTGGGGCATGCAGTGCTCGCAGCGGGCCGCGAAACGGCAGCCCGGCTTCGGATCGATGGGGCTCGATACCTCGCCCCTGATGATCTGAAACTCTTTGTCCCGGCTGTCCAGATTGGGTTCCGGGATGGCGGCCAGCAGCGCCTTGGTATACGGATGCAGCGGATTTCGGAACAGCTCCTCTGATTCCGCCAGCTCCACGCAGGTCCCCAGATACATTACCATGATGTGATTGGAGATGTGCTTGACCACAGAGAGATCGTGGGTGACGAACATATATGCCAGATCCAGCTCGTCCTGCAGGTCCATCAGAAGATTCAGGATCTGCGCCTGAATGGATACGTCCAGAGCGGACACAGGTTCGTCGCAGACGATAAACCTGGGGTTCAGTGACAGGGCCCGGGCAATGCCGATGCGCTGTCGTCTCCCGCCGTCCAGCTCGTGGGGGTAGGAGTTGGCGTAGCGCCGGGCAAGACCCACCAGGTCCATCAGTTCAACGGCGCGGTTCATGGTCTGCTGGTGGTTCGGAAATACTTTGTGGATCTGCATGTACTCGGAGATCGTATCCACCACCGACTTTCTGGGGTCGATGCAGGAATAGGGATCCTGAAATATGATCTGCATCTCTTTGCGCAGCGGGCGCATTTTCCTCGTGTTCAGCTTCGTAATGTCCTGTCCGTCGTAGAGGATCTGCCCGCCCGTAGGTTCGATGAGCTTCAGAAGCGTGCGACCCAGAGTGGACTTTCCGCAGCCCGATTCTCCCACCACTCCCAGCGTCTCGCCGGAATACAGCTTCAGGTTGATGGAATCCACGGCGTGCAGCATCCTTCCGCCGTTCACCTTAAAATATTTTTTTAAATCCCGCGTCTCGATCAAAGGGGTCCTGGCGGGGATATTGTTTTCATTTGCTTTCATTTTCACTGCCTCCTGTTTTTAGATTCTCGCTGTCAAACAAATGGCAATAAAATTTATGTGTGCCCTCTGAATATACTTGCGGTTTCTCCTTTTTGCAGATCTCCATGCAGTGTTCGCACCGCGGCGCGAATTCGCATCCCACAGGCAGGTTCGTGGGATCGGGCATCAGACCCGGAATCGGTTTCAGTCTGGTCGCCCGGGATGAAATATTGGGAATAGAATTAAAGAGACCCACGGTATAGGGGTGATGCTTTTCTCCCCGGAACAGGTCCTCCACCGTGCCGGACTCCACGATCTTGCCGGCATACATCACGCTCACTTCGTCGCAGATCTGCGCCACGATCCCCAGATCGTGGGTGATCATCAGCATAGACGTACCCAGTCTCTCTCTCAGCTCCCGGATCATGGCCAGGACCTGGGCCTGTATGGTAACGTCCAGCGCCGTTGTGGGCTCGTCGGCGATGAGAAGCTCCGGTTCGCAGCAGAGCGCCATGGCGATCACCACCCTCTGCTTCATTCCGCCGGAAAACTGATGGGGGTACTCCGCTTTTCGCGAGGGCATGATGCCGACCAGCTGAAGCATTTCGTCGATCCGCCCTTCGACTTCCTCATGGGACAGGTCATGATTGTGCAGCTTGATGGCCTCGCCGATCTGCTGTCCCACCGTGTACACCGGATTCAGGGACGACATGGGATCCTGAAACACCATGGAGATCAGGTTCCCGCGGACCGCGCGCATCTCGTCTTCACTTTTCGTGAGCAGATCCTCTCCGTCAAAACAGATCTTACCGCTTAAGATCCGCCCGGTGGCCTGGGGCAGCAGTCTGAGTATGGACAGAGCCGTGGTGGTCTTCCCCGCCCCTGTCTCGCCCACGAGCCCCAGCGTTTTTCCTTTTTCAATTTTGAGGCTGATTCCGTTTACCGCCGACACCGTTTCGATGTCCGTCTTATATATGACATTCAGATCCTGGATGTCCAGGATCAGCTTTTCGTCCTTTTCGCCCATAATGGTTCCTCCCTCTCCTGCGCTCATCATGATTTCAAGTGTGGATCCAGCGCGTCTCGCAGTCCGTCACCCACCAGATTGACAGAGCAGGCGGTGATGATGATCGCTGCGGCTGGGAAAAACATCAGGTGCGGCGTATTTCTCATATACTCCCGGGCCTCCGACAGCATCTGTCCCCACTCAGGCTGCGGCGCCGGCATGCCCAGTCCCAAAAAGCTCAGCGTGGCTTCATACAGGATGATCTTGGCAATATTCAGCGTGGTGTTGACGATGATAACGCCCACCGCATTGGGGATGATGTGTGAGAGAATGATCCGAAGACCGTTGGCGCCGCCGGCTCTGGACGCCTCCACGTAGTCCTGCTCAGAAAGCGTCAGCACTTCAGACCGCACAAGTCTCACATAGTTTGTAAAATAAGCGAGAGTCAGCGCGACGATCAGATTGACAAAGTTGGCCCCCAGCGCGTACACCACGGCCATGGTGAACAAAATGTCCGGCACCGACATAAAAATGTCCAGGGAGCGCATGATCAGGCTGTCCGTCCTGCCTCCGAAATATCCGGCGACAGCGCCCAGCATGCTTCCCACGATACAGGACGTTACCGTGGCGATCAGAGCGATGGCCACCGACGTCCTTCCGCCGTAAATGATACGGGCAAAAATGTCTCTGCCGTAACCGTCGTTTCCAAAGATGTGCTCCGCAGAAGGCGTCGCCAGCATCAGAGAAAAGTCCTGCGTGGTAGCGCTTTCATAGGATACGAACAGGGGCGCCAGAATCAGCGCCGCCGCCATGGCGGCCATCATGATCAGGCCGATCATCGCCCCTTTGCTCTTTTTGTAACGTCTCCAGATCTCTTTCCATTTTCCCTGGCTCACATACCCGTCCAGGGTCTCCGCATTCACCTTATTCTTCTTGAACATGTCTTACCCCCTGGCTTTCGTATATTTGGCACGGATCCGCGGATCGATAAAGGCATAAATGATATCCACGATGAGCATGACTACCGTAAAGCAGATGGAAATCAGGATGGTCCCGGCGATGATGATGGGCTCGTCCTTAAAAGTAATACGCTCCACGATGAGACTTCCGATCCCCTGTACCGAGAAGAGCTGTTCGGCTACCACAGCTCCGCAGAGGAGCATGCCCAGGCTCATGCCGATCTGAGTGATAACGGGAAGCAGGGCGTTCTTCAGAACGTGCTTCCAGATCACTGCGCTCTCCGGCGCGCCCTTGGCCCGCGCGGTGCGGACGTAATCCTGCCGTATGGCCTCCAGCATGGAGGACTTGGTAAATCGGAAGTTTTGCGCCGCCGTTGGTATCGAGATCGCCAGGGCCGGCATAATATAGCCTTTCCAGCTTTCCAGGCCGTAGGAGGGCAGCCAGTTGAGCTTTAATGAGAAGAAGTACAGCAGCACAAGTCCCAGCACAAAGGTGGGGACTGCGGCCAGGAAGAATGACACCAGAGATGGTATCGTATCCATCAGAGAATACTGTTTCACCGCGGAATAGATGCCCAGAGGGATCCCCAGCAGAGCTGAGATCACCACGCCGATAAAGGCCAGCTTCAGCGTCACGATATAACGCGGCCAGATCTCCGCAAAGACAGACTGTTTCGTTACATAGGAAATCCCAAAATCATGATTGATGAACATATTATACAGGTAATTCAGGAACTTCTGAAAAAAGGGCAGGTCATATCCAAGGTTGTGATTGTACGCGTCGATGGCTTCCTGAGGCACTCCTGTGCCCAGGATCGCTCTGCCGGGGTCGCCCGGCGTGAGGTTCATGACGAAATAAATGATCAGAGTGACGCCGATAATGGTTGGAATGAGAAACAAGATTCTTTTGATAACATATTTATGCATTGTTACCCTCCAATTTATATGAAAGATTCCGATACCCTGCCCCCGGCCGGCGAGGGTGTGTGCGTGCTCGGCGGCCGGGGGCGGAACCAGGATATCGGAATTTTCATCCCTTCGATTTTATTCGGTCCAGCTAAAATCTGTAATGTGATAGAAGGATGGGTTGACGTCGCCTATGTCGATTCTGTCGGACCAGGCCACGCCCAGGGCGCTGTGGTACAGCGGCAGGATCGTCGCCGTCTCCATGGTCATGTTCCAGAGCTCGGTATAGATATCGTACCGCTCTTTCTCGTCCGCCGTGGACACGCCCATGGTGATCAGCTCTTCCATCCGCTGCCAGTTGAAGGGGCTGTTGTCCGCCTTGTAGCGGATGATGTACATGCCCTTCGATTCGGAGTGAAGCTGCTGTCTGATATTGTTGTAGTCGTAGTTTCCGCTGTCATAATAGATCGCGATATCATAATCCTGATCGTACATGCGCGCGGTGATCGGAGCAGATTCGCCCAGTTCTACCTGTGCTTTCATGCCGTTCTCCGCCAGACAGGCCTGGAGGACTACAGCAGCCTTGCCCTTCTCGGAAGTCTCAGTTCCGTAGGTCAGAATGGTTCCCACGTCGATGCCGGCTTTGATCTCGTCCTCTGTGTAGCCCGCGTCCAGAAGCGCCTGATGGCAGGCATCCTTGTCGTAATCAAAGGTCTTGAATTTCCCGTCGCTCACCTTTGGAGACGTGCTCACATATTCGGAAGGCATATACTCATAGGCAGGCGTTCCGTAATCGCTGCTGGCGGCCTTGATGATATTGGCCTTGTTCACCGCATAGAAGATGGCCTCACGGACCTTCTGGTTGCCCAGAATGTTGTTGTTGGTCGGCGACGCCCAGTTGATGCCCACGAAGAGAACGTCGTTGTTCTTGATCAGCTCACAGTTGTCCCCCGCCGCTTTCTTAATGTTATCCCAGTCGGAGAGCGGAACGTTGGTCAGATAATCCAGCTCGCCGTTTTCGTAGGCGATGACCGCAGCGGAATCCTCGGTGATCAGACGGTATTCCACGTCCTTGATCTCCGGCGCTCCCTTCCAGTAGTTTTCATAAGCCTTCAATTTCAATCCTGCAGATACGTCGTATTCGGTGATGATGTAAGGACCGGTTCCCGCAGTGTGCGGCACGGTGCCGAACTCTACGCCGTTTGCCTTCGCTTCCTCATACTCTCTCTTGCTGTAGACTTTGATGGTCCAGAAGGTATGAGAGATCGCGGAGTACGGGTAATCCAGCGTAATGACCACGGTCTTGTCGTCCACAGCCTTTACGTTGTTGATCATGGAAGTAACGTAATCGAATCTGGGGTTTTCCATGGCCACTCCATAGCTGTAGGCCACGTCCTCAGCTGTCAGCGGGTCCCCGTTCTGGAAGGTGGCGTCCACCAGTTCCACCGTATAGGTCAGCCCGTCTTCGCTGACATCGATGTTCTTCGCCAGCAGATCATAGTATCCGCCGTGGGCCTCGTCCATGCCGTAAAGCCCTTCAAAGACCTGCACCCAGATGATCTGCGAGCTCTCGAACACCGCGCACTGCTGCCAGTCTGCGCTCTGAAGCGCCGTGCGCAGTCGGATGCGCAGCGTCGAATCATCGGCGGCGCCGCCGCTTCCAGATCCGGAATCACCGCCTCCGCAGCCGGCGAATACCGTCAGCGCCATGGCAAGAACAAGGACAAGTGCCAAAAGCTTTTTCATGTTCTTTTTCATATTCTCCTCCTTTTTTATCTAACAGTGCCGATTCAGTTGCGAAATCAGCCCCTCTTTAAGAACGCGGTGCAGCAGTGGATCGCACCGAATCCTTTTAAGACCTCATCAAAATCCACCGTAATGACGCGGATCCCGTTTTTCTCCAGAAGTTCCTGGCTTCTGGGATTTCCCGCAGGCATAACGATCAGTCCAGGTTCGATGGCGACGTAATTGATCGCCAGTCCCTCTTTCGCTTCTACGCGGGAAGGGCACTCCAGGAGCTTGATCCCCTTCTTCTTCAGCGCATCACAGATATCGTAGGGCACCTGAGACGCATGGATCATCGCCACATCATGACTTGCCATATTCAGAAGGCCGTCGATATGCGCGTGTCCATAGGGGATCTGCATGTGCAGAACATCGGTGACGCCCATGCGCTTCAGCTCCGCTTCGACCATCTCGTAGCCTTCCCGGTTTGTGCGCACGCCGGAAGCCAGAACTACAGTATGGCGGTCGATCCAAAGACCCATGGCTCCCTCGAAGGTGGCGCCGCCGCAGATCGTACGGATGATGGGAACGCCCAGATCAGCCAGCTTCTTCGCTGCGTAGCGCTCTTCTCCGCGTCTGGCATCCATGGCCGGCCGCGTCACGATGGCTCCCTCTGGAGTCATGAATACCAGATCCCTGCAGAATAAAGCGTTCGGGCGATCTCCCCGCTGTTCTTCGATGTAGTGGACCTGCACTCCGTGAGCCCTGTAGATATCCGTGAGCGCGTCGTGCTGCGCTCTGAACTTTTCAGGATCAATAGGCGCCTTAAAGCGCATGGCCTGCCAGTCAAAATTCTCGATCTCTTCTCCCGGCCGACGCATCAGTACCGCCCTCAGAGTATCGACTTCCGAGCATACGCCCCAGTCGCCCCACAGCTTGGTCATATCGTCGGTGATCGACGATTCATAGGGAAACCATCTTTCTCCGGCCAGCGCGTCAATGTCTCTTATTTCTGCCAACTTTATCTCCTCCTTGCAAATCGTACACAATAGCGAATAAAATCTACTTGAGATAAATTGCAAATATTATGCCAAATGGATGCCCCCCATTTTTCGACCATATGTAAAAAAAACTTTACGAACGTAAAGGGATTTTTACTCGATCCGTAAAGTTTTTTTGATTGGACCAGACGCCGGCAAAAGCGCCGCCGTTCCTTATTTCAGGAACTGCCCGTCCTCTTTTTATGATGTTTTCATTTCCTTACTTGTGAAAACCATACTTTGTGATCTTATAATTCAGCGACTGCCTTGATATCCCCAGCAGCCGGGCCGCCTCCGCCAGATTTCTGGTGGACTCCAGCGCCTTTTGGATGATCCGCTTCTCGAAGGCGTCCATGGTATCGTCCAGGGACAGCCCCCCGTTCAGCATGCTTTCCTCCGCCATCAGAAGACTATCTTCGATCCCCTGCGTCTTAAACGGCTCCGCCAGATACTCCGGAAGATCTTTTTTCTGGATAAATCTGCTTGAAGCTACGTTGAACGCGCCCTCGATCACATTTTTCAGTTCCCGCACATTTCCCGGCCATTTGTGCTTTTTGAAGATATCCTCGACCTCCTCGTCGATATTGATAATGTCCCGGTTCATCTTTTCATTATAGCTCTGTATAAAGTGCTCGGTCAGGAAGGAAATGTCGTCCTCCCGCTCCCTGAGGGGCGGGATATTGACCTGCACCACGCTCAGACGGTAAAACAGGTCTTCTCTGATCTTCTTCTCGGCGATACACTGGATCGGGTTCGCATTCACCGCTGAGATCACCTTGATGTCGATGGTGACAGGCTCGTAGCTTCCCAGCCTGGTCACCTGCTTCTCCTCGATGGCCTTCAACAGCTTGGACTGCACATTCAGCTCCATGGAATTGATCTCGTCCAGAAACAGCGTTCCGCCGTTGGCGATCTCAAACAGTCCCGGCTTGTTTTCCGCTCCCGTATAGCTGCCCTTCGTCGTTCCGAACAGGATGCTCTCCAGAAGATTCCCCGGGATCGCCGCGCAGTTCTGTGAGACGAACCGCCTGCCGCTGCGCTTGCTTGAGGTGTGGATGGACTGGGCCACCAGCTCCTTTCCCGTCCCCGTTTCCCCGTAGATCAAAACGGAAGAATCCGTCTCCGCGATCACCGGTATTCTGGACTTGATGACCTCCAGGCTCTTGGAATTGGTAATAATATCATCCACCGTGTAAAGCTTTTTCATCTCGGCGCCCTGTCTGAAAGAGAGGGTAATATTCTGCCTCTCGTAGGAGGAATCGATGTATCGGGAAACGTCGATCACGCCGATGATCTCATCGTCTACTTTGATGGGCATGGTGGTGTTGATCACATGCAGCGTCTGTCCTTTATATGTTCGCAGCAGCTGGTATTCATTAAAAATAGGCTTTCCGTTTCGGAGGACCCGCATAATGCTGCTGCTCTCTTCATCCAGATCCGGATATACGTCCAGTACGTGTTTCCCCAGAATATCCTTCTCCTTCAGAGTGCTGATCTCCGGCCGGTAGGTCAGGTAATATTCAATATAACCGTCTTTGTCCGTCACCAACAATCCGTCAACATAATTGTACAAACTTAATATCTGTTCAACATATCGTCTGAGCATAGCTTTCCTCCCTTACCGGTGCGTCGTCGAGCCTTTGGGTTCTGATTTCAGGGGGACCCGCTTTTATTGTACCATAAACACTAAGCTCTGTCTTCGCCTTCGGCTTGCCAATCGCTAAGTGTTCTGGGCACCTGTCATACCGCCGCTCTGCCTTCGCCTTCGGCTCGCCAATCGCGGGGTATGCACATTGTACCATAAACACTAAGCTCTGTCTTCGCCTTCAGCTCGCCAATCGCTAAGTGTTCTGGGCACCTGTCATACCGCCGCTCTGTCTTCGCCTTTGGCTCGCCAATCGCGGGGTATGCACATTGTACCATAAACACTAAGCTCTGCCTTCGCCTTTGGCTCGCCAATCGCGGGGTATGCACATTGTACCATAAACACTAAGCTCTGTCTTCGCCTCATTCGCCCCAGGACGCAGCAAGCCCCGCCGATCTGTTTCCAGATTCGGCGGGGCTTGTCCATTTTTTCAGTAAAGTCCGGATCCCCGGCCCTGCAGCCGGTTTCATATGTAGGAAACCGTTCTTTGCCTGACGTTATTTCGCGTAATCGGTAGCTCTGGTCTCGCGGATGACGTTGATCTTGATCTGACCGGGATATTCCAGCTCGCTCTCGATCTTCTTGCTGATCTCTCTGGCCAGGAAAACGATCGCGTCGTCGGATACCTCATCCGGCTTGGCGATGATACGGATCTCGCGTCCCGCCTGAATAGCGAAGGATTTCTCCACGCCGGGCGTCGTGTTTGCGATCTCCTCAAGCCGCTGCAGCCGCTTGATATAAGTGTCCAGCGTCTCTCTTCTCGCCCCCGGTCTCGCTGCGGACAGCGCGTCGGCGGCGGCGATGAGCACCGCTTCCATGCTCTTGGGCTCATAATCCCCGTGATGGGCTGCCATACCGTTGATGACGGCTTCAGACTCCTTGTACTTTCTCAGGATGTCGATGCCGATATCCACGTGGGTCCCCTCCACTTCGTGATCCAGGGCCTTGCCGATGTCGTGCAGCAGACCTGCGCGCTTTGCAAGTTTTACGTCCAGACCCAGTTCGCCGGCCATCAGGCCCGCAAGATGGGCGACTTCCACGGAATGCTTCAGTACGTTCTGGCCGTAGCTCGTCCGATACTTCAGTCTTCCAAGAAGCTTGATCAGTTCCGGATGAAGATTGTGGATTCCCACCTCGAAGGTGGCGGCTTCGCCTTCCTCCTTGATGATGTTGTTCACTTCTCTCTCCGCTTTTTCCACCATCTCCTCGATCCTGGCCGGATGGATCCGCCCGTCCACGATGAGTTTTTCCAGAGAGATCCTTGCGATCTCCCTGCGCACCGGGTCGAAGCCCGACAGAATGACGGCTTCCGGGGTATCGTCGATGATCAGGTCGATTCCGGTCAGCGTCTCGATGGCCCGGATGTTTCTTCCTTCTCTGCCGATGATCCGTCCCTTCATCTCGTCGTTGGGCAACGGTACAACGGACACGGTGCTCTCCGCAACGTGATCCGCCGCGCATCTCTGGATCGCGCCCGTGATGATCTCCTTGGCTTTCTTGTCCCCCTCCTCTTTGGCTTTGGACTCGATATCCTTGATCATAACGGATGCCTCGTAGCGGACCTCCTTCTCCACATTGGAGAGCAGGAGCTCCTTGGCTTCGTCCACAGTGTAACCGGAAATGCGTTCCAGTTCAGCGATCTGCTTCTCAATGAAGCCGTCCAGTTCGTGTTCTTTATCCTTTAATACTTGTTCTTTTTTTGTAATGCCTTCTTCTTTTCTTTCCAAGTTCTCTGTCTTGCGGTCGATCGCTTCTTCTTTCTGGATCAACCGTTTCTCTGATCTTTGGATTTCTGCTCTTCTCTCACGGATCTCGCGATCCACCTCGCTTCTCAGGCGATGAGCTTCCTCCTTCGCCTCCAGCGTGATTTCCTTCTTGATGGTTTCCGACCTGTTCTCAGCGTCGAGGATCATGTTCTTTGCTTTCTGCTCTGCACTTCCAATGGTCTTTTCAGCCAGATTCTTCCGCAATATATATCCAACCAGTAACCCAAGGGCTAAGGCAACAATTCCAATGATAACGGGTATAATAATGTTTTCGATAACAATGCACCTCCTTCTCTGCATAAATTTTCCCGGATAAAACGCCCCGCATTAAAGCGTTTATTTTGTAAACCCTCTGATACTAAATATAGCATTACATTAATTAAATATTGATATAATCACACACTATATATTATAATGAATTACGGACTCATGTCAAGATACAGTATTGCACGACGGACAGCGCCGAAAGCGGGGAGAAACGCGTATCCGCAGCGGCTCTGCCCGATCCGGCGTCCACATGCAAATTACGGAAAATTCAAATTAAAGATACAATATGAAAGGCAAAACGAATGTCATATTTCTGGAATCTCCTCAAAAACCTGGACCGCACACTGCTTTTTCTGCCCCTGTGCTTTGCGGTGATCAGCATTATCATGATCGGCAGCACGGCCTACGAAGGCAGCTTTGTCATAAACCGGGCCATCATCGTACAGGCTGCCGCCTACGTGATCGGCTTTCTCGTCATGGGGCTGGTGG
>Ga0129308_1001682_pt1 | contig 21797 bp, 13 predicted proteins | sample L827metagenome_FD_94440 | JGI IMG/M metagenome (GOLD analysis project Ga0129308, IMG submission 94440) | Ring-tailed lemur group fecal microbial communities from Wisconsin, USA - L827 metagenome | ecosystem: Host-associated > Mammals > Digestive system > Large intestine > Fecal | place: USA... | reverse complement strand
GCTGAAGCGATAGCAAAACCGATACCATAAGAAGCACCTGTAACAAGGGCTACTTTACCTTCCAAAGAAAAATTCAAATACGGATTCATAACGTTAAATTATTAAGTTTAAATAAGTGATATTTCATAACAGGGACTGCAAATGTAGCCATCAGACGGGCTTCGTTTGCGTGCACGGTGCAAATGTAGCAAAAGAAAACGGAGAAACCGTATAATTTTGTGCCAATTATATGGCAATATCGTTCAAAGGGGTGTAAAAAGAAAAAATTCATTATTACAGTTGCTATCAATTGAAAAGCCAGCTATCCTTCCTGATAAAGTTACTCTATCAAAAGATTCAAGTATGATATTAAATGCGATAGGAGAGTTAAATAATAAATTTGAATTTTTATCAAAGAAAACTCGATTATCTTCTTTGAAACTTCCTAATGGTGAGATTGCTAATATTGGAGATATTTTAGAGACAACAAAAAATAATACATTTTCAGGCTTAGGACAACTTTTAGAAATAAATCCCAATAACATATTAATAAAAGAAGGTGGGAATATAATATCAATCAAAAAAGATAGCTCAATTTTTCAAAGTTTAGAAGTTCTTCTTTTTTGATTTTTTTCCGGGAAAGACTGGTTTGGAGATTTCCCAACTCCAGTCTTTCTATGATTTTCCAGTGTAAATATGTATATCAGCACCTAAATTTAATGCTTCCCAAGAAGCTGTTGTTGTTCGTTTGAAACGTGCAAATTTCTATATAAAAGGAGATAATTGTAATCCTTTGTATGAGCATATAAGGCGTAATTCTTGGTGGTAATGAATATGACTTCAGTCAGATTATGGGATTTATATACAATTCATCAATCAATACGGAGTGAGGCGAATCGAATACTAGCTTCAGGTAGCGGGCAGGCACATCCGCCGTTTCCAGAAGAATACCGTCAATCCAAGCATCGTGCCCGGCATTGGGGAAGCAAGGAGCATTGCGGACAGACAGCAACCGGTAGGAAGTACCGTCAGAGGAAACGTAGAAATACACCTTGTCCGGCAGTGTCACCATTCCCGGGCGGTAGTCGAGTAGGCGCAGAAAGAGTTTATCCAGCTTGATTTCCTGCCTGAAGTCCACCGTCAGTTCATGTTGTCCCTTGCCGAAAGACATCCATCGGGAATCGTCGGGATTCTCATCGGCAGTACGGCCATCCAGCAGCGGAGAGGAGGCTGTACCGTTCACCGTGGTGGTGGCGGGAGCGTTGTTCACCAATTTGCCCCGGAAGGAGGCTTCCAGCAGTTGCCAGTAGCAATCAGTGTTCAGCCAGTCCATATAGTTGCGGTAGGCGATGCCCGACCAATAGGGCTGTCCCAATTGGAAGGGAGAATCTGACTTCTCGATAATACCGCAAAACATGAAGGAGATGATGCACTCCACACCGGCCTCCGAAGCGGCTACCTGTTGTGCCAGCAGGCGCTGGTAAGCGGCGGGGATGAGGGCGGAGGTGCGGTTGTTCGTCGCTTTCTCCCAGGTGAATGTCTCGCAGTTGGCCCAGAAGGCGATGTTCAGACGGTTGTGGATGTCGCGCAGTTTCTTCCAGTTCTCTTTCAGGCGGGGCATGGGGAAGGGTTCGCGTACACAGCCCACCTCGTCCTGGTAGGCGATGATGTCTACCTTTAGGCGTGAGAGGCGGCGTTCGTATTCCGAATCGGTGAAGTCGGAGTCCACCAGCCCGTAGGGGGAGATGAGAATCTTCTTGCCGGGGGTGAGGGAACGTGCCTTGTCGGTCAGTGCGTTGACGGCGGTCACGGCATGTTCGGACAAGAGGGGGCAAAGGCAGTCTTCCACGGGAAGATACCAGCCGTAGAGTGCGGGATGGTGGCCGTACAGCCCGGCAAGCTCCTGCATCATCTCCTGCTGGCGGCGGCGGATGGCGGGGTCACGCAGGTTGTCGTCCTGGTCCTTTGCCCAGCCGGTACTCATGAACACTTTCATGCCGAAGCGTGCGGCGGCATCCATGACGGCATCTACCGGGCTTCTACGGCCTTCCGGATAGACGTGGGGCATCACTCGGGAGGGATAGTAGGCACGTCCTTCGTTGGCCACAGCCATGAAAACGAGGTACTCCATGCCCATCTCGTGCAGTTCCTGCACTTTCTGCTCCCACAGTTCGGGGTCGGTATTGTCCGATGCCGTGGGGTTGGTGTACTTGTTCCGCACGTCCTGGTAAGCCAGGTTTATCCACGTGCCGGTGATGGGCTTCACAGGTCTCTCTTGGCAAAAGCCGCCCGCTGCACAGAGCAGGCAGAGCAGCAGGAGGAAAAGATTTCTGAGGGTCATAAGATAGTGATTAACAATTAGTGATTATTAGTGGTGCGATAAAAATCACATCACTATAGTTAAACAATTAATTTTTAATCAAATATAAGCGTTCACTGTTTTTTTGATTTGAAAATGATTTATTGGTCCTATAGTTTCAACATATCAAGATTATGAATCAGGGCAAGTTTGTATCTTCCCAGGTTGTCGAGTATATACCGCGTTATCAGTTTGATAAACTTGTAAAGCAATATAGAGGAGATTGGCATACCAAAAATCTCAGCTGTTACAGTCACCTTCTTCGTCTCCTTTTCGGACAGTTGACAGGATGCTTTGTCATCTCGGCTTTCGTAAGACCGTGAACCATACTTCATTGTCTCGTGCAAACGAAAGCAGGGATTGTCGCATCTTTGAAGGGTCGGCCTTTATTTGATTAATATGGTCAGACCGATGTCCTCAAATATCAAACTGTCTCAAATTAACATTGACAACGTGATATATGCGCTTGATTCCACGGCCATATCGACCAGTATAAGGCTTGCAACGTGGCCCTCGGGAAAATGCAGCAGAGAAGCTGTCAAGATGCGCACCTTGTTGGATTTGAGAGGCAGCATACCTGCCAATATCCATATCACGGACGGCAAATGGCACGATAACAACGAGCCTGATGCACTGACACCGGAGCCCTACGCCTTCTGCGTGATGGATAAGGCCCATGTTGACTCTGAAGCACTCTTTAGATTTCATCAGGTTCAGACATTCTGGGTATCACGCGCCAAAGAGAACATGAAGTTCAATACAGTCAGGCAGATGGATATTCCCAGTGTCAAGCCAGATATACTGAAGGGCTCCCGTATCGGAGTAACGGGATATAACTCGAACAGACTATATCCCGAGGATGTGAGGTTTGTCCGCGTTTATACCCCTGACAATGGATACCATCGTGGATTTTATATCCGACAACTTTGAAGTCGGTGCTTGGGAGACATCTACCATCAATCATCTCAAATCAAGATGTCAAAGAACTTCCGCTATTTGATGATATTTAAAACCAATGCGATTTTATCGCACCAATAGTAATCAATGATTAGTCATCAACTTCGATCTCGTCCATGAAGAGAAAGGGAGGCTTGCCCTCGGCAGCGTGGCCCACGGGCAGTGCGGGCGAAGGCTGCAGGCTCAGTTTCACGTAGCGGACATTGACCGGGTCGAAATCGAAGTCGTGCGTATTGATGCAATGCTTATGGATGTCGGTATCCACAGGAGCGTCCTGGGTACCCACAGCGGTGAACTCCTTACCGTTGGTGGAGACGGATGCCGTGACGGAGGTAGGTGCCATAATCCATGCATCCATATAGGTCATGGTGTTTACGCTGATGTGCTTCACCCCGGTGGGTTGTTGCAGGTCAACGAGCAGCTCCACCGCCTTGTCGGAAGCAAAGCCCATCCAGGCACCGGTGGCAAAGTTCTCGTTGCCCTTTCTGCCGTCCACCAGGAGCACCGGACCATCGAAGGTGTAGTTGGGGAACGGCTCCACCGTGAGGAATGTCACCGGACAGAGCGTAGCCTTGTTGAAGGAGAAGGTCTCTTGCCACGAGCTGTTGAAGCCGTCGGGACGTATCACTGCGGCACGAAACTCTGTAGAGGCGGCTATGGAGACAGGCTCCGTATAGCGGGTGGAAGCCGTAGTAGGCTCGCTGCCATCCAGGGTGTAGTAGATGGGGGCATCGTCTATCGCGCTCAGAGTGACTACAGAGTGGCGCTTTTCCACATCGGGCTGCACGTCAGCATGGAGGTTGTAGAGGTGCTTGCCGTAGTTATGACCATCGCGGCGGTAGAATTCCATCAGGCGGACTACCCGCTTCTCGAACTTCTTGTATTCCTTCTTGTCGGCAGCCGTCCACTGTACCTCAGCAAGGGCGGCCAAGCGGGGGAGCAGCATGTACTCCACGTGTCCGGTGGTGGCGATGTATTCCGTCCAGAGGTTGGCCTGTGCGCCCAGGACGTGCTTGGCCTGTTCTACGGTGAGTCCTTCGGTAGGTTCCAGCTCGTACACCTTGCTCACGGGCAGGCATCCGCCGATGGCGAGGGGTTCGTCCTTGGTATCGGCAGTCTGATAGAAGTCGAAATAGCAGTGGGTGTTGGGAGCCATGATGACGTCGTGTCCCATCTGTGCAGCCTTGATGCCACCGGCTGATCCTTGCCAGGACATTACGGTGGCATTGGGAGCCACGTCACCGTTCAGTATCTCGTCCCAACCGATGATGCTGCGTCCACGGGCGTTGAGGAAACGCTCGGCACGCTGCATACAATAGCTCTGCAAACGGTCTTCAGCAGTGAATCCGCCTCCTGCCTTCAAGCCTTCCTCGGCAATGCGTTTCTGGCACTTGGGACACTCTTTCCAACGGACACGCGGTGCCTCATCGCCTCCGATGTGGATGTACTTGGAGGGAAATATCTCTATCAGCTCGCCCAGAATATCCTCCACGAACTGCATGGCCTGCTCGTTGCCGATGCAGAGTACGTCGGGGAAGACACCCCAGTCGGGACACACCTCATACGGGCCGCCCGTGCAACCGAACTCCGGATAGGAGGCAAGCACGGAGAGGGTATGACCGGGCAGGTCTATCTCGGGCAACACGTTGATGTAGCGTTCCGCCGCATAGGCCAACACTTCCTTCATCTGTTCCTGGGTGTAGTAGCCGCCGTAGTCGGTCGTATCGTATTTACCACTGCCGAGGTAGCCTATCACGGTACGGTGACGCATGGAGCCTATCTCGTTCAGCTTGGGATATTTCTTGCTTTCGATGCGCCAGCCCTGGTCGTCGGTCAGGTGCCAGTGGAAGGTATTCATATTGTGCAGGGCCAGCAGGTCGATGTATTTCTTCACGAACTCCACGGGGAAGAAGTGGCGGCACACGTCGAGGTGCATGGCGCGGTAGGTGAAGCGCGGTTCATCGTTTACCACGGCGGCGGGCAACAGGATGCTCTTGCCTTCGGCCACGGCCGGCAGCGACTTGCGCAGGGTTTGTATGCCATAGAAGATGCCTTGCTCGGTGCGTCCTTCTATCCTGATACTTTTTTCCGTCACGGAGAGGCGGTAGCCTTCCTCATTATTTATGGTAGAGTCGAGTGCCAGTGTGATGGCATGTTCGGGGGCTTCGCCTTCCGCCTGTTCCCTAACGGGAAGGGCGAAGTTCATGGATTGTGCCACATACTCGGAGAGGAACTCTGCATTGCGTTTCAGCAGTGCGTTGCCTGTGGGGTAGAACACGGAAGTCTTGCTGTTCAGGCGGAAGGGAGTGCCTTCCGAGAGGGTTACTTCGCTCGGCAGGGGCACTACCGAGTAGGAAGCCGTTTCCAGCGGCTTCGTGCAACTTGCCAGGGCGCATAGGGCGACGAGGGCTGCGGATTTGAGAAAGTTGGTCATGAGGAATATGATTAATAATTGGTCATTCTACTGTTTTCCCCGACAGTTCCCAACCTGTGATTGTCGATATCATCGGGATGATTTCCATGGCCATCTTGCGCTGGCCGTTGTAGTTGGGATGCCATACGGCACCGTAGTCTGCTTCGGTATTAAAGAGGTCCTTCTTCATCTGCAACAGATGGATGTTCTTGTCCTTCATCTCGGCGAGGGCAGCCTCGTAGTAGTCGTACACCGGGGCGGGGATGGTGCAGCAATAGATGCAGAGGATGGGCACCTCACCGTAGTGCTGACGGAGCTGCTTCAGAATTTGTGTATAAGATGCCACAAACTCGCTCTTGAAGGGTTTCGGCTCTACGGAGAAGTCGTTCGTGCCGAGGTTGACGACCACCAGGTCGGGGGTATAGGCCTTGAAGTCCCACTGCTCCTTGGAGCCTTCGTCAAAGATCTGGAGCATCTTCTCGCGCATGGTGACGGCAGAGACACGCACGGTGTCGCCATAGTTGCGTACGGCACCGCGTCCGGAGTGGGCCACGAGCGTGTAGTCGGCATCGAAGTAGCGAGCGACGATGGTGGAGAATGACAGGTTACAGTTCTCGGTCTCTAACTTGAACGGCTCGTTGCGATCCTTGCCCTCGGTGCCGTAGCCGCAGGTCAGGGAGTTGCCGATGAACTCGATGTGGCGACTGCGTTCGATGTCAGCCTTCTGCAACGCACCCGACTGGGGCAGCAGGAAGCGGTGTATGGTGGTCTTGCCGAACTCGCCTTCGGTGCGTTTCTGTATGCGCAGGGCATGGGAGTTGCGGCTCACTCCACTCACGAAGTCTATCACCGTATCCTTGCCGCAAGCCTTCACCACGTTGTGCAGCTTGCCGTCCACAAACACATTATAATAGCTCGTCCCGGTCTCGGAGAGCCGCACAGCCAGTCTGCTGCCCGTCAGACGGGTTTCAAGGTAAGTACCCACCCAGTCGAAGGTCACCGATCCATCGTTGTCTACTTGTGTGCGGCCCGTGTAGCGCACGGCGGCATCATCGCCCCGCACTTCCTTGTCCGCGCTCTTTGCGGTTGCTCCCTGTGCGCCGCATAGCAGTGCGCCGAGGAGAAGGAGTTTGTAAGTTTGTAAGTTCATAAGTTTGTAAGTTTGTGAGTTTGCAAGAGTTCAAATCACGTTCTCCAGAACCACTTGATGTGTGTGAAGAACATCGTCACCAGCAAGGCCATCGACGTGAACAATATGCCTTGCAGGAAGCCTAACCACGGGTTGGAGGCAAAGATACCCAAACAACTCATGATTCCCAAGAGATTGAACAAGGGATAGATGAGAAGGTCGCAGGCAACGTAGGCAATCATGGGGTTCTGGCCGGACATGACGAGGAACGACGTGCTGCGGTGGCAACGGAAGTAGTCGTACACCACATGGAAAGCCATCAGTGCCATGCAGCCCAGTCCGGAGGTGACGGAGAGATAGCCGAATGTCGGCCCGTCCTTCTTGATCCCCCCCTGGAACGGCTCGAAGCAAAGGCCCACCAGCAGCAGTGCTGCACCCAGCAGGAGCAGGTCATGCCACAGGGCGCCGCTGTCCGACAGACCACGGGTCAGCCACCAGCCTGTAAGGATGAGCAGCGCAGAGAGCAGTAGGGTGAGGAAACTCCAACGGTTGTACAGCCCCACGAGGTTGACAAGGATGATGCCCACCGAGATGCACAGCATAGCGTAGGCCACCGCCTTGGGGGTGCTTTCCGCACCGCCTTCACCCGTGGGACGGCTCATCCACTTCATCACCAGCTCGCCCGCCATGCTGCCCGGCAACACGATGAAGAGGTAGCGCAGGTATTCAAACCTGTACATCCACGGTACGGGGGTATAGCCCCACAACGTCTGTGCCCACGAGCCGTCTGCCTGCGCACTTAGTACCACGCCGGCCAGGGCAGCCAACACCACCACCCTCGTCCACCAGCTGTACATGGTCAGCAGATAGGTCAGCGAGCCGAACAGCGCCATGTTGGCCAGCAGCAGGATGATGATGTTGCTGGTGAAGAGGTTGAACTCCGCACCGTTGGCATAGTCCGTACAGAGCAGCATCGCCGTGGCCACACCGTAGGCACCCAGCTTGATGGCGGTATGCATCCACTCGGGCATTTGCAACGGTATGCGCATAAACATGGGGAACAGCACCACGAAGCACGCCAATGCCAGCAGCCATGCCCTTACGTCCTGCGGCGCACTGAGCATATAGGGATAGAAATGCTGGATGAAGATGGCGAAGAACGTCAGCTGCACGCCGCGCTTCACCGCCCCATAGGCCAGTTGCCACATACTGCTACCCTTCTCGTGCTTACGGCGTAGTGAGAAGGGGAATGCCGCACCCATGGCGAAGAGGAAGAAAGGGAATACGAGGTCCACCCATGTCAGTCCTGCCAGGTCGGGCTGGTAGGCATGGGTTGGAGGCGGTTCCTGTGCATGGTACATCCATGCCGGCAATATGCCGTAGACCACGGTTGCCGATAGCACCATAGTCAGTATGGCGTAGCCTCGCAACGCGTCCAGAGAGTATGCCCTGCGCGCTGCTTGCTTGCCATTATCAGTAGTCTTATTCATAGCCATATTATATATGTATATATCTTGTAGCTCGTCCCTTACTTCAGATTTCCTCCTTCACGCATACCTGCCTCCACCTCTTTCCAAAGGTCTTTGGTGATAATATGCACGATGTCGAACACCATCAGGCCGTCGGCATCCTTTAGGTTCTCTGCAATGGTGATGGTCAGCTTCTCCGGATGGTCGTAGAACTGGTCCACCAATATGCCGCCCATGAAGGGACGTCCGCAAAGGATGCGGCGCAACTGCTGGCAGGAACCTTCCACGCAATACCACGTGCCCTGCTGTGCCTGGCTGTCGGTCTCGTTCCAGATTACGTTGTTGCTCTTCTTGTACTCCTCAATGGTGATGTCGGTGTAATAGTTGCCCGTGGCATAGAGGTCCAGCAGTTCGTTGTAGCCATAGTTCTTATACTCCGGCGTGGCCCAGTCGAACTCCTGCGAGGGGTCGTATTCACGGCTGGCGAAGTTCACCCCTACTTCATAGTAAGAGGGATACCATGCACCGGTGTAGGTGCCGAAGGAGATATTGGGGTTGACGCTCTTCACGGCATCGCGCATGGTGCCCATAAACTCCGTGATGGTCTTGGTACGCCATTCAAACCACTTCTTCGACCATTTGCCCAGTTCGGGTTTGGGACGCTTGCCCTCCTTGTTCCACTTCAATATGTCCTCGGGGAAGTTCTCCACTTTCTCGCCTATGTATGCCTCGAAGGTCTCGCGGGAGAGGTCGGAGAAGTCAGCACTGATGCCGTCGTAGCGCACGCGGTCCAGCATAAGGCCATCCAATGCCGGGTACTTGCCTACCAGTTCTTTCAGCACATCGAGTATGTGGGTGCGATATTCCTCATTGAGAGGATTAATCATGCCGCCGTACTTGTCCTTTTCCTCCGTGATGGGTATCAGTCCACGCTCGGGGTTATAGACGATGGAGGCCCATTCGGGATGTCCGCTGTACACCAATCCACGGTCGAAGTAGTTGTGCCCGGCGCAGAACACGTTGAGCGAGGCGTGAATCTCCAGTCCCAACTCGTGTCCCTTCTCGATGAAGTGACCCAGATAGTCGAAGTCACCCACCTTGGCACCGTTCCACTCTTCCATCCTAGGGGCGTAGGCGCTTTCAAACAGCACTTCGCCCGTGATGGGGCGCACATCCACCACTGCATGAGTAAATCCCAACGACTTAATCTTTTCCAGATAGAAGTCGATAGAGTCTTTCTGATTAAACCTTCCGAAGTTCGCTTCGGCATCAAACCACATCAAGGCGGGCTTGGCAGGTTCTACAGCGGCCTGCTGTCCGCAAGAGGTGAATGCTGCGCCACTCGTGGTAACCAAGGCTGCCAGCAACAGATTTTTTAAGTTCGCTTTCATTGCTATTATGTTAATGATTAGTGATTAATAGTTAGTGATTAATAGTTAGTGATTATTAATCATTATTCAACCTTTTTCCTTTTATATCTATGGCCCACGCAAACGGGTTGCAAAGTTCGTCCGCCCATACGGCAAACTCCTTGCGGAGTATCGGACGTCGGGTGTCGCAGTCGCTCCAGGCATATTTCCGTGCTGTCGCCTCCACTTGTTCCCTCATGATTCCCATCTTCGCTCCCGTGACGATATGCATCGCTTCGGCGATGCTGACCGTCCGTTCTGGCAAAGCCTTGTCATCAGGAACAGTCAATCCGTATTCCGCCAGACAACACAGGTCGGAAGCACGCAGCAGCGAGTCGGCTCCGGTATAGCGGGTATGGTGATGGCCCACGGGATAGTCGCCCATGGCAATGCAGGTACGATAGAGCGCGGGCTGTTCGTTGGGGTGTATGGCGTGGTTCAGACTAAAGCGCACCTTGCCGTGTATGCGGCGTGATTCCCGGTGATAGGGAATCAGCGGTAGGCGGTCTTCGGTGGGGAAGGTCTCGTTGTCCAGCCCCAGTTCGTCCTGCAGGAAGTAGAGGTAACAGAGTGTCCTGTGCTTCGCCTTGGCTATCTCCGTTTCGGGGGCAATGTCTTCGCCGGTCAGCATGCCGCCCAGCCAGTCGGTTTCTTCTATAATAAAAGTATGCGCTCCCATCCGTGCCGATTGCAACCCGGCAGCCACGCTACTCGTGCTGCCCCCCACCACCAGGACATCCACCTTCTCGGCGGTGCGAAGGGAACAACCGGCCAGCACAACTGCGGATGCCAGCATCACAACGACGCTATGGAAACACCTTCTGCTCATTTCACTTCTTGGGTATATATGTTGCCAAAACGGTCGGTCACCTTGACTTTCAGTTTTGCTTTCGGGTTCTTGGGCGTGGCGCGGAACATGTGGCGGGTGTGGATGGGGCTTATCCAGTCATATTCCACAATGCTCTTGTCGGCACATATCTTGGCTGCCAGCGGGTCGTAGCCGGTGTAGTGGGTCATTTCGCCCATCACCTTGCCGTCTTCCATCCATTCCACTTTCCACAGTTCATCCCAGTTCCATACGTTGGCCAGGATATCTGTGGGATATTCGTCGCTGCTTCCGGCAGGATAGGCGCGGAACTGGTAGCTGTCCGGCTGTCCGGCACTCTTGTACAGCCATTTCACCCGGTTGCCGTCCACCTCGTACACGCCATATCCGGCAGGCGTGCCGTCCATGCTCAGTTCCGACTTCCACCAAATGCCGCAGGCAGCAGTAGTGTTGTGCTCCATCATCTTGTCGGTGAAGCATACGTTGTGGTTGAAGTGGGAGTGTCCCGTCAGGAAGTGCACCTCCCGTCCCTCCAGCAGGTCGAACAGGGCACGGGCATTGCTCGTCTCGTCCTGGTGCAGGGTGTTCCATTCCAGTTCCTTCTCCGTGCTGATTTGGATATGGGCTATGACAAACACCAAGTGGTCGGCAGGCACATATTTCAGGTCCTGCTCCATCCATGCCAGGATGCTCTCGTCCACATAGCCTATATATTGGTAGTCGCGGTTCACGTAGAAGTTGTTGTTGATGACGATGTAGTGTGCCTTGCCTTTGTTGAACGAGTAGTACGAGGGACCGAAATACTCCTCGAATGTCTTGAAAGAGTATTGCCAGGAACGTCCGCCGTAGGTCATGTCGTGGTTGCCCATAGCGCGGTAGACGGGCATGCCGAGCTTCGCCACCGTGTCGATGTAGACAGGGAAGAGCTGAGGGGAGTCGCCCACAATGTCGCCGCAGTCTATGGAGAAGAGGTCGGCCTTGCCGCGATACCGCTTCAGGTAGGCGTTCATGTCATCCAGGTATTTGCCGTAGAGGGCTATCTCCTTTTCGCTGGTCACTTGCGGGTCGGCCTGCACGGTAAAGAGGTGTCGCTTGTCGTCTATCCGGTTCTTGGCCAGCTCGAAGTTGTAGACTTCGTTTGCCGGGTCTATCTTTTGATAAAACTGTCCGATGGTCTTGTCCTTGCAGGCCACTTGATAGCCTGCCGGGGTGGAGAGGTAAACAAAGCGAGCACCGCGGTTACGCTCCAAAGTATAGGCACCGTCCTTGCCGGTAGTCACACAATCTATGCCGTCGGTCACAATTACGCCGGTCACTCCCTTGCCGTTGCAGGTCACTTTGCCGCCATACGGATTGGCGGCACTCAACGAAGCGAGTATGCCAAGGGTCATCAGGATACAGATAAAAAGTCTTTTCATTATTTTAAGTTTTTAAGTTTATTAGTTCGTTAGTTGACGAGGGGACAAGTTGACAAGGGAACAAGGGGCGAAAAAAACTCCTTGTTAACTTGTATCTTGTTTACCGGTTTACTCATATCTTGCTACCCTGTCTCCTCGTATCTCCTCTCCCACCACATTGTAGGCGCGTACTTCGTAGTGTCCGTTTCCTTTGTCGGTAAGGTCGAAGGTGGCGGTGGCAGTATCCGGTGTGGCGGTGGCAGTCCAATGGTTGCTTTGCACGTCACTTATCAGGATGCCATCCTTATATATATGGTGTCCCAAGAGGGTTGGTTCTTGGGGATTGAATGTCCATTTCAGTAGTGTTTTTTCTCCGTTCTTTTCGATGGAGAGACTGTTCACTTGGGCCGGGCGTGCTGCGGCAGGCAGCTCGCCGCTCTTTGCCCATTGGCAATAGGCCCGGTGCAGTGCCGGACAAATCCGCTCCGGCGAATAGTAATGGCTGTAAGCGAAGGTAATCATGTCGCTCACGTAGGGAGCCACGTTGTCCGCTTGCATCTTGATGCGGTTCAGCGGCGCGGTGGTCCAGAACCGTTGGTCGAACGATTCGATGTTTGCCCAGAAGTTGATTCTATGCGAGGTGGGGATGACGGCGGCCAGTGCCTTGAACCATTGTGCCGTCTCTTCCTGCTTCAGGAATCCTGACCCTACGCAGTCCTGCGGTGCCAGGATGTCGCCATCCTTGAGGTGGGCGTTGCGGAGTATTCCGCCCCACACCTTGGCGTGGGCTTCGGCAGTGCACCGTTGGCTGTTCATAAAGGGGGAGAGCATCACCGGCAGGTCGGGTGTCAGCCGGGTCAGGCAATCCAGATTGATGTTGAGGGCGTTCACCAGCAGGTCGCCCAGTTCGGGAGAGTTCACAATGAACGATGCCTCAATCTCCCATACCCAGTACCATCCCTTCAGTGTGCCGGGATAGCGTGAACGGTAACTCTCCGTGATTTCTTGGGCCACACGGTTGCCCAGCATCATCTGTTCCGTTATCCATTTGGGAGTCCATTTGCTCATGTCCCACCACCGTTCGTCGAAGTTCAGCCCCACGATGACCTCGAACCCTGCCTTTTGTGCATTGCGCAGACAGCCGTCCAGCAGGTCGTTTGTGCTGGGGGCGATACCCTCTATCCGGGTGGGATAAACGGCCTGTGCCTTTCCCTCCTTGTCAGTGTGCACGGTGTGCATGAAGATTAGTCGGTGTATGCCTGCTTCGGACAACATGGCGTACTCCTGTTGCCAGCGAGCATCGTCCCAGTCGGCCACATGCCAGGGCTGGATAAAACTTCCGCTGATGGCGGCAGCCGTCTGTGCTACTATTGCCAAAGGAAGGACCATAGTCCACAAAATTTTTAACAGATGATTCATTGAATTTTGAATTATGAAAGAGTTCCTTACGATGTGATTATTATTTAGGCACGGATTACACGGATTTCGCAGTTTTTTTAATCCGTGAAATCTGCGTAATCCGCGCCTAAATCACTTTGATTTACTTTACTGTTTTCAAATAATTGTCTATCCCCTGCTTGCAGGCATCCCAATAGTTGTGCATGCGGATGTGGCAGAGGTCGAAGAGGAACATGCCGCCATCGCAGGCATTGATGCAGGCATCGATGGCCTTGGGCACCTGGTTGGCTTGTCCTCCGTTCTCCCAGCCCGAGCCGTTGCCTATGTCCGGGCCGCCGGCAAAAGGCACGTCGCCCATCAGCTTGGCATCGCCCAGCTTGCAGAAGCCCTGCACAGTCCATTCGGTAGAACCATAGATTTTGTCGACAGCCGCGTAGGCACCGAGGAAGATGAAGTCCAAATGGTCGGCATAGCCATAGTCCTTATAGTCGCTGTCTGCCCATCGGGAGTAAGAGCCATCTGCTGCGGGATTGTACTTGGGGCTTGCCCAATTCACGCCGCTCTCGTAATAGCTGGAATACCAGGCGCCAACGTAAGTGCCGAAGCGGGTGTCAGGGCTGACGGCTTTCACCTTGTCATGCGCCTTTGCGATGAAGTCATGTATCGTCTTGGCGCGGAAGACGTTCCAGCGTTTGTACCACTTGCCGGGAGTATCTGTACCCGGTTTCATGATGTCTGCCGGGAAGTTCTCTACCGGCTCACCGATGAACAGCTCAAACTTCTTTTGGCTCTCTGGCGAGAAGTCGTTCAGCAAGCCGTAGTCACCATAGCGGCAACGGTCCAGGATGATGCCGTCCGGTTTGTACTTGGCAAGGTCGGCAAGGATGTTCAGCAAGTACTCCTGCACTTCCTCGTTGGCAGGGTTCAGGAACTTCGCACCCCAGTCCTCTTCGTCATTCTGCAGATCCATGGTGTTCACAGTTCCCTTTTCAGCATTGATGACCGTTGCCCACTCCTTCTTCTTGGCATCGCGATAGAGTATGCCTTCGCTGCCCAGTCCATAAGGACAAAGGTAGCCACCTACAAAGGTGTTGATGCAGGCATTCACTTTCAGCCCCAACTTGTGTCCTTCGTCCAGGAAAGTTTGTAGATAGTCCCACGTGGCGGTGCGTTCCGCCCATACATAGCCCGCGTCGCTCCAGATGTCGATTCTCTTCAGCGGTTCGGCCACGGACGATTTAAAGAGCACGTCACCCGTCGTGGGGCGCACGTCTACCACAATGTCGGTGAATCCGGTCTCTTTTACCTTCCGCAGGTCTTCCTTGATGTTGTCTATGCTGTTGGCATAGCGCTCGAAATTGCCGGCAGCATCTATCCAGACATACCGCGGCTTCTCTTTCGCCTCCGGCTTGTCTGTGCCTCCTCCCTCTTCTTCTTCGCCCCAGTTCCAGTCGGGTACTTTGTTGTCATCGCCCCCACAGGCGGCAAAGAGGCATAAGCAGAAAAGCGAGGCTATCCATAATTGTTTTTTCATTCTGATACCTTAGTTATTAAAGTTTCGCAGATGCTCAACTTTTCAGTTAACAAGAGGACAAGATACAAGTTGACAAGGGGGGGGTACTCCTAAAACAGTTCCCTAATAAGGTAAAGAATAAGTTATCTTCCTGCCAATTTGTGTCTGCATCCTTTGTCTGCTACGAAACTTAAGTTGCATAACATACAGCAAACTGCTATTATTTTGATACACTTTCATGAAACAAGAAGCATCCGCAGGATGCGTGGCAGGAGAGGGAAAATACCTGTTGAAGATTCATCCTTTTACCTTGTGCCTCCCCTCGTCTTCCTGCGGATGCTTGTTTCAGATTGATTAATCTACGATACAGTCAGTTGTATAGCCGCCGATGACACCACTGTTGTGGTCGTAATAGTAGATATACAACTTGAAGCCGTTGGCTGAAGGTGCTATCACTACGTCGCCCGAAGCGATGGAGTAGGCAGCAGACTGATACCAATCGATGGCGTTATTCTTCATAGCTAATGACGGAGAATCCCATACATTGTCGCCCGAGATGGCAGCCGGATTGTCGGCATTGAACACGTAAAGTTCCGGTCCCATGCCCCAAGCCGGGAAGTGGCTGACTACGAACAATGCTGCATAGGTAGCGTTGTTGAACCGTTTCGTGTCGATACAGTTCGGGTTCAATCCCCAACCGCTGGAGTCGGAACCAAGCTCAACACCAATGCTGCCATCGCCCTTAATCCAATGGAAGTTGCTTGGGTCGTACATAGATTCGAATACACCTGCTGTCGGGTCAATGCCGGCAGCTGCAATGCCGGCTGTACCAACCGGAGCACCGCCCCAAGCAACACCTGTCGATGCGATATTCGTAACCTGTACACCGACCACAGCACCGCCACGCACTAAGATTGCAGTAAATTCACTGCTACTTGATACACCGGCGATACCTTCGTTAGGTATGATGATAGTAGCATCTTCGTCAATGTTACCGATTACCTTCATCTTGGCACCCATCGGGAACGTTGAAGGATTGGTGAACGAGTGGAACAGCGTGGGTGCATCCTTCACGGAAGCCGTGCGGTAGATGTTCACCGTTTCGCCGCCGTTGGCGTGGTTCACAATCAGCAAGTTCTCTGCCTCGTCATTCGTCACGCTACCTGCCACAGCACTACCTAAGTTAATCTCACCCATCTTAGTACCGTTCAGGCCGTTCAGGTAAATCGGTGTAGAGCCGTCGCCGTAGCATACTACCAGGCGACCACCCAAAGCAGCCAGCGTAGGACCTACTTCCACCTCATAGTTCGGCACACCGAAGTTGGCAACCGGGTCGAGATTGAAGAGCAGTTCCGTATGGTTGGCATTGAATCCCTTGGCTATCTTTTCGGGAGTCTCCTTCATCACGGTATAAACGGCTTTGTCTACTCCGTTGTCTGCCGTTACGGTGAACTCTACCGGTTCGTTGTAGTTGATGGTGGCTGCCGACGGGTCGGGCGAGATGGTGGCATGGGGAGACACCTGTGCCTCGGCCAGGCAGGCGGACAAATCTTCCGGCGTAATCAAGGCAACCTTCTTGGCACCTTTGTTCACCACACCAGCCACAATCGGCTCGTTAATGCTGAAAGCCAGCAACTCACACTTGTTCGACTTCACCCGTTCGCCCGTGATGCAGATTTTGCGCTGCACGCCTTGGGCATTGGTGTAGGTAAAATAGTTCTCCTGAGTCAGGTCAAGGATACCCAGTCCCGGCTCAATGTTGCAGTTGGGCTGCAACTCGGCACGCACGCGCACCTTGCTCATGTATTGTGTAGTCTCGTCGTCCGATGTCTCAGGATAATACCAGGGCACCTGGATGACGTATCGGTCACTTGTTTCGTCTTCTGAAATGCTGAGCTTGGCCATCTCCTGGTCTACAAACGGGCCGGAAGTGAAGATGGCTGTCAGGCTGGAAAGACCTTGACGGTCTGCGGTAGGCAGCACATACTCAGGTTCATGGCAAGCGGAAAGCAATGCCAAGGCTCCTACTAATAATGTATATATCTTCTTCATAATTGCATACTTGTCTATAGTTTATTTCCATTCGGGGTACTGAGAGACTGCGGCATTGCTGCTCAACTCACCAGACGGCAACGGGAAGCGATACATCCGTTCGGGGAAGTTGCGGTCTTTGTCATCCACAGATACATAGTTATACACAAAGTCGCCGTTCGGCTGTTGCTCGATACGCAAGCCGTGCACCTGGTAGCCATTCAAGCCTGTGGGATATTGCTCGTGTGCCACTTTCCAACGGCGGAGATCCCAATACCACTGTCCCTCGTAAGCCAGTTCCACTTTGCGTTCCTGACGGATGGCTTTCCACAAGTTTTCGCCTGCCTTGTCCTGATAGGGCAATCCCACACGGGCGCGGATAGCCTTCACGGCAGCATTGGCACCGGCAGCATCGTTCAGGCGGTAGCAAGCCTCTGCCTTGTTCAGCAACACCTCGCCTAAGCGGATGATAGTGACAGGTTGTACACTTCCGTTCTCGTTGATGACGTCGTGGCTCTCGTCTACGCGCTTGCGCAGATAGTAGCCCGTCGTGGTGCGGCCTTGGGGTTCCGGTTCCTTGTTCCATACACAGAAACCGTCACTGCCTCCTACAAACGATTCGATGGTACGGTCTTTCCAGGCTGCTCCGTTGTAGAGGATGGAAGCTTGGAAACGGGGTTCCAACTTTCCGTAGGGCGGAGTGTCCGTTACGCCTTCAGCATGCCATGCGCTCCAGTCCGGGAAACCACCTTCCTCGGCATATTCGTAAGATTCTACCATCTCCTGTGTAGGCGTGCCGTAACCGCCACCGGTCTGTCCGTTCAGTTTATAATCTCCGCCCGGAGTGTAGTAGAAGTCGAATTCGTGAGTGATGTCCAATTTGCGGTCGAAGCAGTATTGCAGAATGGCTTCTTTGTTTCCTTCGGTGATTGGCTTCATATAGCTGTCCGCATAGTCTGCTTCCAGCGTGTAGTCCAGCTTTTCCACCTCTTCGGCTGCTTTCTTGGCTGCTTCCCAACGCTCGGCATAGAGCATGGCACGTGACATGAAAGCCCATGCCTGTCCCTTATTGGCACGGCCCTTGGCATCTTTTGCCTCGGGCAGGTTGGCAGCCGCGTATTCCAAATCCTGCTGAATGAAGTCCCAGCCCTCTTTTTCGGTGTTGAGTACCTTATTTTCAGTGATGGCAGTCAGGTCTTCGTCATAAATGATTACCTCTTTGTAGCGCTTCATCAGATCGAAATAGAGGTAAGCGCGTACAAAGCGCATCTCGGCTTCCAGTCGCACAGCATCCGCTTCTGCCAAGGTTCCGTACTTTTTCAGAGAAGAAATTTCCTGGTTGGTTCTGCGTACAGCACCATACCAATTACCCCAATAACCCAAATAGGCATCTACGTAGGTCGCTGTCAGGTTGCTTCCACCGTAGGCTATCTCACTGGGAATGAAGCAAAGCGAATTGTAGTTATAGGAACCGTATTTCAACTGGTCGGTCAAGGCTTCCGTCTCTCCCGCCACGCACTGACTTGCTACCACATCATAAATGTAACTATATAGATAGTTTACAGAATATTCAGCCGTGCTGACATTGGTCCATATCCCCTTGTCGGACATCTTATCGGTAGGGGTCATATCCAGAAAGTCGTTACAGGAGGTCAACCCCAGCGTAGCTCCCATAAAACACAATCCTGCTATAATCTTTTTCATATTCATCAGTTTTTTAGAAAGTTAATGTAAGACCACCCATCACAGTACGCTGTTGCGGATAGTAACCGTTGTTCACGCCCGGCGATTCGGGGTCGATGCCTTCGGGCAGCCCGTCGATGGTAAAGAGGTTGCTGCCTTCCACAAAGATGCGCAGGTTCTCGATGTTCAGTTTGCTCATCCAGGTCTTGGGGAAGGTGTAACCGATCTGTGCCGATTTCATACGCACATATTTGCCGTCTCTCCACCAGAAGGAAGAGCTCAAACCATTGTCGCCGCCGTGGCCGGGAGCACCCAGTGTGATGCGTGGGAAGGAGCCGTTCGGGTTGTCGATGCTGTAAGCATTCTCCACCAAGAAGAGTGGGGAATTGGCTACTTCTTTGAAAGTCTGTGTCCAGATGGTGTTGTCGTCGTAGCCGTTATAGTAAGTACCGGTCATGGAAACGTCGAAGAGGGCACCGCCGGTGAACTGGGCGTTGAAGTCGAATCCCTTCCAAGAGGCACCGAGATTCAAGCCGAAGGTCAGCTGCGGGCGGTTGGAACGACCGAAGGCACCACGGTCTTGACTGTTAATCTGACCGTCACCGTTGATGTCCACATATTTGATGTCGCCCACGCAGGGACGGCTGCCATACCAAGCGGAATTGTCAATCTCTTCTTCCGTGCGGAACAATCCGTTGGCTTTCCAGCCATAGATGGTACCATAAGTGGTGCCCACTACCTTTTGCCATTCTACAGTGTTGGGCTCGTCCAGATACTTCAACCAGCGTGTCTTGGAGTAAGTCAAGTTACCGCTGACGGTGTATTGCAGCGGACTTCCTGCCACATGGAATTTATTGCGGTGAGTCAGCAAAATGTCGATACCTTTTGAGTCAAGTGCATTGTTGTTGCCATACGTGTTATAGTAACCACCCATGGAAGAAGGTTTGTTGCCACCCATTCCTGTCAACACATCGTATGTGTAGTTATAGAAAGCATCCAGTTCAATGCCTAACAATCCATTCCAAAGGGTGGCATCAAAACCGGCATTCCAAGAGAGAGTTTTCTCCCAAGTCAGTGTGGGGTTGGGAATTCCACTGGTATAAATGCCCGGTGCTTTCATTACAGAACCTGAAGGATAAATCACGCCAGTGGACCATGAATTGTAGGTGCCGAGGAATGCATACTCGGAAACGGCATCGTTACCCAGCAAGCCGACAGAGGCACGTACTTTCAGGTCGTTGACAAATTCGAGGCTCTCCATGAACTTTTCTTTAGAGATTCTCCATCCCAACGAGGCCGAAGGGAAGAAACCCCAACGTTTGCCCATGCCGTAGAATTTGTAGGATCCATCGTAACGACCGGTGAACTCTGCCATGTATTTGCTGTCGTAGTTATACTTCAAGCGGAATACATAGCCGGCTGTGCGTGAAGCTGCGCTCCAGCCACCAATCGGGGAGTCGGCAGGCACACCGCCGCCATCAGAACCGAGTTCCGGCAGCTGGATGAAAGGAAGATTCTTGGCGTAGGCGGACAAACCGTGGCTTTTGTTGTCGCGTGCCTCCACCAGTGCCAGCACCTCCACATTGTGCAGGCCGAAGCTGTTGGCATAGTTGATGCTTGCCTGCCCAACCATCTGTTCGTAATTTGTTTGTCCTTCGCCCAATTCCATACCGTTGGCTGTACCGCGCGGATCTTTGTACTGGCTCCAAGTACCATTGTTATAACCCATGACGGAGTAGAGCGTATTCAAGTTCTTGTTGTGTGAAGTAGAATAGTTGTAAGAGCCATTGGCCTTCAATGCCAATCCTTTCACCCAAGGCACGTTGTAGGTCAATTCCAGGTTGACGTTGCCCTCGAAACTACGTGTCTTTTTGTAGCCGGATTCATAGATGGCTGCCAGCGGGCTGTTGGGTAAAGAGGTGTTTTTCTGGATAGCTGCCGTGTACATGTTGTTGTAGCGTTCGGGCAGATAAGGGTGCATCTGGATGGTCTGGCGTGCAATGGAAAGGAAGCCCACCTCTGCGTAGCCGTCATCACCACCGCCAGAGTTGAATGCAGGTGTGCTGCGGCGGCCTACTACGCCCGACACACCGAGCTTGAAGTTGAAGTGCTTGGCAAATTCGCTTTCGATGTTGGCACGCAGGTTGTAGCGGCGGTATGTGAAGTTGTCGATGTTACCATTCTGTCCCAAGTAGCCGAGCGAAGTGAAGTAACGCATCTTCTCGTTACCGCCCTGCACGGTCACACTATGCTTCTGGTTAGTACCCGTGCCGAACACTTTGTCTACATAGTCCACGTTGTCCCATCCGTCTGTCGGGTCACCGTTGGTCATGGCGGCAATGTTCTCCTTGGTATAGTAAGGAACGTATTCGCTGCGGTCTTTGATGGCACCGCTGGCCAGCTGGTCCATCATCTGTGCCATGTTGTAGTAGTGCGCAAATTGAGGTCCGTTCATAAACTTCGGGAAGTTGGCATTCATGGATACACCGTAGGAAGCATCGTAAGTCACCTTGGTCTTGCCTGCCTCACCGCGTTTGGTAGTCACGATGATAACGCCACCGGCACCTGCCAAACCGTAAACGGCAGCCGAAGCACCGTCCTTCAGTACAGATACGCTCTCGATATCATTGGGGTCGAGGTCGTTGATACTGCTCACGGGGAAACCGTCCACAACATACGATACACTATATACAGAACCACGAATCTTCAGTGAAGCCTGATCCAAGCCCGGTTCACCGGATTCCTGCAAGGAAGAGATACCCGGCAAGCGGCCACCGAGCAACTGCGATACGTTGGTGGCGGGGGCTTTCAGCAATTCGTCACCCTTCACGGCAGATACGGCACTGGTCAGTGAAGATTTCTTCTGTGCACCGTAACCTACCACTACCACTTCGTCCAGCAACTCCGTGTCATCGGACATCGTGACATTTATCACCTTACGACCGTTGACAGCCACTTCCTGTGACTTCATACCTACGAAGGAGAATACCAGCGTGGCGTTCTTTGTCACGTTCAGCGAGTATTTTCCATCCACATCGGTCACCGTACCGTTAGTGGTACCCTTGACGGCAACACTGACACCGGGCAATGTACCCCCGGCATCAGCTACCATACCCGTAACGGTTATGTTCTGGGCATAACCACTCACGGAGCATAGCAACAGCGCGAAGAACGAAAGCAGCACGGCTTTCATCCATCGGGTGTTTTTCTTAGCATGAGTTTCTTTTCTCATTT
>Ga0129308_1001681_pt1 | contig 21836 bp, 16 predicted proteins | sample L827metagenome_FD_94440 | JGI IMG/M metagenome (GOLD analysis project Ga0129308, IMG submission 94440) | Ring-tailed lemur group fecal microbial communities from Wisconsin, USA - L827 metagenome | ecosystem: Host-associated > Mammals > Digestive system > Large intestine > Fecal | place: USA... | reverse complement strand
TAGAACAAATAATCGGATGTATTTTAATGTTGCTGACAGTTTCTAAAAGTCAAGCCCCATCAAACGAAGCAGAAAAATTATATATTGCTTGGTGCAACTACAAACTTCAATAGGTAAAAATGATGGCACAACCAGCTGCACGAGTAACTGATATGCATGTTTGTCCTATGATTACTCCAGGGGTCCCCCCCATACCACATATTGGAGGTCCACTTTTGGCGCCAGGAGTGCCTAATGTTCTTATTTCTGGCTTGCCAGCAGTAACATTAGGAAATATGGCTGTTTGTACAGGCCCATTAGATATAGTAACTATGGGAAGTATGAAAGTTTTTATTGGGAGTAAGCCCGCAGCGAGAATGGGAGATAGTTGTGCCCATGGTGGTACTATAATAACTGGATCTCCGATTGTATTATTAGGGTGAAATATGAATATAAATGTTGAAGTTCTATTGCAACCTATTGATAGTAAATCTCCTGTTGGCGAAAATATTGAATATGAACTTGTTTATAATGAAATTCGCCAAGCCAGAGAAAGCGACCCAGAATACCTCTCTGGCGGTGAATGGTCTATAACAGAACCTCGTAGTGCGGATTGGAAAAAAGTACGAAATCTTTGTGAGCAGGTTCTCCGATATCAAAGTAAAGATTTTCAGATCAGTTGTTGGTATGTGGAGTCCCTCACATATCTTTACGGAGCTGAGGGACTGGCAGTTGGATGTGATTATTTAAGTGAGTTTATATCACGATTTTGGGAAAACTGTTGGCCATCTATTGATGAGGGGCCAGAAATGCGATATAGTAAATTAATAAAGTTGGATAAAGATATCGCACGTTGTTTAAATGAATATCCAATATTAAAACGTAAAGATATAAATTTAAATTACTGGTATAAAGTTCGTTCTTTTGAACATAATCTTAGCATTAATCCAGAACGACGAGATGAAATAATTGCGAGTGAAGGCGACTATTCAATAAAAACATTTGAAAAACTTACAAGTAATATATCTCCATCAGATATCTCTGCTAAGCTACATCATTTAGTGGATATACCTCATAAATTAGATGAGCTTGAGTCGTGTTATTTTTTTAATAGTAAAGATATTATTCATGGCGTCTTTAACAAAACAAGGGAGTGCATAAGCGATTTAACAGTTTTTTTGAATAAGTTAGCTCCAGCTATGATGCGGGTAAATAAATCTCAGCTCGATTCTGAGGTTCTTATTGAAGAACCGGTTGCTCCTTATATATCTAATTTGTCTGTTGGGGATAATGGAACATTAAAAAACAATATGAGCCGCGAACTAGCTCTAAAGCAGATGAAAGAAATAGCTGATTTTTTTCGGGAAACAGAACCAAGTAGTCCTGTCCCTTATCTTATTGAGCGGGCAGTTCGGTGGGCAAATATGTCAGTTACGGACTGGTTAAATGAATTATTACCAGATAAAGAAGTAATTCATAAAATAAATGAAGTTTTAAAAGGTAATAATTAGATGTTTTCAAGTGCCAACAAAGATGAGTGTAGAAAACGCTTTATTTAGTGTGAGTTAAAATGTCATTTGTGGCAAAGCATCGTAGACGTCGGTATATTAAATAACGAATAGTCGTACTCACTTAGAACTGTAGTTGGTCACTCATCAGGACACATTGAAATCCTGTTAATGTTAAAACAGTGAACATGAGGTAATGCATGATCAAAACTCGTCGGACTAAGCGCACTTTTTCCCATAAGTTCAAGCTAGAGGTGGTGACGCCAATTAGTAGAACATATATTTTTCGATAAAAGCACCGATGACTTTTTCATGAAGTTTTACAGAGCGAGAGAAACTGATAGTTCTGCGAGCCAGGCGTTTGATTCGGGTTCTCAGGGGGCAGATTGTTGCGTTCAATGCGCTGAGTAAAAATCTTACCAGTCAGATTCTTCTCCTTCGGTAACTCTCTGTTGTAACCATACCGATGGTAAAAAGAGCAAGCAGCCCCAGCAATTCACAACGGGTTTCATAAGTCCGGGGGCCAAAAGTGTAGGCCAGAACGCCATCAGTTTTCGTGTTGTAGGCGTACCAGAGTCAGTAATGTCGCGCTTTATTGCCGACAAAACTCCATTGCTCATCAAGTTCGCAGATGAGTGCTACATCAGCATGAGCGACCTATTCTTCGTGGCGAGAGCTTTTTTAAGTCCGGATGACTGTATTTATGCCGATTTTCAGCGTGTGGGCAGTATCGCGAACTCCGGCACCGTTGAAAGCCATTTCAGTGATTTGGTCTTTAACTCCCGGTTTACGGGCCTCGTAACAGTAAGTGAGCTGAAACACCCGGTGACAGTCACGGCAGCGGAATCGATCATGTCTTTTTGGGTTCCTCCTGTGACGGTAAATCTGAACGGACTGGCAACGGGGGCAATGAAGGTTAACTGTGACCTTAAAAGAAGCTTAAAAGCGAGTATTATACCCCTAATTCAACTAATTGGAGGCATTACCCAAGCTCGAATTTATCGAGCCGGTGGTTAAATTCCTGCACTATGTTAGGGACGTCACACTGGTACTCGAAGTAAATCCTGGCCTTTGTGCAATTGGATACAGTTGTATAAGCAGGAACTTCAGGATAGTGAGCCTACTGGTAATGTTATCACCCCTGAACAACACAGAAATTCCGCAGTTTGAAGCGCAGATAAAGCACCTTGAGATCAAAAAGAAAAACTAAAGCAGACAGCTGTGCTGATGAGATAAATCTCCAGAAAGATATTGCCCTAATCTCACGGCTGAAAGTCAAGTGGCCAGCGAATGTACTTTGTTATTATTCCGTGTTGGCCGTTACGTTTATTACGAGTGGGTTAAGTATCCTGTTAAATGTGCGCAAATTAAATTGCCAGTCGGTCAAAGCTTTTAATACTATCTTTCATGGCACTATCAATCGTCGGGCAATCAGCCAGATGTTGCCCCAGAGTGGCGTTGATGTAAGCCGGTGAGTTTGCGACGACTGATGAAGGAATGTGGGCTGACAAATAATCCGCTGGTTAAACAAGGTTATCGGTTAAATGCAGATAATAGTCGGATATTGCTCAACTTATTGAAACGTCAGTTTAATCAGCCGAACCAAATAGCTTCTGATGCGGTAATTCTGTTTTATTCGTCTGCAGTATAAATAGTGTTATCTCGCGCTTATCGTTGATTTATATTCATGCCGGATTATCGAATCTGCCCTCTTATTAACGGTTGATACTGATCTGGTGTGCAGGGCTTTGCGTAATGTACTGGAAACACAAGCGCCTGATGTTTCACTCATAGCAAAGAGTTACAGTAAAAGTAATAAATATCGATAGTTACTCTTGTATTGTGGAGTAAGATAAAGTACGAATTGCAGAGGGAATAACGTGGACAATTCTCCGATGAAAAGAATCTTTCGTAACCCTGAAAGTGAATGTCTTCCCAAAGTCGGTTATGGTGATTCTGGTCCGACGGTACGCTATATCCACCAGTGGATAAGTGATTATATACCATTGACCCTTCTCATACAAACAATGGTGATTTGCTGCCTAGCTTGGATGAAGAAAAGTGAAGTTGGGTTAATTTACAAAAAGGTTAACTTCAATTAATTTAGTTAAGAACAGGAGAGAATTCACTTTGATTACTCGTTTACTTCGGCAACCGATATTGATATGCATATTTTTGGTTGGTTGCTCCACTGGAGTTAATTCTGAAGAACAAATGAAGATGGCTATTAATAATATGACAATGCCTTTTTCTTCAGGTGCTATCTCTTTACATATAATACCAAGTGCAAAGATGAATGCTTGGAATGATATTGCAAATAGTAGCGTAATGTTAATATTGCAAGCAAATGAAAAAGGTATCTTGGAAAACGTCATGAATAATCCTGTTATTATCAAACAAATGTTTGATGGTGCTGGCTCTTTTGATGGTATACTTAAAATTGATCGTTACGTCGCTATGCCGGGGCAAAATACAACATTACATATTGATCGTAGTGAGAATACTCGCTATGTAAGTATCATATCTGGTTATTATCCTTTCCCTGCTAAGCAACATATGCTTCTAATAGATATACCTATTGCAATAACAAAGCAGGGATGGTGGCATAAAAAATGGAATGCTGTTTTGTCTCCATTGGAAATGAAAGTATTACTGGGGCAAGAAGCAATACAGAAAGTTCATGAGCCTACCGAGAGTAAATAATATGTATAATGAACAAAAACAAATTTATTGGTATTCTGGTCTATATTTACAACCACAACATTTCCAGTCAATTGATCTCCATCATAGTTATATGCTTGCTCAGCACATCGCGAGAGCTCAACCATGGAATTTTGGGTGTTATGAGTGTAGAATAGACCATGATGCACTTAATGAATCAATATTGAAAATTAATAAATTAAAGGCTATATTACCCTCCGGATATTATCTGGAGTATCCAGGTAACTGTAATATTTCACAAAAGCATTTAGTCGACTCCAACATTACTAATGGGCATCCAATAAGATTTTGGATTGCTTTACGTAGGTTTGACCCGAAATTTCCAAATGTATCAGATAATAAAGAAAAAACAAGCAATACACGTTGGATTAGTACTGATGAAGAACAGCTTATGAAGGATGTTTATCACAATAGCCCTGAAACGGGGATCACGAGGATAAGCTATAATCTTCAGATTATTTCTGATGAAGAAAAGAATCATATGCTAGATAGTGAGTTGTTACCGATTACTAGACTTATTCATGAGAATAATGGTCTTACAGTAGATCCAACTTTTACACCTCCATTCTTGAGCGTTTTTCAATCTGATGGGCTAAGAAGTATTATTGATGATATCTATCACAGCTTATGTGCTTGCGCACATAAACTTGAGGCGTGTAAGCACACAGAGCTTAATGCTATAAGCTTCCGGAAAAACGGAAATATTGTCAGATTACTAATGCTTTGTATATTTAATAGAGTGTTACCTATTATGGAGTCGTGGCAGAGGGAAAAACTGGTTCATCCTTGGTATTACTTCAATCTTCTCTGTCAACTGATCGGAGAGCTGTCGTCATTTGATAAAACTCCCTCTTCATTAATTTCTGATAAGAAACAGCATTGTATTATTAAGTATGACCATTATAATCTTTTTGCGTGTTTTAGCTCGATAAAAGATCATATAAGTAATCTTCTAATTAAGTTATCCTTGGACGACAATATAGAGATTCCTTTGCGGAGAGTAACATCAGGTATTTTTGTTGGTAATATTACAGAAGACTCTACTATAAGTAATGATGTCTATGTTATGTTAAGGTCTGAAGTTTTTAGGAGTAATGCTAAAGCATTTATTCATACCCCTGATATTAAAATTTCATCATCAGATGATATAAATACAATTATTCAACATGCGTTGCCAGGGGTAGCTATGGAATTAATGGAGTGCGCACCAGGGGGCCTTCCAGAGCGAATGGATACAGTGTGGTTGAAAATAAATGTTGCTGACGTTTTATGGTCTAAAATGCAAAGGGATAAAAACATATCGCTTTATTGGGTTGCTGCTCCTGAAGATCTATATATAGAACTAATAATTGTACCATCATCACCAGATGATTATTTACTTGATGAAAAATTGTGAAATAATTTACATATAACATATATGTGGGGTTAAAATGACTTTACTTGATTGTTATATACCTGTGTTTACATTGATTACTGATATTGAAGCAAATTATACACAATATGATTGTTTTCAGGAAATAAGCACTAAATGTACTTTAGCTATTGAACAGGCGGTATTAAGATCGGAAGAAATTAATGTAACAGACAAAGACCGTGATGATGTCTTTTATGCGGTCACCGTTTTTATAGATGAAAAAATTCTATGTTCTTCTCTGAATTTTAAAGATAAATGGAGGGATAATCTTCTGCAATACAAATTTTTTGGTTGCTCTGTCGGAGGTGAGCTTTTTTTTGAAAAATTAGATAGTTTAGATGATAAGCAGTATGAAGCAAAAGGCGTTTTTCTTTTTTGTTTACTATTAGGTTTTAAGGGGAAACATACGGACGATGAGACTGGCATAATTGCTAACTATATATCAACACTTCATAAGTCATTTTTCAATGAGCATAACAAATTCCCTGAAGTTCAAATAATAGGGACGACTATAAAATTAAGAAGAAGCCGAAGACCTACGTTTTACGACATCACTGTAATGATTTTGGGGTTTTATATTGTGGTTTCTCTTTTGTTACTAAATTGAAAATTACATTATTGCTATGATTAAAAAATTGTCAGTGTTAACCTTTTTGTTGTTCGTGTCAGGATTGCTTTTGGCCGGATGCTATGTTATTGGTGTATTGCAGTATTGGACAATAACATCAATTTTTCTTTTATGGATTGCGCTCATATTTACTACAATAGCATTTAAGTTTTTTTATACGGTGATAACCATTTTTTTCGAAAATGATTATCACCAAAAGATAATAGCTAAATATAAATTATCCCGTAAGGAATACGCGTTATACTCAGTTTTTAAAAAAGGAATTAAAATAGTAAGGAACAAACAATTCAAAAAATCAAATATACCTTGGTTTATACTTATCGGAAATCATGAAAATAAATATTCTCTTCTTAAAGGTACATCGCTCCCGTTGTGTTATAATGTTACAAATAACTCCCTTACCACACCATTAAATGGAATAAGATGGTTTTTTTTTAAAACAATGGGCCTGCTTGAGTTATCAGATAAATTAGTCAATCAACCTCAGTTAAATATAAGAAACCGTCTTTTGAAATGGATAGCTGGAAATCCGAATCCCTCAGGAGTTATTGTATTTTTATCTGTCTCTGATTTGATGAGCCCTGCAGATCAAGAAATACATAACCGATGTCTAAGATTTAGACAGTTTATTAATGAAATATATTCGAAGACTAAGCAACGTATTCCTGTATATTTAGTGATAACCGACTGTGGTGCTATTGAAGGTTTTAGCTTATGGCAAAAACATCTTTGTAATTTAGGTAAATATATTCCAGTAGGTTTCTATTGGGATAATGAACCATATATTAATGATAAGGGCGATGAAACTCTTCATGAAAGTTTTACCAAAATCAAAGAGTCAATGGGGCTGTTAAGAATAAAAATTCTTGAAAATGAGTTGCCTGTAAATGAACGTTATAGTGTATTGTCATTCCCTGAACGATTCTATTCATTAGAGGAATCACTGAAAATACTAATATCAGAAATGTGTGAGCATGATGCTTATTTATCTGCATGTAATTTGTCAGGCATATGGTTCATCGATACAGATGATAACAATATAATAAATAATAAATCACAAAAAGACACTTTGCTTGCTGACCTGTTACCTAGGTTAACATTACAAGGATCTAGTTATTCTAAGGAGTATGATATTCGCAAATTTACGAAATGGGTTATTATTGCAGTCACTTATACGTTATTATCCTCTAGTGCATATCAAGCTGTAAAAATTCTTAAGCAAGAAAATAAAACTCCTGAGGATATAATTAAAAAGATACAAAGTTTTGATAGCTTTACTCGTTCTTCTCCAGTTAATTTTGCCTTTATACCAATTATAAGTTGGCATCAGTCACAGCTGTACGAGCAGTTGCGCGGAATGGTTCCATTTCAAAAAAAATCAATTCAGGATGTGATTCAACAATACAGAGATAAATTTTATAGTGCACCACCTAAAGAAAAGCGCGAGTTATTATTAGACCTTGCTAATGTAATAATTATATGGGATAAAGGAGGGGTTAACTCTTCAATATCAAATGATAAAATAGATCTCCATTTCCCTTCAGCATTAAGGATTACAAATGTATCAAAAGATATATCTGAAAAAATATCTCTCGCCATTGAACACTCTGAATTTATGTGGGGGTATAAGAATAAGTTAGATGATATGAGAATGCTTTTGAATGAGTTTATTCAACATGATAACGACTTCTTATGGTTAGTGGCTCCGTCTGAAACTATTCCTAATGTGTCCCTCAGCAGTTTTTGGCCTGATTATGATGGTGGAATATATCTAGATGGAGTCTGGACTTTAAACGGCCAAAAAAAAATAAAAGAATGGATCAGTTTATTCTACAGCGCCGGTCTCGAGAATAGAACAACCCGGGCGTTAAATGATTTTTTTCGAAGAATAACAGATTTAAGGCAGGACGTATGGCATCGGTTTATTATAGAAGCAAGTCTTGAAAGAAAGTATAGCTATGCAACTAGAACTAATCGTGAACTACTAGATCTAATCAATAAAGAATCATCTGAAATAAAGTTTCTGACCTTTTTAAAAGAAGAACTTGATGACATTCCAAATTTACATGCTCATGAGTGGCTTGTTAAATTCAGAGGTTTTTTTTCACTGCTTTTTTTATCTCATAAAAGTAGTCTCATTCATAAAATACAACAATCAGAAATGTTGCTACGTATGAGAGTTAGTAGTGTTATCAACAGCGACGATCAACCATTAACCGAAATACAGTTAACATCATGGTGGAGTTGGCTGGAGAATCTTAATTCTGCAGTGAATGAGGCCCTGAATAATGAATATACAGGACATTATTTAATTAGAGGCTTGTATTTTAACAATAAGGACCAAAACAACCCAAATCCATTAGCAGCTGCTTTCGATGATCTTGGCAAATTAAAAATATATTTGTATTCTGATAATACTGATCCTACAGTTGATGCAATATGGAAAATTTATGAGAGTCAGGCATATATTCTCTTAGATAATGCAATCGCTCGAGCAGGTAGTTGGTTGAATAAAAAATGGAGTGAAACTGTTTTATTCCCCCTCAGAAATGATATGGATAATCTTGAACACTTACCCTTACAAGATAAGGCATATACATATTTAATGAATTTTCTGCACGGTCCCGCTAAAGGTTTATTTTTTTTGTCAGAAACTGGTTTGACATCACTTGAATTTGAAGGCCGTAAACTTCTTATGCACAAATCTTTCATTGATTTAATTAATACTATTGTAAAACCTGATGATTTACTTAGGCTACCCTTAGGTCAAAACGTTCGAGAAAAGGATGAAATTTTCAGCATCCAATCTAAACTGGAATCATTGACAACCCAACTTAATGCTATTCAAATCGTACCCCATACAGTGGCAGTGAGTAGTGGGCCCGCCACTATATCGAAAGGCGCTACGATAATACCTATTGGAACTAGATTAAAATTACATTGCGGGTCTGATACTCAGGTTTTGGATAGTCTGAATTTTGCTGAGTCTGCTTCTTTTACATGGAAAGCAGGTCAATGTCAGAATGTCAGTATTGATGTGAAATTCCCAAGCTTTATTGCCCGATATACACTTATTGGTGATACTGCATGGACAGATTTTCTGGAATTATTCTCTGATGGTGAGGCAGAATTAGCAACAGATAAATTTCCGCATGAAACTGCATATAGTCTTCGTGCATTAGGTATCCAAAGCATTCTTGTACGTTATAAAGTTAGTGATAGAAGTACTTTAGTGTCAGCTTTTGATGAGTGGTATAGACTTAAAAAAGAAATTGATAATCTTATTGTTAAACAGAATACTTTATTGGAAAAAACGCCATCCCAAAAGAGTGTTAATAATCAAGGCTGGTTGTCATTGTTACCTGTTACTATTTATGATGAATCCCCATCCAATTAGGAGTAAAGTGTGAGCTTTTATTTAAAGCAAATTGTTAGCAAGTTAACACCATCTGCAAAAAAACATCTTGATATGGCTATCAATCTCGCTGTATCCAGACGTCATTATGAAGTTGATATCATTCACCTTATTTATGTGATCATTAGTAATGATAAAAACTTAATTGAACAGCTTGCAAAAGAAACATTATTAAATCCTCCATCTATTATTAATGCTATAGAAAAGGAGTTCATGGAGTTACCACAAGAAGATGTAAATACACCAGTTTTTTCAGAGACTCTTGTTGCTTTTATTGAAAAGTCTTGGTTACATGCCAGTACAAAATGGTCTTGCTCATCTCTTGATACACCAGCCTTATTTGCCACTGTATTGTATACAGAAAGAGAACTACTTCCAGAACGTGTTTCTTATAGTTTAAATTGTCAAAAAAAAGTGGCTGAGAATATATTAAGACAATCTTGTGAGGCTAGTACTATTACAACGCAAGATAATACGTTGTCTTCAAATTCTATGCTTGACCGGTATACAATAAATCTTTCTACATCGGCTGAAGAAGGAAGGATCGATCCGGTAATTGGAAGAGAAAATGAAATACGGAAATTAATAGACATTTTACTTCGTCGGCGTCAAAATAATCCCATATTGACAGGAGAGCCCGGGGTAGGAAAAACCTGTATTATTGAAGGCTTGGCATTACGTATAAAAGAAGGAAAGGTTCCTGAAACGCTCAGGAATGTAGAGGTACTTACTCTTGATTTAACTGCGCTTCTGGCAGGAGCTAGTGCTAAAGGTGAGTTTGAAAACCGACTTCAACATATTTTAAAGGAGATAGAAAAAAAAGCTAAAAGTATTGTTTTATTCATAGATGAAGCTCATATGTTAGTAGGGGCTGGCGGTCTAGCAGGACAGACTGATGCAGCAAATTTATTGAAACCTGCCCTTGCCCGAGGTACATTGCGTGTTATTGCTGCTACAACATGGAGTGAATATAAAAAATATTTCGAAAAAGATGCAGCGCTTGCTCGACGCTTTCAAATTATTAGGGTTAGCGAGCCTGATGTGAATGCTGCCTCTGCAATGTTACGCGCCCTTGTACCTGCATTTATTAGCCACCATAATGTTGATATTACTGAAGGTGCAATCAAGGCGGCGACCAACTTATCAAATAGATATATCTCAGGTCGAAAACTTCCTGATAAAGCTGTAAGTCTTTTGGATACTGCATGTTCTCATGTTTCTTTATCACAAGTTCACATACCTAAAGAAATTGAATATATTGAAGCCAATATCAAAAGAGATATGACTGAATTATCTGCACTGGAAAATAATGATATTTTACGGCAAAATCAGCTAAAGAATAATATAAATTCTTTTAATGATAGATTATTATTACTTAATTCAATATGGAAACATCAATTAGATCTGGTCAATAAAATAAAAGAATGCCAAGATTATGATGAAATACATGCACTTAGAATGGAACTAAAGAAGTCTCATCGGGATGTTGCACCAATGGTTTTTGAACGTGTTGATGAGACTTGTATTGCGGATGTTGTTTCTGAGTGGACAGGTATTCCTTTAGGTACTTTTTTAGAAACGGAAAAAGAAAAAAGCAAAGCATTACTTTCTCGCTTACAACAACGCATTATTGGTCAAGATTACGCTCTGTCAGTCATATCTTCTCAAATAGAAATCTGTCAGGCGAATCTTCATGATCCACATAAGCCAACAGGGGTTTATTTATTTGCAGGACCATCTGGTATCGGTAAAACAGAAACTGCACATGCTTTAGCTGAACTTGTTTATGGGGGGAGTAACAATCTTATTACAATTAATATGTCGGAATTCCAGGAAGCACATTCATTGTCAGGTCTTAAAGGGGCTCCGCCAGGCTATGTAGGATTTGGCCATGGAGGAATTCTGACTGAAGGAGTTAAGCGTAATCCTTTTTGTGTTATTTTGCTAGATGAAATTGAAAAGGCTCATCCTGATGTTATTGAACTTTTTTACCAAGTGTTTGATAAGGGGACTATGGAAGACGGTGAAGGACAGTTAATCAATTTCAGGAATACTCTTATTATTATGACATCAAATTTAGCTGCCTCTCAATTAAACGACCTCTGGATATCAGGTGATAAAAGCATAAGTAATATTTTAAGTGTAATTCGTCCTATTTATGATGATTTTTTTCAGTCTGCATTTATGGGGCGCGTTAATTTGATTCCATTTTTACCTCTATCACTGGACTCTTTAAAACGGATAACTAAAATGAAAATTGAAAAGATTTGTCAACGTGTATCAGATGCTACTGATCATAAAATTATTGTTAAGTATAAAAAATCACTTATAACTTGGATCCTAGAAAATTGTAAGTACATTCAGAGTGGAGCTAGAGAAATAGATATGATTTTGAATCATAAAGTCCTTCCTCTACTGGCAAAACATATATGTAATAATGACGTTAATAACTTTACTGGATGTTTGAACTTGTTTATTAAAAACAATACCATTGTTGTTGAATTCAGCTCTGATGGAGAGTAACTATTGTGAGTTGTATTACGCATCTTATATCTATGGATGAAATCGATATAAATGTCAATGATCCAAGAAATAATGGTGATTTTCTTATCCTTAGCCATACTATAGATAACTATCATGCTTACTTAAATGATGGTACCTATTGGCTCACGTTAGAAAAGAGGTGTTTGTCTTTAATAAAGCAATTGGGGTATGACTTACAAACCGGAGTTTGGTTATGTTTGATAGAGACAAAATTGCATGGTTGGGATGGACTTGCTTTCTCTTCTCTCTTATTTTCAAAATTTCTTGCTAAAGAAGACCCACAGTGCTGGCCTGGTACAGACTTTGCCCATATTCGTCATCAAATAATAGACTGGTATAGCAATAATGTTTTTCCTGCCATAGATGAACTCAAAAGAACTGACTTACGAAGCTCTACTCGCGCTGTAATGATCAAGTTTCTGGAAATTTTTCTTCAGCAACCAGTCGTGTTAGAGTCAATAAAATGCGCTGAGTTCAAGAAGTTTTTGAGTAGTATGAAGTTACCTAAAAATGATAATGGTGATTGTCCGTATAATACACATAAAGATGATCGTTCTGAAAAAAATAATAAAGAAAAATTACAGAGATGCTTATCATGCGGCCATAAAAAAAATGGCTTCCTTGTTCCAGTAATGTTTTTTTTGGCGGGTATTACAATTACCTGTGCTGTTAATTTTATTAATAAGCCTAATTCCGCATGGCGATTAGATACAATGCTGCCGGGAAATATTTTTTCTTCATATGTATTGGGGGAGTGTAGTGATAATATTGATGATGATCCATGGATAAGGTTAAAAAGACAGATTGATGATTTTGAATTTAGAATTAAGGATGTTGAAAGTAAAGGTGGCTATCTTACCCTCTCCGAGATAAAAACACTCGTACACCAGATGCAAATTGGAATGTTACAAAGTGAAAAGCCATTGTCATCTCAATTGAATAGTATTCATAAAAAAATAATAAATGGTGAGGAGATAGAACCGTTAAGTTTAGAGATTGTTACTAATCGTGTAAAAAAAATAAACTGTACACTATCTAGCATACATGCTGAATTAGATTATTAATAGTTGGTTATACCTTGTAAATAACTTCCATACAGTGCTTTGTATCATATGGTTAATTAACGTATGGGATGTACTCTGTGGATATTATATGTGATGATTATTTTTTACAAGTGTTGTAACTGATATTTATTGCTGTGATGCTTGGGGGAATATTTTCTGCTAATATAATTTAAAATTAAGTTAGATGTTCTTGCAGTTTGTTTCTTTTTGTGGGGGCATATTAGAGTCTTTTTTAGGATGTTTGTATATTGATTTTTCAATTTTTTATACAGGAGAGGAAGGGAGGGGGGTACTAATCTATTTAATACTTCAAGGGGAAGCGACATGAGTCATTTTGTTTTAGTATGATTCATTTTTGGATATAATAATTGTAGTCTTTGATTTTTTATCCTGGAGGTATGAATATATTCTTCATTCTCAGTGTTTTTTTTGTTTGTATTTACTCCAAATGATTATAGTTTATTTCGGGGGTTGAATGGTTAGTTATAGTGGGATTGTTTTCATCTGGTATCCTTCTGGAGGAAATGTAGGTCATGCTTCATTACAAATTGGTTCTGTATATTCCCATGAAAACTATGTAAGTTGGTGGCCCGATAGTACAGCGAAACCCTTTCGTAAGGAGAGTGCCAGACAAACTTGGTTTTACATCAATGATAAATTTGTTAAAGAAACTCATTCAACATTGCCAGATGATATTAGAGATGAGGAGGGAGAAGCTCATGTCAAGTATATGGTAAGCAAAGATTATTTTAATGAATCAGCCATGCTTGAAGAGTGGTTTACAATTAAAAATAAGCCGAGTGCTCATTATATGTTATTAAGTAAAAACTGTTCGCATATTGTGGCTAGAGTATTGAATGCCGGTTTTATTCGACATGAGAACGGATTTTCAAGGTTGTCCAAAAGTTGGAATGTTACAAAGCCTCGTGATATCGCATCGCAACTTAATACATTAGCTTCATTGGGAGCAGTAACAAAACACGTCAATAATAATTGCCCGAAGCGTATTCATAGATTAGGATACGTTCTTTTGGGTATGCGTTAAGCTATTTATTTAATTGCAAATAACAATTAAATATCGGCATCAAACCATTGCCTTTGGCGACGGTTATTTTTGTGCCCGCCCCCCAGCTAGACTAGGGGCGGGAAGACTTTCAGCGGTGATGCCTCCAATTAGTTGAATTAGGGGTATAATACTCGCTTTTAAGGTTCTTTTATGGTCACAGTTACCTTCATTGCCCCCGTTGCCAGAACGCTCTGTTGCGGCCGCTCCTCTGTTGGACTCTGGATTAACTGGTTCACGCAGTCGGGTGTAGAGGGACTGAAATCATTACCTGCCGGGCGTGCCCGCCGCTGGCCGTTTGAGCATATCAGCACACTGTTACGTGAGCTGGTAAAACATTCTCCCGGCGACTTTGGATACCGGTGTTCACGCTGGAGTACAGAACTGCTGGCAATAAAAATTAATAAGAATCCTGCTGCCAAACCATTCGCCGCTGGTTGCCGTCTGCGGGGATTGTGTGGCGAAGGGCAGCGTCAATTCTGCGTAAAAGCACTGGACGAATGCAGCACAGAGCATCCGGTCTTTTATGAAGATGAAGTGGATATCCATCTTAATCCCAAAATCGGTGCGGACTGGCAATTGCGCGGGCAGCAAAAACGGGGGGCACGCCGGGACAGAATGAAAAATATTATCTGGCCGGAGCGCTGAACAGCGGGACAGGTAAAGCCAGCTATGTGAGCGGCAACAGCAAAAATTCGACGCTGTTCATCAGCCTGCTGAAGCGGCTTAAAGCGACATACCGTCGGGCGAAAATCATCACGCTGATCGTGGACAACTACATTATCCGCAAAATCCGGGAAACACAGCCTTGGCTGAAGGAGAACCCGAAGTTCAGGGGCATTTATCAGCCGGTTTACTCGCCATGGGTGAATCATGTTGAACAGCTATGGCAGGCATTTCACGACACAATAACGCGTAATCATCAGTGCCGCTCAATGTGGCAACTATTGAAAAAAGTTCACCATTTTATGGAAACCGTCAGCCTATTCCCCGGAGGCAAACATGGGCTGGCAAAGTGTAGCTGTATCAGGCGCAGCTATTTGGGTGAGAGATAACACAGCACATATGCAGATGATTTTCATTGCCATGTTCGATCGCCACTACAAGGTTATATAATGCCGTTCTTACATTCTGTTTGAGCATGAACTGTAGCTTTCCCTCATCATTTTCACGAACCTTTTCTGCTACTTGTATATCCCGCAGTACTCATGAACATGTCTGACAACTTAATCCCCCTTTACTTATTCATTCCGTTCCCGTCAATATCACTTGTAAATTATCGCCTAATCAGTATAGCATATAGGTTATACGATTAGGCAAATTCTATGAGACCCGGCGTATAGCGCGGGCGTCCCCCTATTAGAGCATTCCGTTCATGACTACTCGTCGGGTTATCTACAGATAAAGGTTTTCGTCAACTATCTGATTGGAAATAATGTGAACGTTCCTCTGAGGGTCAATATTTCATCGTGATCATTAACTGAATAGTAAGTACTTCTTCGAGGCAAGCCCATTTCTTCTCTTAATTTATTCTCTGTCATCCGTTCTTTTCTAAATGATCCTAACCCGACCGTTCTCGCTTCTTCATGAATATTTGGCAAGTAAATATTTTTGTTACTAATTATCCTGACTCTTTCACCTACAGCATTGTGATATACATGCAATAGTTCATGAAATAACACTATGCAATTTTTATCCTGCACAGATATACCATCATTTCTAATAATGCCATCATGGTTGAAGTTAATCATTAAAGTAGAACCACACCCTCGAAAGTTAGATGCATCATCAATATCATCAGGCACAACGCCAGTATTACTGCTATTAAGATCAATAAGGATATTTATCTTCTTGAACATTGTCAAAATGCCCAGGATTTTAATTAGTTCTTTACCAAGAACCGTTCTATTCAATTTAGTTAAAGCCAGCTTGAATTGGGTGCCGTTTATTTCATTTGTGCAAATTATGCTGATATACGGATTATTAACCCATTCCTTGCAAATTAATTCATTTCTATCAATATGGCGTGATTTAATTGTTTGGAATTTAAGTGGTGCAAGTGCAGGTCTTTTCATGTAGTTACCTTTTGGTTTAAAAAGTTGTCAGAACCATACTGCAGAACTATATTAATCGCAATACCGTTAAGAAGTTACCATACTGACAGAAGAAAGCTTAGTGCTGCTCTTCTTCTAATTTGATCCTATCCACGTAACACGTAATATGTGGATACAGGCCGAAGCGAGGTTCTGGTTTTCGAATTGCTCCAAACTGAGAGAGACCACCAACGGTGTCGCAGCCAGCGACTGTAACCACACCAGATATAATTAAACACCGACTGATATAGTATTCTCTATTGATACATTCCACTTTCAGCGAATTGAGAGGCTTTTGCTCTCAGCCCCTTATAGCGCCTCGTTTCTTACGTTAAAGTGGTAACAGCGCATTAGACGGTGCTTAGCCTTGTACGCCGATGACACTACGTATATCAGCCGCTGCGGACCTGGGCTACCCGTAGTACACGACACATTACTTTGATGCTGAATTTGTCTGATGTTTTTCAATAAGGTCATACTTAATATCAAGCACTTCGTGAAGTATGCCGAGGCCATTTGGAAAATGGTAGGCTCTTCATCCTATTCTGCTGGCTATGCCCACCGGGGGACATAGCCAGCTCACATTGAAAATAATGTCTGCTGTTTACTCACCAGTTGCAGAACTGTGATTCATACAGGCTGAGCTCCAGAGGCAGTCGAGCTCCGCCTTCGCAAAATAAGCGGAAGCCTGGCGAAGGATATCGTTACTGCGGCGCAGTTCACGATTTTCATGTTCCAGTTCTTTAAGACGCTGACGTTCTTCGGTGGTGAGTACGCTATCACCGCCCCCGGTATCCCGCTCATGCTGGCGTACCCAGACACGCAGAGTATCCGCTATACAGCCAATTTTAGGGGTAATGGAGCAAATTGCTGCCCATTGTGAGTCATATTCGCACTGACTACCCAGAACCATACGGACAGCCCGCAGACGGACTTCGGGGGAAAAAGCGTATTTTTAGTCATCCTGTTTAACTCTTCTCAAGGAGTTTAGTCTCCAGGATTCCCGGGACTGTTCAGTTTGTGGATTTTATGCCTAAATAGCTGTGCCTAACGCCCCTACCTTTTGCCAGACTATGTTTTCCTCCAAGGAACGGACTGACGGTTTTCATAAAATGCCGCACTTTTTTCAACAGTTGCCACATTGAGCTACACTGATGGCAACCAGCGGCGGGAGTGACTTTTATGGATGGCTTTCTGCATCAGGCGTCGTTCGTCACGGAAAATTGGTGCTATGAGCGGCATTACTCACTCCGGGCTGAGTTCCCTCAACGTGATCTACTATTCCGCGCAGCTATTTAGGATTGGCCTGAACCCGCATTCAGATATTCATCCGATACAATAAAGGGAACGCATCTATCATGATGTTTTCATTATTACTGTCTAAAACAGTATCTACCATAACTTAGCCTAATATATGATAAAAATATACAAACTAAAGCAATGGTATATTTATTGTAACTCCGATCAAAAACGATAAAAGGTAAAGTTTTTACAACGCAACAATCTGATAAAAAAGTATAACTATCAAAACAAGAGCGTAATTATGTGATGTCACCACTGTTCGTGGGTGATGTATTTCAGTAAAAAATGAAAGAAAGATAATCAGATTAAAAAAATCAAATGATTCGTCAAGAAACACAGGATAACCACCTATAGAAATGCATACAAGCAAAAAGTAACGTCATAATCCTTATTTTTATCTTGACACTTTAAAAACCTCTTTGATAATTTACTCAAAATTAGCCTTTCGTAAAGGAGGGAGAATGTACAATAATTCAATGCTTAAAAACTCATCCCTTTTTATTGCTTACATGGGATGTCTTGGATGGGGTAGTGCATATTTTTATGGATGGGGTGTTTCTTTTTACTATGGTTTTCCATGGTGGGTTGTTAGCACAGGAATTGATGATGTTGCAAGAAGTCTGTTTCATGCAGTTACTATAATGATAACTTTACTTTTCTCATGGGGAATAGGTGTCTTATTCTTTCTTGGGGTGAAAAATAAAATTAATATGTACGAATTGAGTTCCTTCAGACTTTTTCTGGCCGTGTTTTTATTATTCATACCAATAGTTATAGAGTTTTCCGTACTCAAAAAACATTTAGCGTTGAAACTTCTTTTATTATCTTTAGTCGTTTCGGTTATCATTACTGTTATAATAAGGATGTACGGGCATCGTGTATCAGCATCATGTTTCTCACAGAGTGCATTTATAAAAAAACATATTATTGAAATTTGTTTTGTTAGCTTTGTTATTTACTTCTGGGTTTTTTCTTTTTCTGTTGGTTTTTACAAGCCACAATTTAAAAAAGAATATGAAATGATAAATCATAATGATGGATGGTATTATATTTTAGCCAGATATGATGCCAGTCTTGTCTTATCTAAATCATTTAAATCAGGAAATGGAAGATTTCTGGTGATAAGAACAGAACAGTTAAAAAATTATGAGTTTAATATGGTTCGAACAGATTTATAGTAACAAGGGGGGGAGACGCTTATTAGCTAAACAGAAATGCATTCCCGTTATATCACCTACAGATACATTTATTAAAAAATTATCCTTGTCCATCAGATATAATCTAAAGTGGAGGGTTGATAAATTTTATTTCAATGGATTGATACATGTATTGTTTCTTTTAAATGTATACTCGAGGAATAATACTGCCTTCATTAAGAACTTTAAAACTCGTCATCCCCGCTCACATAGGAGTAAAAATGACATTATCTTTTGAAGATCAATGCAAAATTGATGACTTTTGGTCTTTTTGTGTTAAACACCAGTATTTAAATATTGGTTATCCGGAATCTGCTGATTTCCATTATATGGTTTCGGAGCGTTTCATGCGCTTTTCCATCAACAACTGTGGCGACTGGGCTGATTACTCTAACTACCGGCTGAATACCTTTGATTTCGAAAAAGAAGTTATAGCCTACTTTGCCGGGTTGTTCAAAATTCCATTTGAGCAGTGTTGGGGCTACGTAACAAGTGGGGGAACAGAAGGTAACATGTTTGGATGTTATCTGGGGCGTGAATTATTTCCTGATGCCACACTTTACTGCTCCAGAGACGCTCACTACTCAGTTGCAAAAATAGTCAAACTGCTCCGAATCAAATCACAGGTAGTCGAATCACAACCAAATGGTGAAATGGACTATGATGATCTGATGAAAAAAATAGCCGTTGATGGCGAAGCTAATCCAATAATATTTGCTAATATTGGTTCCACAGTACGTGGGGCAATAGATAATATTGATGAAATTCAAGAACGTTTGCAGTCCTACGGCATCAAGCGAGAGCAATTCTATCTGCACGCTGATGCTGCACTGAGTGGTATGATCCTGCCGTTTGTTGACGAGCCTCAGCCATTTACTTTCACAGATGGTATCGACTCAATCAGTGTTTCGGGTCACAAAATGATTGGTTCACCGATGCCCTGTGGTATCGTTCTGGCGAAGAAAGATCACGTAAATCGTATTTCAGTATCCGTTGATTACATTTCCACTCATGATAAGACCATCACGGGATCACGCAATGGCCATACACCGTTGATTATGTGGGAAGCCATCCGCAGTCACTCCTATTCCGACTGGAAACAACGTATAGAGCACTGTATGAACCTGGCGCAGTACGCCGTTGATAATTTCCAGAAAGCAGGCATTAATGCCTGGCGTAACAAAAACTCACTTACAGTGATCTTTCCCTGCCCCTCTGAATCAGTATGGAAGAAACACGGTCTGGCGATATCTGGTAATATTGCTCATATAATCACTACGCCACATCATTTTGATAGTAGTAAAATAGACTCATTGATCATCGACGTTATTGCCGATCTGAAGATGCATAAAAAAAGGCTGTAATATATCATTCAGTCTTTTCTTCCGTATGAATTTTTTTGCTCTGAACGTTGTGGATGCCTCATTGCGTTTCTGATGGCACTTGCTTTTATATGGTTATTACTACCCAGCTAAGTGGATTCCCAGTCATGGATTGGCTTTATTATTAACGAATATAAAATATACTTTTATACAAAATGGTGTTATTGATTATAAGTTTAAGTCAGCCCCTGATAATAAAGAGCAGTTACTTGGATGGGCAATTATTTGAAACATGCCATATCACTTGATTGGTATCTATTCTTCAAAGGAAATTGTACTGCGTAAAGCGGGATTCCTTGAGAAGGATTATGAAGTGGTTTTTGGAACATTTTGTCCGAAAAACCAGACTTTTATAAAGCATAATTAGCGGGTTCACTCACAGTTAAACAGAAATATTTCAGTTATCAGTATGTCTCTTTATTGATTTTTATAGAATATCTTTGTCATCCGTTGTGATACCTCTGCGGCCCGGGCTAAAAGTCCGTGTTGTTGTTAAATCAAGGATAAAGTCAAAAGGAGCGTGAAATGTTAACTTAATCACAATTCCGCCTTTAAAACATTGTTTTATTAACCGCGAATTTGTTAGAAAAGCATCTGAGTTTGACTGCTAGATGCCAATACCAATTATATTTTCAATAAACAAATTTACATACAGCTATTTATGAGAATAACAGATCACAAACTCTCTGAAGGTATAGCCCTGACATTCCGTGTCCCTGAAGGGGATATAAAACATCCTTTGATTATTTTATGCCATGGATTTTGTGGTATCCGGAATGTTCTGCTCCCTTCCTTTGCGAATGCTTTCACTCACGCAGGATTCGCAACGATTACTTTTGATTATCGGGGATTCGGTGAGAGTGAGGGCGAACGGGGTCGTCTGGTTCCGGCAATGCAGACCGAAGATATTATTTCAGTTATCAATTGGGCTGAACAGCAGGCGTGCATTGATAATCAGCGTATCGGATTATGGGGAACATCGCTGGGTGGCTGTCATGTGTTCAGTGCAGCTGCACAGGATAAAAGAGTGAAATGCATTGTCAGCCAGCTGGCTTTTGCTGACGGTGATGTTCTGGTTACCGGGGGGATGAGTGAGCCGGAGAAAGCATCTTTTCTGTCCACACTGAATAAAATGGCAGAGAAGAAGAAAAACACCGGGAAAGAGATGTTTGTGGGGGTTACGCGGGTATTAAGTGATAATGAATCAAAGGTATTCTTCGAGAAGGTAAAAACTCAGCATCCTGAAATGAATATAAAAATACCTTTCCTTACAGTCATGGAGACGTTGCAATATAAACCGGCAGAAAGTGCAGCCAGAGTACAATGCCCGGTTCTGGTTGTTATTGCCGGCCAGGATAACGTTAACCCACCGGAACAGGGGAGGGCATTATATGATGCTGTTACTTCTGGTATGAAGGAATTATACGAGGAATCTGATGCATGCCATTATGATATTTATGAGGGCGCGTTTTTTGAACGTGTAGCGGCTGTGCAGACACAATGGTTAAAAAAACATATTTAATTACC
>Ga0129308_1001678_pt1 | contig 21855 bp, 23 predicted proteins | sample L827metagenome_FD_94440 | JGI IMG/M metagenome (GOLD analysis project Ga0129308, IMG submission 94440) | Ring-tailed lemur group fecal microbial communities from Wisconsin, USA - L827 metagenome | ecosystem: Host-associated > Mammals > Digestive system > Large intestine > Fecal | place: USA... | reverse complement strand
CGAAAGTGCCCACCATTCAACATTCTGCCCAGAAAACGTCACCGGGCTGAGTTCGGGGGTAACGATTACACACCCACCCCGTGCGCATCGGGGTGAAGCGCCCTGCGCTTCAAATTACAATTTTCCTGTTTGTGGTGCCAAGCAAATGAACGCACATCTTTATGGGACATCAACACTATATCAAAAAATCCCATCCGGCGCAAGCTGACACTTTACGAAATTATCCCGCTGCTGTATAATGGCCTCAAGATTATGGCAAGTGCTCCCGCTAAAAATCTGCGGGAGCACTGATAGCTTTGCAGGAGGATGTTTATGGAAATCAAGCAAGAGCCCCAAGACCGTAGAAACGAATCAACCCAGCAGAAGCCGGGAGAAAAGCTTCGTCTGCGGCCCTATCGGCTGGGGGATGCCCAGAAAATTGTGACCTGGTGCGCCAATCAGGAGGCTTTTTACAAGTGGAGCGCCGGGGTGTTGGGAGTTTATCCTCTGACCCCTGCCCAATTCAATCAGGCCATAAGCCAGGCCATAGCTGCCCGGAACAATGGCAGGTCATATCTTCCCCTTGTGGCAGAGCGTCAGGGGGAGGCGGTTGGCTTTTTCATCCTCCGCCAGAGCGGAGAAGAGGTGGACCAGCTTCGCTTCGGTTTCGTAATCCTGGACCCCGCATGCCGGGGAAAGGGCTGCGGGAAAGAAATGCTTCGCCTGGGCATAGAATACGCCGCCCACACGTTGGGGGCAAAAAAAGTGACCCTCGGGGTGTTTTCCAACAACCCCGGGGCCTACTACTGCTACAAATCGGTGGGATTCACAGAGACGGGTATTACGAAAGAGGGCTACATTGGAGAAGAAATTTGGACGTGCATTGAGCTGGAGCTGTCAATATAACCATCTCAGCTGCGCTTCATGTAAAAGGGCCTGACCAGGCGGCCCTGGGCGACGCCCACCCTGCCGCCGGAAAGCAAGAAGGCCTTCATAGACCGCTGCAAGCAGGTTCCCTCCGGCAACGCCTCCAGGGGGGTGGTCTCCTGCTGCCCCTGGGTCAGGCGGAACACCCACTCCAGCACATCCTGGGGCTCCGGGTCTTGAGAGATTATCTCAAAGGCACGCTGGAAGCTCAGAATGTTGGAATTTTCCGGAAGCAGGGAAGCCAGCACCGGAGACAGCAGCCAGGACTCGCACTCCATGCTTTCCTCGGCCCAGTCCGGGAAATATTCCTTCAGGAACTCCCTGGCCCGGGCCACGGATTCATCCAGCAGCCCCATGTCCATGCGGGCGTCGGAGGGAATGTGCAGGTCAATGGTCTTCTTCCCGTCTTCTTCTTTCAGCTCATATTCCAGCTGGCCGATGCGAAACAGCTTTGCGCCAACCTGCCGGGTGGTCCAGAAGCCCCGGTCGAAGCCATAGCGGCCCAGGGAGCGGTGGTGCTCGCCGACGAACCGGGAGAAGCACTTCATGGTGTCCACCCAGATGGGCTCCGGGATATTTTCCCAGGGGCCGTCCTCCCGATTTTGCAGGGCAGTGAGCAGCTGGGCGGTAAGCTCCTCCACCCCGTCGCCGCCATCGCTGGCTTCCCGGCCGCAATAGTCGGGAAGCTCCTTCCACGCTTCGTCCATCACCCGCAGCGCCATGGGGCGGGGCATTCCGATCTGGTCAAGCAGCTTTTCCAGCTCCTCCTGGAGCAGCAGCCGGAGTTCCTCTTGCTCAGCCAGTTGGGCTTGGGGAGAGGTTCTCAGGCGCACATCCTCCAGCCGGTCCGCTTCCCGATCCTGGGGAGAGAGGTTCCAGAGCCTTTCCGGGGCGCCGGAAATTCCCATTGCCTCCAGGTTTTTCTGGGTTTCCCTCAGGGCCTGGGAAAATTCCTCCCAGGATAATTCCGGTCTGGTCACTTTCAGCACGGCGGCGGGGACTCGGGGGAAAAGCAGCTGAGCGGCCCGGTTCAGATTGGTGATCCGCTCCGTCCACAGCATACACTCCATGCCCACAGGGCCTTCCTCCGCCCCCTGGGCGTAAGCGGGAACAGCGGGGGCGCTCCAAATCTTGTAGACGTCGATGTCGGAATAGGCATAGTCAAAATAGTAGTGCTCCAAATCGGAGCGGATGACCTGGCCGCCGGATTTCAGAAAAGCCCCGGTCTGCCGGTCGTTGCCCAGCCAGTGCTGGACAATGAAATGCTGAGGAAGCAGGCCTCCGGCCAGGCAGTCGTTGTAGACGATGGTCTTCTTCCCTTTTTTCGCCAGGTATTCTCCCACTTCCAGCACCAGGGAGCGCTGCAATTCCTCTTCGTTTTTCAGTCCCTCCCGGCGGATGCGCCTCTGGCAGTCCGGGCAGCGCCGCCAGTGCTGCTTCAGCGCCTCGTCCCCTCCGATGTGGACATAGGGGGCGGGGAACAGCTCTGCAATCTCATCGAGAATATCCTCTAAAAACCGGCGGGATTCTGGCTTCCCGGCGCAGATCAGATTGGGGAAGATACCGCCGGTGTTCAGCACCCGGTAGTCATAGGGACTCTCGATTTCCACCTCCGCCCCATTTTGGATAATGGTTCGCCTGCAGCCGAACTCCGGATAGGCGGCCAGCATGGCGCTGGCATGGCCGGGAATTTCGATTTCCGGGATGACCTGAATTCCCCGCTGCCGGGCATGGGCCACGATCTGCCGAATCTGGTCCTGGGTATAGAAGCCGCAGTTGTGCTCCGTCTCGGACACGCTTCCAAAATAGGAATCCCCCCCGCTCCGAACCCACAGCTGCCAGCTTGGGATATTTTTTAATTTCCACCCGCCACCCCTGATCGTCGGTCAGGTGAAAGTGCATGGTGTTCAGGCCGCACAGGGCGGCGGCGTCCAGCAGCTTCAAAACGTCCGGTGCAGGCATGAAATGGCGGCTGACGTCCAGCATAAAGCCAAGATAAGGATGATTCATTTTTTTCGTCCTTTCCGAGATCATTTTCTTTTATTATACATGACCTTCTCCCCCAGGGCAAGGGGAAAGGATAAAAACGCAAGGAGTGTCTGCCATGAGAATTGAAAGAGTAACCGAAGAAGATGCCGACCGGCTTCTGGAAATCTATGGGCCCTATGTGAAGGAGACGGCCATCTCCTTTGAATATGAGGTTCCCTCCCAGGAGGAGTTCCGGGATAGAATCCGGAGTATTTCCTCCCAATATCCCTACATTAAGGCGGTGGACGAGGAGAGCGCCATCCTGGGCTACGCCTACGCTGCCGCCTTCAAATCCCGGGCAGCCTACGACTGGGGGGTGGAGACTACCGTCTATGTCCGGCGGGAGTGCCGGGGCAGAGGCGTGGGCCGGTTTCTGTATGAGGCCCTGGAGCAGTCCCTGAAAGAAATGGGTGTGTGCAATCTGAACGCCTGCATCGCCTACACCAGCTGCCCGGGCCCCCGCCTGACCAACGACAGCATGGCCTTTCACCAGCGCCTGGGCTACCGGCTGGTGGGCACCTTCCACCACTGCGGCTATAAGTTCGGCGTTTGGTATGACATGATCTGGATGGAGAAGCTCATCGCCCCCCATGTGGAAAACCAGCCCCCGGTTCGCTTCGGGCAGTGGCGTATTTAAGTAATTTACAACCGGTGGTTTTTGGTATATAATGGAGCGCGGAAAAGAGGGAGAAACCATGAACTTTGATATGACCCGGAGCGGCCCGGGAAAGCTTCTTTTGCGGTTTGCCCTGCCTTTGATTCTGCCCTCCATTGCGCAGCAGCTCAACACCCTTGTGCGACAGCGTGATTGTGGGGCGGCTGCTGGGGGAGAATGCCTTCGCCGCCTGGATTCCCGTGGCGCTGTTCCTGTTTGTCTGCTATGGCCGCATCCTTCGCCAAAGGCCGGCTGTTCAGCTCAGCAACGGCGTATAAGTGAGGTTACACCGTGATTTTGAATATCTACCACACCAACGACATCCATGCGGATTTCTCCTTTTTAAGCCGGATTCACGGCTATCTCTCCGCCCACCGGGAGCAGCAGGATTTCTTCTTCGACAGCGGGGATTTTTTGGATTTGAAAAGCGTGATTGTCCAGTCCGACCAGGGCAGGACAGCCATGGAGCTGATGAAGCTGTGCCGTCCGGAGGCCATGACCCTGGGCAACAACGAGATTGACCTGGGTAATGAGCATCTGGAAGAGCTGGTGAGCCTGCCCCTGCTCTGCGCCAATGCAACACACAACGACGGTACGCAAATACCAGGGCTGAAAAGCCATATGATCTTCCATCGCTGTGGCAAGCGGTTTCTGGTCATCGGCCTGGCCCCCTATTACGGCGCCGGGATGGTTGCCAACCGGTACAATCTGTTCTTTGAAATGGGCAACATCCATACCACCAACCCCATCCCGGCGGTACGGGGAATATTGGAGGAAAACCGGGGGAAATATGATTTCTCCATTCTCCTGTCCCACAGCGGCCACCTGGTGGACCGGGAGCTGGAAAAGGCGCTGCCGCCGGTGGATTTGTGGCTGGAGGGGCATTCTCACGCCGTTATCACCGAGAAACGGTATTCCCAGTCCGGCAAAGGGGAGCTCCTGGGCCGGGTCACCCTGGAACTGGATGAGCAGGGAATCCGGATTGCAGACTCCGTGCAGATTGAATTGCCGGAGCGGGGGAGTCCTGCCTTTGATGCGCAGCTGGAACAGGCCCAGGCATCGGCGGAGGAGATTCTCTCCCGGGAGCTGCCGGTGGTTCGGGAGCTGGAATTCGACCCCTTCCGGGAGAGCGAGCTGACCAATTTCATCTGCGACTGCCTGAAAAAGGAATTCGGGGGCGACCTGGCAATGATGCACAGCGGCATCAGTCAGGGGCCGCTGGTTCGCCCGGTATCCCGGAAAAGCCTGATTGAAAATTTCCCCTCCAAGCTCAACCCCACCATATATACCATCCCCGGGGAAAAGCTGCTGGAAGCGGTACGGCTTTCTATGGAGCAGACTCATATCCGCCGGTCCGGCCAGGGCTCCGGCTTCCGGGGGACGGTGCTGGGCTGCCTGGGATTCAGCAGCAACGTGACGATTACCCGGACGCCCTTCTCCATGAAAATTGACGGGAAGTGCGTGGAGCCGGAGAAACGCTACACCCTGGTTACCGACGACTATTTGCAGCGGGGCACCGGTTACCCAAGTCTGGCAGTACCGGACGATCAGGCCCGGTTTGACCGGCGCTTCATCCGGGATTTGGTTCAGGAGTATTTAACCGACGAGGCGGTGTTCCGCACCGCTTCCATTTCAAGAGAACGAGGAAACGAACATGGCATTTGAAAAAGCAGAGAAATATCTGTCCGACCGGGGCTTTGCCCACCGGATTCAGGTTTTCCAGGTGTCCAGCGCCACGGTGGAGCTGGCGGCCCAGGCTCTGGACACGGAGCCGGCCAGGATTGCCAAATCCCTGACCTTTGCGGATGGGGAAGGGGCACTGATGGTGGTGTGCGCCGGGGACGTGAAGGTGAACAGCGGCAAATTCAAGCAGGTTTTCGGGGTGAAGGCCAGAATGCTCACCCGTGACCAGGTGCACCAGCTCATCGGTCATGATGTGGGCGGAGTGTGCCCCTTCGGCGTGGAGGCGGGCGTTAAGGTGTATCTGGACGAATCGCTGAAGCGGTTCGAGTATGTATATCCCGCCTGCGGCAGCGACAACAGCGCCGTAAAGCTGACCCCCAAAGAGCTGGAGGAGCTCACCGGCGCCGCCTGGGTAGATGCGTGCGTCCCCATGGCAGAAGTGTGCAGCAGATAACCGGGCTTGCTTCCAGAGAAAAAGGCTGGTATAATGAATTGTATCCGATGGAACCATTGATCAGGAGGGGCTAAAATGGGAAAAAAGAAACAGCGGGAGAGTAAACCAGAGCGGAAAAAGATACCGCCTTACAAAAACAAAACCACCCTGACGGTGTATCTGGTGCTGCGGGCGCTGATCATCTTTACCCTGATTCGGGCGGTGCTCCGGCGGGAATACCAGAGCGTGTTCCTGTGCGCACTGTCGCTGATTTTGCTGTTGCTGCCTAATATCGTCTCCAAAAGGCTCAAAATCGTGCTGCCCAGCACGCTGGAAATCATCATCATGCTGTTCATCTACGCAGCGGAAATCCTGGGGGAAATCAACAGCTTCTATGTCCGGGTGCCCCACTGGGATACTATGCTGCACACCATCAACGGCTTTCTCTGCGCCGCCATCGGGTTCTGTCTGGTGGACATGATGAACCGGAGCGACCGGTTCTCCTTCCAGCTGTCGCCACTGTATCTGGCCATTGTGTCCTTCTGCTTCTCCATGACGGTGGGGGTGCTGTGGGAGTTCTTTGAGTTCGGAGCGGATTATTTTCTGGGCATGGACATGCAGAAGGATACGGTGGTAAACGCCATCCACTCCGTGAATCTGGACCCTACCCTCACCAACACAGTGATCCACATCCGGGACATTGCGGATACCATTGTGGTTCACTCCGACGGCACTCAGCAGGCCCTGGGTTTGGGGGGCTATCTGGATGTGGGCATCATTGACACCATGAAGGACCTGTTTGTGAACTTCATCGGAGCGGTGGTGTTCTCCATCATCGGCTTCTTCTATGTAAAAGAGAAGGGAAAGGGCAGGGTGGCCCACCGCTTCATCCCCCAGGTGGAGCCGTCCGACCCCGGTCAAACGGAATAGGCTTAAAAGGCCCGCCCCAGAAAATGGAGGCGGTTTCAAATGAATTTCCCAAAGGAGCATATCCCATGAAAAATGCCAACAAAGAGGCTTGCCACTGCAAGAATGTCACCTATGCCCAAATTCGATCCGCAGTCCGTCAGGGGGCGAAAACTCTGGAGGAGGTACAGGCCATTACCGGCTGCGGCACCGGCTGTGGGAAATGCAAAGAATTTCTCCAGTACCTGATTCGGGATTACCTGGAGGAAGAAGGTTGGGCTTAAGCCTGGTTTTTTGGACAAATCTCCGGAAAATCCGTTGCCTATTGAGCGGGAATGGGCGATAATGAGTCTGCCCTTCTGGGCAATTCCAAAAAAATGGAAGGAAAGAGAACATGGAAAGACGATTTGATACCCTGGTCTTCCCTGGCGGAAAGACCAGAGCCTTTACGCTGAGTTATGATGACTGCGTGGTGCAGGACCGGCGGCTGGCGGAGCTGTTCCGGCAGTACGCTCTGAAATGCACCTTCAATTTGAATTCCGCCCTGCTGGGGCGAAAGGAGACCCGGCAGGATCCGGGGAAGAAGGAGCTGGACGTGTCCAAAATCGACCAGCAGGAGGTGGAGACGGTCTACCATACCCATGAAATCGGGGGCCACGGGCTGTACCACTCCTTCCTGGATACCATCGGCACGCCTCTTGCCATGTACGATCTGATTGAGGACAAGCGCCGGCTGGAGGCGCTCTCGGGCCGTCCTCTGAAAATGTTTGCCTATCCCTATGGCCGCTATAATCAGCAGGTGGTGGAGCTGCTGCGTCTGGCCGGATACCAGGGGGCCAGAACCGTCCATTCTACCCATTGCTTCGACATTCCGGAGAACTTCCTCATCTGGGATCCCACCTGCCATCATGCCGACCACCAATTGATGCCGCTGGCAGAGGAATTCGTTTCCGGTGCCGATGAGAAGCCCCGGCTCTTCTATGTCTGGGGTCACGCCTATGAGCTGGACGGGGAGGACAACTGGGATGTGATGGAGAAGCTGTGCCAGTTTATGGCGGAGCATCAGGACAAAGTCTGGTTTGCCTCCAACGGAGAGATCATTGATTATGTCAATGCCTATCGCCGCCTGGAATACTCCGCCGATGGCAGCTTGGTTTATAATCCCAGCGCTTTGGATGTGACTATCCGCACTCTGACGGTTTATGTCACCCTGCCCGGCGGCCAGGTTACGAATATTTCTGATTGACTGCAAAACCCGGAATTGGAAGCGGGATTCCCGCAAACCAATTCCGGGCTGTTATTTTCAGGAGAACATGGGCAGGCCATAGACCCACTGGTTTACAAAGGGCGCAATAAAAATGAAGGTCAGCAGAGGGATCAGAATGGTCACACTCAGCCGCACCCATTCGTTCACCCGGCAGGAATTCGCCTCCGGCCGCAGCCAGCTCCGGCGGAAGAACAGCCAGGCCAGCCCATACCCCAGAAAAGCCCCCAGGGTGTTCATCAGCAAATCGTCTACGTCTGTGGCACGGAAGGAAAACAGCTGCAAAAATTCGATAAGCCCCGAGGTCAGAAGCCCTGCCAGGGTGGTCACCTTCCAGCTGCGGCATTTTGGCCAGAGCACCGGCAGCAGAAAGCCGAAGGGCAGAAACATAACGGCGTTCAGCCCCAGCTGGAGAAAAAACCGGACCGATTTCTCATCTCCGAAGGGGATCAGGTTGACGGTGGGCACCCAGCGGAAATAGGGCAGCCCGGGGATGCCCACCACATTAAACATGGCGCAAAGATACAATGTGAATACCCCCGCCAGCAGCCCCCGACGCAGGCCCCGGTCGCCGCAGATCCACCAAAAATCCCACACCAGCGGCAGCGCAAACAGTGCGCCGCAGAGGGTGTCAGTCACCATGTAAAGCATAATTTCACTCATTTCTATGTTTTTCTGTATCTTACTCCATGGCTTTATGCAGGTCAAGGCGGTTAATCAAAACTTAAAGTATCTTTAGGAAACTCTGAATGATTGCGGCTGTGATGGTAAAAAAAGTGCTTATCGGTTTTTCTCAGCAGCCTGGCAGAATAGTGGCCAATTTATAATTTTATGAATTTCCTCGTTGGTTGCACTGGTGCTTACGGCACCCAAGGCTCCCCTTACACTTCGGGAGCCTTCCTCAGAAGCCATTACATCGTTCCATTCAACAAATTGCTGAGTTAATATAAGAATAATTTATGGCAACACCGCACAATGGGAGCTTCGGCTTTCGGCGGATCTTTTGCCCCATCTGTGCAGTTTGAAAAGTGGGAAATACACAAAGTATTCCCGCCCTTTTTAAACTTTCAGCTGGAGCAAAATCCCTCACCGAAAGCTCTTGCCCCATTATGCGGTGTTGCCTTAAAAAATATCCCGCCCCATAGAATGAGGCGGGATGGATGCCTTCGGTTTAGTCCTCGAAGGTCAGGACGTCCTTGTATTTTTCCTTGAACATGCCATAAACGGCATCCAATATGGCCTCGTCCTCCACGGCCAGGTAGTTCTCGTTGTCATCATCCACCGGCTGAACCTCCAGAATGACGATCTGGGTTTCGGCCTCATCGACGGGCATGAGAACCAGATATTCCTTGTCCTGATAGGTCAGACAGTCCAGGTACTCAAAATCCACGTCCTCGCCGTTTTCGTCGGTAAGGGTGAGAATGCTGGATTCCTCTTCTTCCTGAGCTTGCAGTTCATTTTCCAGATTTTCCATAGGGATAAACTCCTTTTTCATGGTGTAATTCTATTTCTATCCGGCAAAAATTATACCGTATTCCGGGAGAAAAAGCAAGGGAAAGTTCTGCACTCCGGGAGGGAGCATCTGTTTTTTATGAAATCAGGGAAAAATTTCAAAAAAGGATTGCAAAAACAAATTCTCCGTGATATAATGCTCCGTGTGTCCGACCAGGGGCGCCACGCACCAAGACATTGGGATGTCGCCAAGCGGTAAGGCACCAGACTTTGACTCTGGCATTCGTCGGTTCAAATCCGGCCATCCCAGCCACAATTTGATCCGCTAGCTCAGTCGGCAGAGCAACTGCCTTTTAAGCAGTGGGTCCGGAGTTCGAATCTCCGGCGGGTCACCAGTTCGACATCTTTCGACAGAAAGATGTCGAATTTGTTTTATAACGCAAAAATATTGATTTTTCTCCTTTTCGCTTTTATGATAAATAAATGAGCGCTTTTTATTACTGTTGCTGAAACTGTCATTGTCTTGGGAGCAGTCACGTTAAATCCATAACCAAAACAATGTTGCGGATTTGTTGCCAACGCAAAGATCGTTTCAAAACTGTTGCAGGAAAAGGTGGAATGTGATATAATATACATAAAATAGGAGGCATGAATTATGAGTGAAATAGAATCCATTGTACGGGAAGTTGACAGTTCGATGGCTATGGAAGGCATGCCGCTGTATTCCGAGGACAAAAACAGAATCAGGAAATACCTGGAGAACCCCGGCAGCCTGGAGAAGATGGTTGGCGCGCTGGTGGAAAAGCATACCGTATCCATTCGTGCGAGGAAGCCGGTATGATGGGGGATTACAGCTACTCCTACGAATGGGATCGGGAGTACTGTTATCCCTACTCCAATGTACTGATCAACAAACTGAATATTCAGGATGCAGATGCCCTTCATACGGCAGAGCGGGAAATTACCTCCCTTCGTCTGGCTGCTGCTAAAGTCCAGCCTATCAAAGGAAAGCTGAATCTGGCTCATTTACAGAAGCTTCATGGGTATCTGTTTGGAGATATTTATGATTGGGCAGGAAAACTGCGCCATGTAAATATTGCAAAAGGGAACCAATTCTGTCTTGCCATGAACCTCAGCACCTATGGCACAAACCTGTTTGGCAAACTGGAACAGGAACGTTATCTGATTGGCACGTCGGAATTTGTTCCTCACAGGCTGGCTTATTATTTCAGTGAGATTAACGTGCTGCATCCTTTCCGGGAAGGTAATGGCAGAACACAGCGGCTATTTATTGAATACCTTGCTTCGGTGGCAGGGCGCCGCGTGGACTTTTCATCCGTCAGTTCTGAGGAAATGCTGATTGCCAGTGCGGATTCCTTTGCCTGTAATTATGAAAGTATTTACGGAATGTTCGAGAGAATTACAACTCCAATTTCAAAAGAAGAACAGGAAGAAAATATTCGCTTTTTCTTTGGCGAGAGAGGGAAAACGTTCAGCTGGCTACAAGAAGTGAGCAGATGATATTCTGAAACGAATCAAATAGCAAAAAAATTTTTCCAATGAACCGTTGCATCTAAACTGTTGCCTAAGCACACCAGGCAGGGCCTGGAGCCAATGCGCTCCGGGCCTCTTTTTATTTTCCAAAGTTTATAGCCCGGTAATGAGGCGGCATCTAAACCGTTTCCTAACCACAAAATCCTGAAGGCTCCAGGGCTTTCGGGATTTTTGTATTTTCCCGCACCGTAACCAGACCCACTGCCCAAACCTCATTTCTTAGGGAAGGCAGTGGGTCTGAATTATGACAAAAAAGTTGGAGGGTTGAGGAAATTTTCCTCGCTTTTTGAATGGAAAAGGCAAGGAGAGTAAGTGATAAAGCGGTGTTATTGCACCGGGAAACGCAGATGAGAAAAGACATTAAGAGAGCTGCAATGCAGCGCCCACCATGCAAAAGACAGCCGGCAACGATTTATATTGACTTCTACCAAATCAACAATTAAGATAGAAAACAGATTAAGAAGGCGGGTGGAAAATATGCCCTTTGAGATTGTCCGAAATGACATAACCAAAATGCGGGTGGACGCCATTGTGAACACTGCCAATCCCAGACCTGCGATTGGCAGCGGGGTTGATGCGGGCATTCACCATGCGGCGGGCCCGGAGCTGCTGACCGCCCGGGAGAGAATTGGCAGGATTGGCGTCGGAGAAGCTGTTATTACCCCGGGCTTTGCTTTACAGGCGAAATACGTCATCCACACCGTTGGCCCGATATGGCGGGGCGGACTGTTTGGGGAAACCAAGCTGCTGCGCAGCTGCTATGAATCCTCCCTTGCGCTGGCGTTGGAAAATGGCTGTGAGTCCATTGCTTTTCCACTGATTTCCTCCGGCAATTACGGTTTCCCCAAAGACAAGGCACTGCAAATCGCAATGAATGCCATTCAGACGTTTCTGGATCGCCACGAAATGAAGGTATACCTGGTTGTATTTGACCGGGATTCCTTCCGCCTCTCGGAGAAGCTCTTCCGGAGGGTATCCAGCTTCATCGATGAAAACTATGTGCAGCAGAAGCCCCTTCAGCAGTTCAGCCCTACGGCTTCCCGGCAGGAGCGAATGCACCGCCAGAGGAGAGCTGTTCCCAAGGTGCCCTTGAAATCCGCACCCATGGCGGCTGCTCCCAACTGCATTCCCATCCCGCAGGCCAGCCTGGCAGAGTTGCTTGCGGAAACGGATGCAGGTTTTTCTGAAACCCTGCTGGAGCTTATCGACCGGACCGGGAAAAAGGATTCCGAAATCTACACCAAAGCCAACCTCTCCCGGCAGCATTTCTCCAAAATTCGCAACAACCCCAACTATCAGCCCACAAAACCCACTGCCATTGCGCTGGCACTTGCCCTGGAGCTGGATCTGGAGCAGACCCGGGACTTGATTGGTCGGGCAGGGTTTGCTCTGACCAATAGTAATAAGTTCGATGTCATCATCATGTACTTCATCCGTGAGAAGAATTATAACCTGTTCGACATCAATGCGGCTCTGTTTGAATTTGACCAGAGCCTGCTGGGGGGCTAAATGTCCCCTGGCAGTTGACCACTTACCGTGAAAAACTTCCTATACTATGGCTGTAAACAAAAACACCGCAGTATAGGAGGTAACTTGTATGAAAAAGAATCTGACAGAGCTGGTATTTGTTCTTGACCGCAGCGGTTCCATGGCGGGACTGGAGGCAGATACCATCGGCGGCTTCAATGCTATGATGGAAAAACAGCGGGGTGAGCCGGGAGAGGCGCTCGTCTCTACGGTGCTGTTTGACAATGAACCGGAGGTCATCCACGACCGCATTCCCATAAATCGGGTGCCCGCTCTGACAGAGAGGGAATACTATGTCCGGGGCTGCACCGCCCTGCTGGATGCGGTGGGCGGCGCCATCCATCACATTGGAAATGTCCATAAATATGCCCGGGAAGAAGATCGCCCCGAGAAGACCCTGTTCGTCATTACCACCGACGGCATGGAGAACACCAGCCACCGCTATACCTACGATAAGGTCAAGGCGATGATTGAACGCCAACAGGAGAAGTACGGCTGGGAATTTCTGTTCCTGGGCGCCAATATCGATGCCGCCCAGGAAGCCGCCCGATTTGGCATCCGGGCAGACCGAGCAGCCAACTACCATGCTGACGGCGTGGGCACGGGAGTGATTTACAAAGCCGTCAGTGAAGCAGTCTGTCAGGTGCGCAGCTGCGCCGCACCCCTGTCTTCAGATTGGAAACAGAAAATTGACAAGGACTTCAAAGGGAGAAAGAGATGATGCAGGGAGCGATTCTGGACAATATTGTCGAAAACCCCTAACCTGCATTGCCGGTTCCACCGCCGAGGACTTCCATACCTTTGCATGCTGTAGCCTTCTCTTGATGGTGTATACATCGATACCGCACGTGGAGCTTGGCGTACGCATTTTTGCCCGAAAAGTTATCCACAGCCTTGATGTTCTAAAAAAGCAGACCCTTTCCGGCACCGGAGAGGGTCTGCGATTTTTTGGCGTAATTTAACACCCTGAGTCATTTTTTCTGGATTAGAAATCGCACTTCCTGGCGATGTAATCCTTCAGTTCGGCGATGGGGATGCGAACCTGCTCCATGGTGTCCCGGTCGCGGACGGTGACGCAGTTGTCGGCGGGGGTATTTTCATCGCCCACGGTCTGGAAGTCCACGGTGACGCACAGGGGGGTACCGATCTCGTCCTCCCGGCGGTAGCGCTTGCCGATGGAACCGGCGTCGTCGAAGTCCACCATGAAGTCGTGGCGGAGCATTTTGTAGATTTCCTCTGCCTTGGGGCTCAGCTTCTTGGACAGGGGCAGAATGGCAGCCTTGAAGGGAGCCAGGGCCGGATGCAGGTGCAGCACGGTGCGGACGTCGGGGTTGCCCTTCTTGTCCTGGCCAACCACTTCCTCGTCGTAGGCCTCGCACAGGAAGGCCAGAGCCACCCGGTCGCAGCCCAGGCTGGGCTCGATGACATAGGGGATATAGTGCTCGTTCTTCTCCTGGTCGTAGTATTCCAGGCTCTTGCCGCTGGCCTCCTGATGGCGGCCCAGGTCGTAGTTGGTCCGGTCGGCAATGCCCCACAGCTCGCCCCAGCCGGAGCCGAAGGGGAACTGATACTCGATGTCGGTGGTAGCCCGGGAGTAGAAGGCCAGCTCGGCGGGCTCATGATCCCGCAGCCGCAGGGAATCCTCCTTGATGCCCAGAGAAGTCAGCCAGTTTTTGCAGAAGTCCTTCCAGTAGGCGAACCATTCCAGATCGGTACCGGGCTGGCAGAAGAACTCGCACTCCATCTGCTCAAATTCCCGGGTGCGGAAGGTAAAGTTGCCCGGAGTGATCTCGTTGCGGAAAGCCTTGCCCACCTGGCAGACGCCGAAGGGAAGCTTGCGCCGGGTGGTGCGCTGGATGTTGGCAAAGTTTACGAAAATACCCTGGGCGGTCTCCGGCCGGAGATAGACGGTGGAGGAGGAGTCCTCCGTGACGCCGATCTGGGTCTTGAACATCAGGTTGAACTTGCGGATGGGGGTGAAATGATGCTTGCCGCAGTTGGGGCAGACCACATCCTCATGCCCGGCGACAAAAGCGTCCATCTCCTCAAAGCTCATGGCGTCCACGTTTACGCCCTTGCCGGATTCGCTGGCCTCGATCAGCTTGTCCGCCCGCTGACGGGCGCCGCAGCCCTTGCAGTCAACCAACGGGTCGGAGAAATTGCCCACATGGCCGGTGGTGACCCAGGTGGTGGGGTTCATCAAAATGGCAGCGTCCAGGCCCACGTTATACTCGGACTCCTGGACGAACTTCTTCAGCCAGGCCTTTTTCACATTGTTCTTGAATTCCACGCCCAGGGGGCCGTAGTCCCAGGCATTGGCCAGGCCGCCGTAGATCTCAGAACCGGCGTACACATAGCCCCGGTTTTTGCAGAGATTTACGATCATGTCCAGTGTTTTTTCGCTGTTGTTCATTGTCAATCCTCCAGAATTGATGATTGTACCCATTATACGAAAGTTTTTTCCTCAAATCAAGGATTTTCTGCTTCCAAAGGTGCATAATCCGGGCCCAAATCCGCTGCCATCATTTGGTAAATCTGTTCACCGATGTCGGTGGCGGTGCGGCCCTGCTGGTCTTCCACGGAAATGACGTCGATGAGGTGCAGCTCGATGGGGGTGGAGCGCAGGCGCTTTAGATTGCCCACCACCTTGTCTGTGCCCTGAATGGTGCACACGGCGATGGGAACCTTTGCCTTGGTGGCGATTTTCATAACGCCGCAGCGAAGCTTCTGCAAATGGTGGTTTTTGCTGATATACCCCTCGGGGAACACGGCGATGGAGACCTCGTCCTCCTGAATCAGCTGGATGCACTTGAGAATGGTTTTCAGGGCCTCCCGGTCATTTTCCCGGTTGATGAGCTGGGCCATCAGCCGGTGCATCAGGTTGCCCACCATGAACATGGCGTTGTTCTCCCGCTTGGAGATGAAGGCCAGCTGGCTCTTCTGGAAACAGGCGTAGAGCACCACCGGATCCAGCTCGAACAGATGGTTGCACACCAGCAGGAACCGGCCCTCCTGGGGCGTTTTTTCCAGCCCCACGGTGTGGACCTTCATCCGAAGCAATGTGCAGATGGCCTCGCAGTACAGATAGGCAACTTTGCGGTAGAAGGGGTCGTCATGCTCCTGGGGCACAGAGGTGTCCACCCGGCGGCAGAGGATATACAGGAACAGGAAGGCCAGAAAGATCAGCACAATCACTGCCCCCAGAAAGCTCACCGGCAGCACCCACAGCCAGCCGAGAGAGGCAAAGCTCCCGGTCAATCCGCAGACCCCCAGGGCAATCAGGGCAGAGAGCAATAAGATGGCTTTAATTAACATAACATATCCTCCCAGCGTTTGCTCCAAAGAAACCGGTGGGCAAACAATACCATATCAAATTATTATACACGAATTCTCCCCGGAGCACAAGCCCCGGGGATTTGATTTGTAAAATTTAGGTTATCTGGTTTAGTAAGCAAGTTGGAAGCATGACGTATGGCAGTCCGCTGAATGGTGAAGTGTGATGGCTTCTGAGAAAGGCCCCCCTTGCACAGAGGGGCCTTCCTCAGAAAATGTTACCTGCCACCATTCAACCCACTGCCATGTTACAATTTGCTTTGCAAAACCTTAAAGATCGGAGTACAAATCCCTTTGGTAGACACCGGCATCGATGAGCTGGCGAAAGCTCTCCGTTACGGCAGCCTTGTCCTCCTTGTAGGTGACGCCGAACCACTTGTCGGTGGAGGGCAGCATTTTTACCGTGCATTCGCTGCGCCGGAGCATCCCGCCGATGAAGGTAGGCAGCAGGTATTCTGCCTTCAGAGGATTGACGCTCACCTCATCTCGGAAGAAGGAAGCAAAGTTCTCCTCCAGAAGCTTCACAAAATGGGGGGTGCAGCCGGGTTTGGCCGGGAAGCCCCACATATTCATGGACACCAGGGTATCCAGGTCAATGGCGACTCCGTCGGCTTCGGCGCCCTGGGGGGTCTTGACGATGTTACGGGTTTCCACCACATCTACCACATGGCTGCGGGATGGGGCGATCTTGCACAGGCCCCGGGTGACGCCGCCGTTTTCGGACAGGGTATTTTTCAGGGAGAAGCCCACCATGGCAATGGCGGTGTCCTCGTGCTCCTGGGTCAGCCAACGGTGCATCAGGGGATAGGCGCTCTTTCCGTAATAGTCATCGGCGTTGATCACCATGAAGGGCTCCCGCAGCAGCTCCTTTGCCGCCAGAACTGCCTGACCGGTGCCCCAGGGCTTGGAGCGCCCCTCGGGAAGATGACAGCCCTCGGGGATGGCCTGCAAATCCTGGAAGGCATAGGCCACCTCCACCCCCAGCCGGTTACAGACCGCCTGAATGCGACCCCCGATGCGCTGGCGGAAGTCTGGCTCAATGTCTTTCCGGATGACAAAAATAATCTTATTAAACCCTGCCGCAATAGCATCGTGAATGGAATAATCCATAATGATTTCATCATTCAGCCCTACGGGTTCTAGCTGCTTGATCCCTCCGCCAAACCGGGAGCCGATTCCGGCAGCCATAATCAATAGTGTGGTTTCCATGACCAGTAGCCTCCTGCGTGCTTTCGCTTGGATTGATTTGTATACAAAAAATTATACCATATGTGCCTGGAAATGTCTACTGAAAATGCCTATTTACAAAAAAAGAAAATCCAGGCGATGTTTGAAGGATGAAAACAATCGATAAAATGGTTTTATGAATATAGCCCAAAAAGGATACATAATTTCCCACGCTTTTCTGCTGGAAAACTGCTTGCATTTTAGCACATTGTCTGCTATTATTACCGTGAAGTACGAGCGATAAAAGTGACAGCCCGCATTCTAAGGCCTGAATATCCTGCCGGTATTGGCCATCCCAAATCCTTCTGCGGGTTCATACAAAGGAGTTGTTTCTCATATGAACGTTGGAAATATTCAGCCCATTACCACCGTGTCCGCAGACGAGGAAGAGTCCATTGACCTGCTGGAACTTGCCCAGGTACTGCTGCGGAAGGCCTGGGCCCTGGCTTTGGCCTTGGTGATTGGCGCCGTGGTAGCGGGAATTTTTACCAAGCTTTTTATCACACCTCAGTATGAGGCCTCCTCCATGATCTATATTTCCAGCAAATCCACCAGCATCACCTCCCTGGCCGATCTGCAGATCGGAAGTCAGCTGGCGGTGGACTTCCAGCTGGTGGGTACCTCCCGGGAGGTTATGGACAGTGTTATCGCCAAGCTGGGGCTGGACACGGATTATAAGGAACTGCTGGAAACCGTGCAGATTACCAACCCCTCCGGCTCCCATATTCTGAAAATTAATGTGACCAATCCCGACCCCCAGTTGGCTGCAAATATCTGCAATACCATTGCCGACGAACTCCGTGCCCGGATCGCTTCCGTTATGAATACCGATGAACCCTCCACCCTGAGCCGTGCCTACGTGCCGGAGCATCCTATCAGCCCCTCCCTGGCAAAGAATGTGGCGCTGGGCGGCTTGGGACTGATGTTCCTGCTGGCGGCTGTCTTTACCGTCGCTTTCCTGATGGACGATACTGTCAAGAGTGAAGAGGACGTGAAGAAGTATCTGGGCGTGAACGTTTTGGCGGAAATTGTGGCAGAGCGAACCCAGAAGAACAAACAGGCAGGTTAATCCTTATGAAAAAAAACAAGATTGCGGCTGCGCTGGCAGCCCTGCTGGCGGCCCAGCTGCTCACCGGCTGTGGAACCAATTCCTCCGGCATTAAGCAGGTGGAAGGGCTCCAGCCTACGACCCAGCCTTTGAGTCTGGAACAAATTCAGCAGGAGCTGGCCATTGAAGAAACCGTCCCGCCCCAGGCCCAGCAGCCGGAGAGCATGGGGCGCACCATAGAGCAGGACGGTGTTACCTGGCGTTACAATACCCGGTTGCGGACCGTGCTCTTTATGGGCGTAGACACCCGGGCCGGAGCAGAGAATAAAATCGGCATTGGCAACAACGGCCGTTCCGATACCCTGCTCCTGTTTGTCATCGACCCGGATCACGAAAGCGTTCAGCTGATTACCATCTCCCGGGACACTATGACCAAGGTTGACGTATACGACCGGGACCGGAATTACCTGTTCTCCGGCAAAATGCAGCTCACCATGCAGTATTCCTTTGGCGACAGCGCCGCCAGAAGCTGCCAGCTGGTGAAGAGCAAGATTTCTGACCTGCTCTATGACCTGCCCATTAATTACCATTGCTCCCTGACCCTGGACGGCATCTTGGCTGCTTCGGACTTGCTTGGCGGTATCAAGCTGACATTGGAGGATGATTGGACGGATATTGATCCTACCTACACCGCCGGCTCCACCATCACCCTGAAGGGGGAGCAGCTGGAGCGGTTCCTCCGCTACCGGGACATTCAGGTCTCTGGCAGCAACGATGTCCGCATGTCCCGCCACGGCTGGTTCATCCGGCAGCTGTTCCGGCAGATGGGCACCGTGGGCAGCACTGGAGTGGACATGCTGCTAAGCAAGCTGGATCCCTATCTGGAGACGGATCTGGATGCCGACACCATCAAGCAGCTTACAAGCTACCACCTCTCGGATGAGATTTTGAAAGTCCCCGGCGAAACCATCCGGGGCAAGGCCCACGACGAGTATTACGTCGATGAAGAGGCCTGTAAGCAGATGATCCTGGATGTGTTCTACATTCCGGAATGATCACTGAAATATGTTACGTATTTAGCGGGAGTTTCTCCCGTCTAAATAAATCTTCGAGGAAGGAGGAAATCAATATGAAAAAAGTACTTTCTCTGGTTTTGGTACTGGCTCTGGCCATGTCCATGCTGTGCACCGCGGCTTTCGCTGAGGGCAGCAAGACCGAACTCTTCACTCCCAGCAAGACCGATCTGCTCGGCACTGTTGCTATTGAGACGGTGGAATCCACTCTGGAAGCTGTTACCAGCGACGAAATGGCTGCTGCTCTGGCTGAAGTTGAGGATGTCGATGTTGCCGTTGAAGATCTGACGATTGTTTCTCAGTGTGATTTCACCGCTGAGGAGTATCCCGTTGTGGTGAAGTTCTTCGGCGAGGGCACCGAGGACGTGACGATCTGCATGTTTGTCAAGTACGAGAATGCGGACAAGTGGACTCTGCTGTACCATGGCCTGGCTGGCGAGTGGGAAGTCGAATTTGAGGCCGCCGGTACCTATGCAATTGCTGTGCTTGTCGACTAATGCTTCCATTAACCGCAAGGAGTAATTTGCTCCCAAAAGGATGCCGCCCCGGACTTTCTCCGGGGCGGTATCTGAGGGAAGCAGAGAGATGAAATGAGAATAATTGATATACACTGCCATATTTTACCCTATGTGGACGATGGAGCGGTCAATTTGGAAGAGGCGCTGGCCCTTCTTCGGATGGAGGCGCAGCAGGGCGTGACGGAAATTTGCCTCACTCCCCACCTGCGCCACAAGATGTTTGAAAGCTCCGATGAAAAGATTTTAGAAAAATTTTTTCAGCTTCAGGATGCGGCCCGGGAGCAGAATATCCCTATCAAACTGCACCTGAGTCGGGAATATTACTATGACAACCAATTTCGGGAGATTCTGAGGGAGAAGAAAGTGATTCCCATGGGCGGAGATATTCTGCTCACGGAGTTCAGCTACAGCAGCGATTATCGGACCCTTCACACTGCGGCAGAGGAAATCCTGAGCGAGGGATATGTCCCCCTGTTTGCCCATATAGAGCGCTACAGGGCGTTCCAGGATGATCCGGACTGCGGTGGGCCCCTGGTGGAGATGGGCGTTATGCTGCAAATGAATGCGGACAGCATCATCGGCCGGGAGGGCAGAAAAACGAAGCACTTGTGCGAGCGGCTGCTGAAAACCGGCTGCATCCATGTGGTTGCGTCGGATACCCACGATACAGAGAACCGCATTCCCAATTTGCGCAAATGCGCCGACTATCTTGAAAAGAAAATTGGACGGGCTGGCACCCATCGGCTGATGTATGAAAACCCGTTAGCCATATTAAATATAATGGAAGAGGAGTAGTCCGATGCAGAAAATCACACTGAAGCCCCATGAGCTGCCCTACCAGATTAACGAGGAAATCAAATATCTCCGCGCCAACATTCAATTTTGCGGCGATGACAAAAAAGTAATCCTGTTTACCAGTTCCGTTGTCTCGGAGGGTAAAAGTACCATTACCCTGGAGCTGGCAAAATCCATGGCCCAGATGGGCAAGCGGGTGCTGCTGCTGGATACCGACCTTCGCCGATCCATGCTGAAGCACCAGGTGGTAAACCGGGAGACGGTGAAGCTGGGCTTTTCTCACTACCTGTCCGGCATGGCTAATCTGGAGGATGTGCTTTGCGTTACCGACAATCCGGTGATTTATGTGATTTTTGCAGGGCCTGTGCCCCCCAATCCGGCAGAGCTCTTGGCCAGCAAGCGGGTATCCGCTCTGCTGGACTGGGCCAGAAATCAGTTTGACTATGTGCTGGTGGATGCCGCCCCCCTGGGTGCGGTCGTTGATGCCGCCGCCCTGGCAAATAAGTGCGACGGCGCTGCTGTGGTGGTGGAGGCCGGTCGGATCTCCCGCCGCGTGGTGCAGGGCGTGGTGCAGCAGCTGAAGGATGGCGGCTGCCCGGTGCTGGGTGTGATTCTGAATAAGGTGGACAAGCCCCATGGCCGCAGCTATTATAATTACAAGTATAAGTATAACTATAATTACGAGTACCGAAAAGAAGACAAGAAATAACCCCGTGCCAACCAAGGAAACTTGGTTGGCTTTGCTTTTGGGGGATGGCATATTATGCCGCCCGTCCGGTGTCCGTTACTTTGCGGGAGGCTAATCCCCTATGGGTAAAAGGGCCGGGCGAAGGGCCACCCTGCTCCCGGGGTGATGGAGCTGGCGGACGAGCTGGGCATTTTGGTGGTAAGCGAGGCCTTTGACTGCTGGAAGCGTGGTAAGACCACCTATGACTATGCCCGGTTCTTCCCGGAGTGGTACAAGAAGGATGTGGCCAGCTGGGTTCGCCGGGATCGGAACCATCCCAGCCTGCTGTTTTGGAGCGTCGGCAACGAAATCTACGACACCCACATGGGGGAAGAGGGCCTGGAAACCATGAAGGCCCTTCTGGCGGAGGTGGCCCTTCACGACCCCCGGAAGAACGGTTTGACCACCCTCGGCTCCAACTATATGGCCTGGGAGAACACCCAGAAGTGCGCCCCCTGGTGTTCCGGGAGATGGATTTCGGTGCCCGGGGATGCACTGGTATCGCCATCCGGGGCAGGAGCAAGCTGGAAAACAACACTATCCATCTTCGGCTCGAGGGAAGCGACGGCCAGAGTCGCCGGGTGGTGGAGTTTCCGGGCAGCGAGGATTGGACGGAAGCCACGGCAGGTTGTCAAGCCAAGTGCAACACTTTGTTGATGACCTCATTTGGAGAAAGATAACCGAGACATTTTCTAGGCCTGTTGTTTATCAAGTCCAAAACAGCAT
>Ga0129308_1001677_pt1 | contig 21858 bp, 9 predicted proteins | sample L827metagenome_FD_94440 | JGI IMG/M metagenome (GOLD analysis project Ga0129308, IMG submission 94440) | Ring-tailed lemur group fecal microbial communities from Wisconsin, USA - L827 metagenome | ecosystem: Host-associated > Mammals > Digestive system > Large intestine > Fecal | place: USA... | reverse complement strand
TTCAGCGCTTGGGGCAGCTGTAAACATGCTGACTGCGATAACCACTACGATGCAGAACAAGAACATCCATCCGCAGAAAAACAGCCAGTTCATATCATAGAACAGATACTTGAAGGTACTGCTAGACACATCTCCTGCATTGCTGTAATATACTTTTGCCCCCAGACGGGTTAAACCGATAATCATTCCGGCAATCAGTCCCCACATGCCGCCTTGTGCAGAGGTACGTTTCCAGCAGATTCCCAAGAGGAAGGCTGCGGCAATGCCTGGTGCCAATACAGATTGTACATCTTGTAAATAGGTGTAAAGGACATCACCTACACTGCGCATAATGGGAATCCAGAGTATGCCCAATATCACAATCACAACAGTTGCCATCTGTCCAATTCCCACCAGCTTTTTCTCAGAAGTGTTTGGCTTGAAACGTTTGTAGAAGTCAATGGTGAAAAGCATGGCAGATGAGTTGAACAAAGATGCGAGAGAGCTCATCAATGCTGCAAGAATACCGCAAACAACCAAACCTTTGACTCCTGCAGGAAGCAATTTTGCTACTAGAGTCGGGAAAGCAGCATCTGCATTGGCATTTCCGTTTGCCAGCATAGGTAGAAAACCTTCTCCCCCTGTACCGAGATATTTTTGGTGTAATGCGAAAGCAATCATGCCTGGGATAAGGAATAAGAATACGGGCAATAATTTCAGGTAAGCTCCGAAGATGGTACCGCGTCGTGCTTCCTTTTCATTCTTTCCGGAAAGTACGCGTTGCACGATGAACTGGTCTGTACACCAATACCAGAATCCGATAATGGCTGAACCAATCAGCGCACCCAACCAAGGGAAGTTAGGGTCGTTGTTACTGCGTATAAGCTCTGTCATTGTGTTGCCATAATCGTTCACTGTGACTGCTCCGCAGATTCTCATCATCTCATCCCAGCCTCCCAATTCTTTGAAGCCGAGTACAAGGATTATCAGTGAACCTAACAGCAGGATGGGAGTCTGCAGGACGGAGGTATAAAGCACCGACTTCATTCCTCCGAAGATTGTGTAGAGCGCAGTCAGTATAACCAGACCGATGGCAGCAATCCAAAAGAAGTCGATTCCCCAAAGTTCTTTTATGCCGAATACTTGTTGGAAAACCAATCCTCCTGCATAAACCGTCACGGCAACTTTTGTCAGTACATAGCTGATTAAAGATATTACAGACAATATTGTACGTGATTGTGGATTATAACGGCGTTCTAGGAATTCTGGCATTGTAAATACCATGCTTCGCGAATAGAATGGTACAAATACCCAACCTAAGATAAGGATCATCCAGCCTTGTATTTCCCAATGTGCCATAGCCATACCGCTGGAAGCACCGGCACCGGCCAATCCAATTAAGTGTTCCGAACCGATGTTGGATGCAAAGATAGATGCACCGATAGCGAGCCATGTAGCATCACGACCGCCTAAAAAATAGTCTGCTGAGTCATTCTGTTTCTGTTTGACAACCCAAACAATAATTCCAATCAAAGCCAGGAAAAAGATTCCAATGACTAACCAATCTAATGTTTCCACGATAATAAATGATTTATAAAGTTATTGTTATTTTTCTACGGAAAATCTGAAAATACATTCACTGTTGTAAATTTGTCCGGGTTCCAGTACGACAGAAGGCCATTGAGGCTTGTTGGGGCTGTCTGGGTAATGCTGTGTTTCAAGGCATACAGAAGCACGTTGGTGGTATGTGATTCCTTTCTTCCCTTTTATTGTACCATCCAGGAAGTTGCCGGTATACACTTGGATGCCTGGTTCATTGGTATAGACTTCCAAAGTAATACCGCTTATCGGTGAAGTCAGCTTGGCGGCTATTTGATTTATATCACCTTTTGTATTCAATATCCAATTGTGGTCGTAACCGTTTCCGTTCTTCAATTGTATAAAGTCGTAATTGGTAATATCTTGTCCAACCGTTTTCGGAGTTGTGAAGTCCATAGGGGTCTCTTTTACAGTAACAATTTCACCCGTTGTCATGAAAGTACTGTCTACCGGAGTATAGTTGTCTGCATTGATGTATAAGATGTGGTCTGTTGCTGCCTTTGAAGGATCACCTGATAGATTGAAGTAAGAATGGTTAGTCATATTGATAACCGTCTTTTGGTCTGTTTTAGCACTGTATTTTATATCAATGGCATTGTCATCCGTTAGCTTGAAAAGTACTTTTGCCGTGACGTTACCCGGGAAATTCTCGTCTCCATCCGGTGAAATGCGGGTGAGCTCCAGAGTTGTGCTGTCAATGGGATTGGCGCTGTATACTTGGTATTGCCATCCTTTGGGACCACCGTGCAGGCAATGCCCGAAATTGTTCTGTGGTAACTGTATGGTATCTCCGTCAAGAACGATTTTTCCTTGATTAATCCGGTTGGCGTAGCGTCCGATAGAAGCACCAAAGTCACTTGGAATGTTGATGTAATCGGCAATGCTGTCAAAGCCCAATACTACATCCTGCATAACTCCGTTTTTGTCGGGTACCATAATGGATACAATACGTCCTCCAAAGTTTGTGATGCATACTTCCATGCCCGCTTTATTCTTCAGCGTATAAAGCTGTGTTTGGGCGTCATTGACCGTTGTTTGGAATTTTACTGGATCAAGACCGGACAGCGTAAGCGTTGTTTCTGTCTTTTGATTGCACGCTGTTAGCATCATTGCGGCAATTCCTGCAAGTAAGAAATAATGTTTCATGGTATTATGTTGTTTTGAAAATTAGGCTCTTATTCTATTTCGGGTGTAAAAGTAACACTTTTATTTAGTGTGTCATTTACACTTCTATATGTTTTGTAACATGAAAATGAAAAACTGCTTGAAACCATAGGCTCCGAAGCAGTTTTAGAATGGAAATAAGTTATTATTTACTCTTTTTGCCCCAATAGGTCTTGAAGTTGTTGCCATATCCGGCATAGACAATGGTGTGGGTACGTGGATTGGCTTCCCAATCTGTTTCGCGTTGCAGGCATAGTTCCACTCCGTTGGCTGTTAGTATTTGCTTGTCCGCATCGTAACTCCAAGTACTTCCTTTCCATGTACCGTCGGTGATGGTATGGTCAGCTGCAAGGGTCATGTTGCTCGATTCTTTCTGTTTTCCATAAGAGTAAGATAGGTCGATATGTTCCCAATTGCCTATCAGTTCTTCTTCAGTGATGGCTACTTTGGGGACAGCTCCGTAGCGTTCGGGCATTACAACTGGCCAGCCTTGCGAATTCCACCGTATGGAACGTACATGTCCCATCATGAGTGCATTACTATAAGCATTTCCTCCCACATTTTCTGGGAATCTGCCTTGCGATGCGTAATACCAATTGCCATTGCCGTCATCAAACACGGCGCAGTGAGAGATGCCTACCCATCCATAGCTGTTGTTGAACTTGTATGGATGAGTTACAATGGGTAACATCTCTCCTCCTGTTTGGGTCTGGTCTACACCGTCCATGCCAAGGTAGGGACCATAGATGTTTTTGGAGCGACAAACACGGGTATTGTAAGGAACACCTAATGCGTCATAAGCTACAAATAAGTAATAGTAGCCGGTGGCAGCATTGTAGATGATTTCCGGACCTTCCGAGGCTTGCCAACGATCTCCCATTCTCCGGGTGGCAATCAATGAACCGTATGCGGCGATGTCTTCATTAGTTCCCCAAGGAGCCGACAGCGTATTCACTGGTTTTCCGGTTTCTGCATCTACTTCCAAAGCTGCTATACCGCTGTGCCAAGAGCCGTAAATCAAGTAATGCTTCCCGTTGTTGTCTATTAGGTAGCTTGGATCGATGGCATTCCATTTGTAATAACAGTTGTTCCAGTCATCGGGTCTGATGTGAAAGTTTAGGCCTTTGTCCGAGGCGTTGGTGATGACATAGCCTTTATCTTTCCAGCCGTTGTTGTCGGCGGGGTTGGAGTTTTCCAATAGGCCGATAAAGGCACGTTCGCTCCAAGAACCTGCTCCGTCTAAGGTGCCGGGGCATACGATGGAGTAGTACATGCGGTAAAGTCCGTTTCTTACTTTGCGTACGCAAGGTGCCCAGTAACCGAAGTCGGCTGTTTGGGGTGAAACTTCATTCAGACCCATTTCCTTACGAATTTCATTCAGCTTTGGAATTACCCATTCGGGCAGTGCTGGCATTACTCCGCCCAGGTATTCCCAGTTTACGAGATCTTTTGAGCGTCTGCCGTGGAAGTGGCCGCCTGCTGTGTGTGTATTGCCATAGGAGGCATCGGTCTGATACATGTAGTAATACCCGTCTTCGGCAAGCACCACGGTGGGATCGTGTACATTGGCAAGATTCCATTGGTTGCGTTTGCTCCAGTCTGACATGGTAGCATAGTCGTCGGGATAGGCTGGTGCTACGTAATTTCTCAGTTGTTCGTCAATGCTTAAACTTTCGGTGGTGGCTGTCACGGTTTCCGAATAGGTATAACGGCTGTCGCAGTAAACGTATGCACGGATATAATAGGTGCCGTTAGATCTCAAGCCCGAAATGGTTGCACTGAAATTGTCATCAGCATCAGTTGCGTCTCCTTTTATATCGGGAGTCTGAGAGTTTGAACTATAGCAGAACCCTTTCTTGATAATTTGGTTGCCACCACCGGTTACGGATGCGGTAAGAGTAATCGAGTTTGTGGTAGTTGCGCTTATTTGGGGCGTACCTACGTTTACATAAATGCGCTCTATTTCATCATTGTTATCGGAACATGCCGCAAAGATGAAGAATAGAGGTAGGTAAATCCAATAAGATAATAGTTTTTTCATATCGCTGTTTTTTGAGTCCAATACTGTTCCTTTACAGAGGGACAGTATTGGATGAATTGATAATTTAAAAGACTGAAAGGATGATTCAGTTTAGAAAACAATATAGCTGCCGTCTACAGTGAAGGCGAAATTCAAATCGTTGACATCAATGTTACTGATGCCATAATAGCCTTGTGTATATACTGTGCCATTATTGCCTCTCATCACAGCTTGTACGTCGGCAGTGCCATCGCCGCAGTTGGTCACATAAACATCCACTCTGGCACCGTTCATGGTTGGCAACCAAGTAGCCCAATCGCCTTGCGTGCCAATCGCCTTGCAACTTGCGTATCCATCGCCCCAACCATAGTTGTCGGCACGTACTACCGCATACTCTTGTGTTTTGTCTGTCTTGCGGAGAATTACTGCAAAGTTGTTCCAGTTGGCTGCCATGCTGCTATAGTTGGTGAAACTGATACTCTTGGTTTTGCCGGCGGGTACATTGAAGTCATCGCTGAAGTAGGTCCACCAAGCAGAGCTGCAATCTTCCAAGCCCAATGTAGGTGCATTGTTGGTCACTGCTGATACGGCAGATTCTGCTACCGTGACTTCTACTACAGTCGTTATATTTTCCTCGGCAGTGATTGTGACAACTTGTTTGCCAGCTTTTCCCGGGAAGTTAGAGAAAGTGAGTTTAGAGTTGTCAATCACTCTTTCGTCCCCATTGGCATAGGTAGCTGTTACTTCCATGCCGGTGGGGTCGAAAGGATAACCTATGCCATCGGGTGTATAGCAGGTGTACTGCGTTTTGGTTGGCTGTGTGGTTACTTTGATAGATACAATCTTTTCTACTACTACAAATGTAGCATTGGCTATAATCGGTTGGTTGCAATTCTCGCCTTTGAAGGTCTTGTTGTAGATGGCGACCAGAGTTTTTGTACCCAACTCTTCCATACTGGGAATGGCAGTGAACTGGAGTTCTTTTGCGGTGACGGTCTTGGTTACCCCTTCTTCAAAGGTAACGATGGCGGTTACGCCAGCCATAGCTTCTTCGAGCGATGTGCCGACGTTTACTTGGTCGGGGACATTTTGCAGTTCCATGGAAATTGGATTCTTGTCTTTTGCCGAAGTAAATCCACCGATAGGCTCAATGTTGCTCTGTAGAAAGTCGATATATGAACCTTCCGGAACCAAGAAGCAGCGAATATTGGTATTGGTTCCGTCTGCATTCAGGTTGGGCAACTTGTATGGTTGTTCATACGTCTTGGTTGCCGATGCGTTCTGTATCTTGATATTGAAAGCATTTTCATTGGTGCGATCTACGGTGAGAGTCACCTTGCCTCCCAGCTTCTGCAGGGCTTCGTCTTTATTGTCAACGGGCGAAAGCATCAGTGTGCTGGACGTGTATTTGAAATAAAGGTGACTGCCCCATTGGGAATTATAGGCAACAGTGTCATTTGTGGCATCAAAGCGAAAAGCACCATATTCCGTATAACCTTCGCCGCCACGATTCACGTCGTTGGTGATGATGAGGGCGAAGTTCTTGTAATAGGTATTGTCGGCGGGATTGATGTTGAGGTTGAATACCCCGTGCCACTTCTGACCATCAGGCACAACATAATACTTGGAAAATGCTGACCAGAAGCCGGAGGTATAGTCCGTATTACCGAAGCTGTACACATCTTCCTGCATGCCTTCAAGCACTTCTTCTTCCGGTTCTTTCTTTGAATTCTCGATGGAGTCAACTTTTTCGGAAATCCAGTCAGGGGCGTTTACATCATATAGTTCACCGCCTTCGCAACTTGCCAGTGCCATCAGTCCTAAAGTTATGGAACAGCAAGCGTATGTTAATTTTTTGAGTAATTTCATTGTTCTAATTTTTATAGTGGTTGAAACTTTATTTGTTTAAATCTACAACCGGGTGCACTTTCCAGCCATTGCCATTGAAATAAGTGAAGTTATCTGTACTATAGTTGGCAGAGTTTCCTGCCAAGTTCGGGTTGTTGTTCAGTAGTTGTTGTACGATAGGCAGGAATTCGTGTCCGGGTCTGTAGGTGTCGAAAGAACTCTTCAGTTGGGGGTCGGATGCAATGTCACTATAGCTGACGGCATCTTTGGTTCCTTCTACTGAACGGCGGAAAGTCCCGTGCTCTTTGAGTTGTTGCAAGCGTCCGTTGTCGTGGAAAAATCCCCAGCGGATAAGGTCAAATCCTCGTCCGAACTCGCAACCGAATTCTTTAGGACGTTCAACATTGGCAATTTGCTCGAAGAGTTTGTCGGCGGAGTTGAAGTCAGAAAGCTCCAAGTCGGCCAAACCGGCACGGTTGCGCACTTCGTTAATCCAGTCGATGGCTTGTTGCGTAGGACCGTTTACCTCATTTTCGCATTCGGCAGCGCGGAGCAATACATCCGAATAGCGCATCAAGCGCAGGTTGATGCCATCGTGTAAGCCTGTTACTACGGTGCTATACAAGCCGGTACGCAGGTTCGTGAATTTGGCGATGGGAAGACCGCCGTTGATGTTGTTTGTTACGATGTTGTCTTCGGGCGTAAGCGTATTGGTGTAGGCAACGTTTCCGTATTCGAAGTCTTCCCAATCCGTTTCATAAGTACCTATGGTCCAATAAAGACGTGGGTCGAGTTTGCCGTTGGCGGTACGTTCTGCTTTGAAGAGATGATAGAGCCAGGGGGATGCCGATATGTCGGCCCAGCCGCCATAGTTGCCGGGGGCAAAGTTACTCTCGATTGCCGAGCCTTGCGTTGCGTTGGGGCTGGTGTTCACCGGAGTCCATTCGTCATCGGTACCTTGTGACTCGAAGTCAAGGAATTGCACTTCGAAGAGGCTCTCTGCATTATTTTCGTAGGCAGAGCCTTCACGGAAGTTGTCACCGAAGTTAGCTACCAGGTTGTAAGTTCCATACTTTTTGCCAATGATGTCTTTCAATACAGTGAGCGCATCGCTGAATTTATGGCGCATCATAAGTGTGCGGGCATAATAGCCGGCAGCCGAACCGCAAGTGGCGCGTCCGCGATTCCACTCTGCCCCTGCATCGCGTGAAGGCAGTAATTCCATTGCCTCCTTGAAATCTTTTTCCACCTGGTCGAGTACTTCATCATAGGTGTTGTTGGCACCATAAAGACCATCAAGTGAGGAGTAGGTTTCGTAGTTTGTGATGAGAGGAGGGTTTTGGTAATAACCCACCAAGTTGTAGTATGAAAGTCCGCGCAAAAAGAGCATCTGCCCCTTGATGTGCTTCATCCTTTCGGAAAGCTGGCTGTTGTCTTTGTCACAACGGGATATGGCAAAGTTACAGACATTGATGGTATAGTACCATTCGCGCCAAGGCCACCAGGTGATGTCTGAAGTGACTTCTACGTTGAGGTCGTCGAAAGGAAGGTACCATACTTGTGAAGAGTTCCACGCTTCGTCGCCGCGGCACACATCAATCGTGTAGCCCACGCGGGCGTATGAACCTTCCATGCGAATATGGTTATAAGCAGCGATGACGCTCTCTTCCAAATCGTCGGCGTTGAAACCGAAAGTACTTGATGTTTGCTGGTTGGGATTCACCAGTTCCAATTTGTCACTGCAAGAAGCTAAAGTGCTTAATCCCAAGACGAGGACAAGTGAGTATTTGTTTAGTTTCATAGAATATGTTTTTATGAATTAGAATGTAAAATGTACACCGCACATAAATGTACGTGCTGTAGGATAAGAACAGAAGTTGTAGCCCGGGGTAAACGTTCCTCCGGCATAGTCCACATTATAACCTTTGTATTTGGTGAAAGTGTGGAGATTCTGTGCAGATATGTAAAAACGCACATCGGAAACATATTTTCCGAACCATTCGTTAGGAAGGTTGCATCCCAGTTCTACGTTGGCGATTTTCCAGTATGCGGCATTCTGAATTTTGCGTGAACTGAAGAGGTCGTTCCATGCAAAGCTGGCATTGTTGGTGGCATAAGTGCGCGGCACGTCAGACAGGTAAGTGCTGCCGTCTTCGCTGAATCGGTTGGCATCGAGCATGGCCACTTCCTTGTTTCCCCAACCGTAGCATGAGTTGAGCGAATTGTGGATATCATCGCTTACGTGATAGTTCAGTGCACCGAATGTTGCGATGCTCAAGTCAAAACGTTTGTATTCAAAACGTGCGTTCAGACCGAAGTGTATCTTAGGCATACCGCTACCTAACACTACTTGGTCGTTGGCATCTACTTTACCGTCGGGGGTGCCGTCGGGACCGCTTACGTCTTTATAAAGGCAGTCGCCTATTTGGGCGCCTTCTTGGGTAGCATGGTTGTCGAGGTCGGCTTGTGTGCGGGCAATGCCATCATAAACCCAACCATAGAACTGGCCGATTTCCTGACCTACATTGGTAATGTATGCGCCAGAGATGTAAGAGTCGGTGCCGAAGCCCAAAGAAGTCACGCGGTTGCGCAGTGTGCTGAAGTTGGCGGAAAGTTCATACTTGAAGTCATGATCGCGGTTGCGATAGGTAGCCGAGAACTCAAGACCGGAGTTGTTCATCGAGGCGGCATTCATGGTGACGGTGGTATTGGAAACGCCGGCTTGTTCGGGAACGGGCACGGCATACAGCAGGTCATCGCTGATGTTTTTGTACCATTCGGCAGTGAATTCCAAACGGTTGTTGAACATGGCAAGGTCAATACCTACGTTGTAGCTTTTCTTCTTTTCCCAAGACAGGTTGTTGTCCACGAAAGTAGAGATGGCAGAACCGGTGATAGGGGTGTTGCCAAAGCTGTAAGTCATGTTGTTACGCGCCATTACAGCCTGATACATGTATTCACCGATATTTTCATTACCCAGTTCACCGTAACTTCCACGCACTTTGAACATATTTATTACGTCGCGGTTGAAGGGAAAGAATGCCTCCTTGTCGAAGCGCCAGCCCACGGACACGGAGGGGAATGTACCCCAGCGGATATTTTGGGACAAACGGGAACTGCCGTCGCGGCGGATGGTTGCCGAAATCAAGTATCTGTCATCGAAATTGTAGTTGATACGGCCAATGTATGAAAGGATGGCGTGCTTGTATTCAAAACTTTCCGAGTATGTGTTGGCGGCATTCTGCAACTGCAAGAAATAAGGCTCGGTGAAGTTGATTCCCCACCCGGTCAGCAGGTCGGTGTTTTCTTCTTCATACGTCTGACCTGCCACTACGTTGATGTGGTGTTTGCCAATCGTGCCGTCGTAGGTAAGCACGTTTTCAATCAATGCATCGGCATAAGAGCGGGATCCCTTGGTCAGTCGTTCGTTGCTTTTCGACAGATAAACACGGTTACTCTGTACCCATGCGGGAATCCAAGTAAAATCTTTGCAGTGTGTCTTGCTATAAGAAAGGTTGGCTTTGTAGTTCAGTTTATGGTTTTTACTTTCAATACCTATCATCTTGAGAAGGTCTACATCGGCAGAACCTGTCCCCACGAAGCGGTCCACGCGAGTGTTGCGTTTCAGCAAGTTGTTTACCAACAACGGGTTGGAAGCTGAGATGTCGCCGTGTACGGTATCGTAGTAAACTCCGTAGCCGTAAGAGTCATAGTTGAAGTTATTGGCGATTCCCACCAGGTTGTCAAGTACCCAAGTGGAGTTGTCGTATGCCTTGATGGTGGGTTGCATCAGCAGGGTGCCGCGAAGCACGTTGGTGACATCGCCGTACAAGCCCTGAACATATTCAGAAGCATTTGACAGACCCATATTGTCCTGATTGGAGTGCGAGTAAACCAAGCTTGTCTGGAACTTGATGAACTTGGTATCCATGGTATTGTTTACGCGAGCGGTGTAACGTTCGTAATTGGGACCTGCACCTTCCAGCGTACCTCTCTGGTTGAAGTAGTCCAGAGATACATTATAGGTGTTGTTTGCGCCACCACCGGAGAGATTTACATTGTGGTTTTGGCGGATACCCGTCTTGAACACTTCCTTGAACCAGTTGGTATTGGTGCCGTCTTGGAAATAATATTTCCCGGTTGTGCTGTCCAGCTTGTAGCCACCGGGTAGCGGAGTGTTTGAGTTGGCACACGCCTCGCCGATGTATTGGCTGTATTGGTCTGCATTCATCACGTCATAGACATCGCCGGGTATTTGGTCTATACCTACATAACCATTGTAGTCCACCTTCAGCGGTTGGTCTTTCTGCCCGCGTTTGGTAGTGATGATAATCACGCCGTTGGCGGCACGCGAACCATAGATGGCAGCAGCCGAAGCGTCTTTCAACACTTGGATGGTTTCAATGTCATTGGAAGAGAAATCGCGGATGGAAGTACCCATGGGTACACCGTCGATTACATAAAGAGGAGAGGTGTCACCAAACGAACCCACACCACGGATCCGGACGGTGGGGTCTGCACCGGGTTGTCCGTCGGAGGTGACTTGTACACCCGAAACTTTACCTTCGAGCATGGTAGAAATGTTGGAATTGGATGTCTGTTTCAAGGCTTCCGCATCTACTACGGCAACGGAACCGGTCAAGTCGGATTTCTTCTGCGTACCATAGCCTACGACAACCACTTGTTCAAGTATCTGGTTGTCCGGTTGTAATTGGATGGTTTCGATGATAGCGCGGTTGCGAACGGCGATTTCACGTTCCTTGTAGCCTACGAAGCTTACTAATAGAGTGGAATTCCCGGGAACTTCTAATTGGAAGTTCCCGTCCAAGTCGGTTGTGGTTCCGGTAGAGCCACCTTTTACTCTAATGGTAGCCCCTAACAATGGTTCACCCAGTTCATCGACAACTTGGCCGCGAACCTTGATAGTCGGAGATTGTGCTACAGTAGCCATGGCAGGTGTAGGATACACTGCCATGCCGCCAAAGGCACACAGACTAAGCATTACGGAAAGAAATAAATGTTTCCTCATCTTTTTAAGTATTAAATTAGTAGATTAGATAATTTGCTGGTATAAATCGGAAAGATTCAATTGAGCTAATGCCATGCCAGATACGATAGTCATTCTTTTGTTATTCTTCATAATATTAAAATTAGATTTTAAGTGTGCGGCTCTTTATCAAAATATAGAGCACTAGTTGCACGACAAAAATACGACATGCTCGGCAAATAAGGGTGGATAAATGTATTTTAGAGGTGGATAAACGAATTTTAAGTGTGAAAAACACAATTTATTTCGTGTGATTGCCAATTATTACCATTAATAATATAGGCTATAGTATGCTATTTACTATTGGTATAGAAAAAGTCGGGCAAAAATTGTTGTAAACTTGGGAAGAAGTAACCCTGAAGTTGGCGGAAACTGGTAACGAAGGTGGGAAAATTTATTCTTACCACAACTATGTTCTTTCCTTACTGCATTTGTGTTTCTTTCTTATAGTAGAACAGAAATGATTTGCGAAAAGAAAAGCAAATCAATTACTTTTTACTATACAACGTCTGTGGTAAGAAAAGAACACTGGTGTGGTAAGATTAATAAGTAGCCTTCAACAGACTACTTGCCAGTGAGCAAAAGGACAATATTCAGGTAGATACTTTCTGTTTTTAGGAAGTTTTTGCCTGAATATTGTCAAACGGAAATGAATTGAGAAAAAGATAGCTGTAGATAGAAGGTAACTTGATTCTGTATTACTTTAACTCTTTAATAGTTCTCCTTCATTAAGCAACGAACTGGGTGTTGTATTGAAATATTTGGTGAAGCACCTTGTGAAGTATTTCGGGTCGTTGAATCCCACTTCGTATGCAATTTCCGCAATGTTCATGCTTTTGCTTTCCCGGTTTTCCAGCAGCATTTCGCGGGCGATGTTCAGTCGGTAGTTTCGTATGAACTGCCCGGCAGATTGTCCGACGAGGCTTTGTAGTTTTTTGTTCAGCAGGCTCTTACTCACTCCGGCCGCTTCGCAGAAATCACTGACTTCGAAATAGGAGTTCTTGTAGTTCTTCTTGATGACATCCATAATGTGGTTAAGGAATTTCTTGTCACCCGATTCTTCTTCCATGTTTAGGGCGTTTACGTCCATTGCCATGGCAAACTTCTTTTGATAGCGTTTGCGGTTTTCCAAGATATTCTCTATGCGGGTCAGCAACAGAGCCTCGTCGAAAGGTTTCAGCAGATATTCGTCCACTCCGGTGCGGTAGCTCTCCAAACGGGATTCTTGCGAGGTCTTGGCAGTCAGCATCAGGAAGGGGATGTGGGAGATGGCGAAGTTTTCCTTTACTCGGCGGGACAGTTCGATACCATCCATTACAGGCATCATCAGGTCGCTGACGATGAAGTCCACTGCATATGAACTCAATACGTCCAAGGCCTCTGCACCGTTGGTTGCTTCTAGTACATTGTAGCGGTCGCGGAGGATGGAGCGGACGTATCCGCGCATATCCGCATTGTCTTCCACAACAAGAATCGTCAGGCTTTTTCCTGTATGGCTGGTGGCTTGTGGTACGCTTACGGTTTCTTGTTTGTCCGTTTGGGCGACTTGTCTTGCAGCCTCCTCTTTGTCGTTCAATGGTATGAGAATGCGTAACGAGCAGCCTGCACTGCGATTGTTTCGTGCATAGATTTCACCGCCGTGCATCTGTATGATGCGTTTGCATAGGTAGAGTCCGATGCCGCTTCCGGCCTGGCCGTACATAGGGTATTTGGTCTGATTTTGTGACTGGTAGAAACGGTTGAATACCTTGTTTGTGTCTTCGTTGGGTATGCCACTGCCGGTATCACTGACACAGAGGTAGAGCGTGGTTCTTCCCTCTTCGGCAGTGGGCAGTTGGGCTACAAATAAGGATACACTTCCACCATTGGGAGTGAATTTGATAGCGTTGCTGAGTAGGTTGGTCATTACCTTGTGCATGGCTTCTTCATCATAGGTGGTTTCGGGCGAAGGCATTCGGTAATAGCGTTTCAGTGTGATGTTCCGTTCTTTGGCAAAAACTTCAAAGGGCACGATCAAATCATCGGTAAACTTCAGGAAGTTGCCGTGTGTCTTTACGATTTTCAGTTTGCCCGACTCTACTTTGCGGAAGTCCATCAATTGGTTGACGAGTGAAAGCAGGTATTTCGAATTGCGTTCAACAAAGTGCAACTGTTCTATTACTTGTGGGTTGTAACTCAGTTTCAAGGCGCGCTCTATGGGACCGATAATCAAGGTTATCGGAGTACGGAATTCATGCGTGATGTTGGTGAAGAAGGCTATCTTGTCGATGGTGAGTTCCTGCACTTTGCGAGCCATTTGCACTAGCTGGGACTTTTGGCGGGTGATTTTCTCGTTCTGTTGTTTCAGCATGTTGTTCTGGCGGGAGAGTTCTTCGGTTTGACGTTCCAGCAGTTGTTTCTGTTCGTTTAGCTTGTGGGTGCGTTGCTCCACTTTGCGGTGGAGCAATTCCCGCTGTTTTTTGAGGCTACGTATGCGCCATTGGTAGAACAGCCAGACGGCGAGCGAGAGAAGCAGGAAAGTCAGCAGGGTGAACCAGCCCGTCTTATAGAAATAGGGAGTGATGATGATACTAAGTTCTGCGACGGCTTTTTCCGGAATGCCGTTGCCCGAAGTGTACTTCACTTGTAGCGTGTAGGTACCGGGCGAGAGGTTGGTGTAGTTGGCAAAGCGGCGGTTGTTATGTACATGTACCCATTCCTTGTCGAAGCCGATGAGCCGATAACTATATGTTGCCGTGTTGTAGGGGTCGAAGTTGAGGGCGGAGAATTCTAATGAGAATGATTTCTGCCGCTCGTGCAAGCGTATTTCTTTTGTTACGGAGATGTCTTGCGACAACAGTTCACTACCAGGTTGCACTTCCTCATTGCCTACAATTAATTTGGTGAATCGTACTTGCGCAGGCTGTGACGGAGTGTCGGGTATGTCACACTCTATGCTCACCAGACCTGCCACAGTGCCGAAGTATAGTCTGTCGTGGGTAGAGTGGCAAGCGGCGTTCCAGTAGAATTGGGTATTTACAAGTCCGTCTTGCCGGGTATAGTTGATGAATCGTTCTTCGGATTTTATAAATCGGGACAGACCGTTGTTGGTGGCCATCCACAGGCAACCTTTGCTGTCTTCAAGGATGCCGACCACACAGTTGTTTGCCAGCCCTTGGGCAGTGGTGTAGGCAGTGAATTTTTCCTTTCCTTTGGTGTCAACGGTTCGTTTGTAGATGCCGTAGCCGTTGCTCCCTAACCATAAGGTGCCGTCATTGGTCTCGTAGATACAGGTGATTTTCTCTATCAGACCGGAAGTAGGAGCATCCAGCTTGTATTTTAAGTAGCGATAGGCGAAAAGACTGTCCGGTGAGTCGTATGTACGTGAGTGCAGGTCAATGATATACACCCCGTCCATGCATCCCATCCACAGCTTCCCGTCTTTGTCGATGATGGAACCGATGCATCCGTGTATGTTCTTGGCGGTATGGGCAGGCAGTGGAGAGATTACTTTCTTGGTGTTGAGGTCGTAAAGATAGATTCCTTGATTGGCACCAATCCACATGCCCTTGTTGATGGGGTCGTAAACCAAGGCTCCGACAAAGTCTATGGGGAACTCACAGCCGTTTGCAGTGGATATTACTTCGGGGAGGCGCTGGGGATTGTCGCGGTAGAGCCGGTTGAGGCCTCCGCCCCAAGTACCCACCCACAGCCGTCCTTCTCCATCGGCAGTGATGGCGCTGACGGAGTTATGGGTTAGTGTCCCGTTCTCTCGGGTGTAGTGTGAGAAGTGGTTACAGTCAGTTTCTTTGCGGTTCAGTCCGCCTTCCACGGTTCCTACCCAAAGTATGCCGTCTGCGTCCTCGTAGATGGCATTGACGGGGTTGTGTGAAAGGGTTTTCGGATTGTCGCGGTCGTTCTGGTAATTCTGCATGAAGAGACGTTTGGTTGTAAGTTTGTTTATACCTCCACTTTCCGTTCCTATCCAGATGTGTTTACCATCAATGGTGATGCAGTTGATGAAGTTGCTATTCAGTTGCAAGCCTCCTGTATGGGTGGACCTTTCACTGAGGTGCTCGAAGTTGTCTTTGAGGGGATTGTAAATGTTTATGCCACACAAACTGGCTATCAGCAGTTGGCGGTTGGGGGTCACAGCCAGATCGGTCAGGTAGTTGTGTGAAAGTGAATGTGGATCGTCGGAGGTATGTTCGTAGTGTTTCACGATGTTCTGGTTGCGGTTGTAGCGGTACAGCCCACGGTTGGTTGAAATCCAGACTTCATTTTCCTTGGCGATGAAGTCGGTGAAATAAGTGTCGGGTGCGAAGGTCAGGCATTCGGCAACGGGGGTAGCCTTGAGTCCTTCTTTGTTATCGGGACTTACTTTATAGAGTGTTCCGTTGATTCCTATCCATACTTTTCCGTCCTGGTCGATGTCGCAGAAAAACACATCGCTACGGTAAAGGCCGGGAGCTTCGAGGGAGCGGATGTCTTCGATGTCCCCGCTTTCATTGAATGCGATACGATAGAGGCGGTCACCGCTATGGAGCCAGATACATCCTATGGAATCGCATACGACGAGGGAGGCGGGCTGTCGAAACAAGTCAGCAAGTTGTTGTTGTTTGTCAAACAGGGATGCTGGTTGCAGGGTGGAGAGGTCAATGAGGTCGGTACCTCCTTCAGAAACTACCCATAGCCGCTGGAAACGGTCTTCATGGACATTGCGGATGAAGTTGCTTTTGATTTTGCAATGGGGTGTGGTGGGACTGAAGTTGACGAATTCGTAGCCGTCGTAGCGCGACAGCCCTCCGCCTCCCATGGCTATCCATAGGAAACCACGGCTGTCTTTGTAGATATCGTCCACAAAGTTGTGGGGCAAGCCATCGTTGAGGGTGATGTAATTGATGTTGTAGTGGTCGGCAAATGTCTCTTGCGCCCGGAGTGGAGAACGGTTGCATACAGACAGCAAGACATATAATATAATAAGGTGTAGTATGAATTGTTTTTTCATTTTGTTTGGTATTAGTGACAGCAAAGATAACGGATCTAATGTTATGACAAAAGAAAGTTACGACCGTTTTGGCAGAGGTGGCTGATTGTCCACCTTAAAAGTCCGTTTATCCACTTCTATGGGGCTGGATTCGGCGTACATTTGCAGTAATGTTTATTTTAGATGAAAAATGATATTATGAAAAAATTACTGTATGTAGCTTTCTGCGTAGTTGCTACACTGTTGGCGGGATGCAAACCTGCTGTATTTTCTCCAGTGGCTTCGCCCAATCCTTGGGCAGATGACTATTCGGCTGTGTCATCGATGGAAAATTACCGTTTATGGGGTACTTATAACGTTCACGACCCTTCTTGTCGGAAACTTGACGATTATTACTATATGTATTCCACGGATGCCATTTTTAGGGAGAACCGTGAGGAAGCTCAGGAAAAAGGTGTGCCCTTGGGATATATACAAGTGCGCCGCTCCCAAGATTTGGTGCATTGGGACTTCCGGGGATGGGCATTTCCCGAGATACCGCAGGAGGCGGTGGAGTGGGTGCATGGTTGCACCGGAGGTGAAGGTGCTACGAACATCTGGGCTCCTTACATCATCTCTTATGGCAATTTTTATAGGCTTTATTATTGTGTGTCGGCTTTTGGACGCAGCACATCCTACATCGGTTTGGCAGAGTCCGAATCTCCCGAAGGCCCTTGGAACCAGGTGGGTTGTGTGGTGAAGACGGACGATACAACTCCCATGAATGCCATCGACCCCAGTATTGTGGTTGATTCCGTCAGCGGGAAGTGGTGGATGCACTACGGTTCTTACTTTGGGGGGCTCTATTGTGTGGAGTTGAATCCTGAGACGGGACTAACTGTTGCCGAAGGTGACAAGGGGCATCTGATAGCCCGCCGTGCCAATTATAAGAAAGACAATTTGGAGGCTCCCGAGATATTCTATCATCCAATGTTGAGGCAGTACTATCTTTTTACGTCTTACGACCCGCTGATGACTACCTATAACGTACGTGTGGGACGTTCGGACAAGCCTGAAGGTCCGTTTACCGATTTTTTTGGAAAGGCTTTGGCCGATACAACCAATAATTTTCCAATCTTGACCGCGCCTTATCGTTTCACTAACCATCCAGGATGGGCGGGTACGGCACATTGCGGTGTGTTCGCTACGGATGACGGGCGGTACTTTATGGTGCATCAAGGACGCCTTTCGCCGCAAAACATATTGATGGATTTGCATCTGCGTCAGGTATTCTTTACGAAAGATGGCTGGCCGGTCGTTTCGCCCGAACGCTATGCGGGCAGTGAGCCACGGAAGTTCCGGACTATTGATTTGGTGGGTGAGTGGGAAATCATCCGGGTACAGGAATCTTTGTACGAGCGTAGTTTGGAGGCCGGACAGATACTTTGGGGGGAAGGCGAACTGAAAGACGAGGAATGGAACGTCTCCCGCCACTTGAAGCTTGCAAAGGATGGAAAGCTGGATGAAGGGAAAGGAACTTGGGAACTCCAAGAGGCAGAGCAGCAGCTGACACTGGACTTTGGTACGGAAGTTGTGAAAAACTTGATAGTCTTTGCCGGGCACGATTGGGAGAATGAAACAGAAACGGTGCTCTTCACCGGAATAGACGGTCAAGGACGGTCTGTGTGGGGGAAGAGAACCAGATGATTGTCTGTGGATTGTCACCGATAACATTGCCTTATCAATACATCTACTTATAAAAAAGAATTTATCTAATAACAGAACCATGATGAAAAGTAAAGTTTTGGCAACTGCAGCTGCTTTGGCCATGGCTGTGGCGCTTCAGGCACAGACTAATGAGCTGATAGTGCAGGCTAAGAAGTTAGGTGCGGAGATTCAGCCTACCATGTACGGGCTGTTTTTCGAAGACATTAATTATGCCGCTGATGGCGGATTGTATGCGGAACTGGTGAAAAACCGTTCATTTGAGTTTCCGCAAAGGTTGATGGGCTGGAAAAGCTTCGGAAAAGTTTCTTTGAGGGATGACGGCCCTTTTGAGAGGAATCCGCATTACGTGCGTTTGGCATACGCCGGTCATCCGCATAAGCAGACCGGACTGGACAACGAAGGCTTTTTCGGTATCGGTGTGAAGCAGGGAGAGGAGTATCGTTTTTCGGTATGGGCACGCATCCCCGATGGTGGTGAGGCCGGGCGTATCCGTATTGAACTGGTCGATTCCAAATCCATGGGAGAACAGCATGCTTTCGCTACCGAAAACCTGACCATCGACTCAAAGGAGTGGAAGAAGTATCAAGTGACGCTGAACCCCACTGCCACCAATCCGAGGGCTGTGCTCCGCATCTTCCTTGCCGGACAGGCTACGGTGGATTTGGAACACGTTTCCCTATTTCCCGCAGATACTTGGAAGGGGCGTGAAAACGGTCTTCGTAAAGACTTAGTCCAGGCATTGGCAGATTTGAAGCCGGGAGTATTCCGCTTTCCGGGCGGTTGCATCGTTGAGGGTACCGATTTGGATACACGCTATGACTGGAAGAAATCAGTGGGGCCGGTAGAGAACCGTCCGCTGAACGAGAATCGCTGGCAGTACACCTTCCCCCACCGCTTTTATCCCGACTATTATCAAAGCTACGGGCTGGGATTCTATGAGTTTTTCCAACTTTCGGAGGAGATTGGCGCGGAACCGCTTCCGGTGTTGAGCTGCGGACTGGCTTGTCAGTTCCAGAATCCGGACAAAGAAGCCCATGTGCCGGTATGCGAATTGCAGAGCTATATCCAGGATGCGCTCGACTTGATAGAATTCGCCAATGGTGATGTCACCACTGAATGGGGAAAACTCCGTGCAGATATGGGACATCCTGCCCCATTCAACTTAAAATTTATCGGCATCGGCAACGAACAGTGGGGGAAAGAGTATCCTGAACATTTGGAGCCTTTTGTGAATGCCATCCGTAAGGCATATCCCGATATCCGGATTGTAGGCAGTTCGGGACCGGATTCCGAAGGAAAGCAGTTCGACTATCTATGGCCGGAGATGAAACGGCTGAAGGCGGACTTGGTGGATGAACATTTCTATCGTCCGGAAACATGGTTCTTAAGTCAGGGCGCCCGTTACGACAACTATGACCGTAAAGGACCGAAAGTGTTTGCCGGAGAGTATGCTTGCCATGGAAAGGGTAAGAAGTGGAACCACTTCCATGCCGCGCTTCTCGAGGCAGCCTTCATGACGGGATTGGAACGTAATGCCGACGTGGTACACATGGCTACATACGCCCCGCTCTTTGCCCATGTAGAGGGATGGCAATGGAGACCAGATATGATTTGGTTTGACAATCTGAATTCCGTGCGAACGGTGAGTTACTATGTGCAACAGTTGTATGCCCGGTACAAAGGAACCAATATTCTTCCTCTGACTATGGACAAGAAACCGTTGACGGGTGCCGAAGGGCAGAACGGGTTGTTTGCCAGTGCGGTGTACGACAAGAATACGAGTGAAATTATCGTCAAAGTTGCCAATACATCGGATGAGTCCCAATCCTTGAACATCACATTCGACGGGCTGAAGAAGAAAAGTGAAATCACCGGTGGGCGTTGCATCAAGTTAAGTTCCACAGACCCAAATAAGGACAACACGATAGAGCATCCTGCCACCATTGTTCCCCAAGAATCGGTACTGATGGTGCAGGGGAGGACTCTGAATACAGAGATTGGGGCAAATACATTTACGGTGTATATATTGAAGTGTGGGCTATAATGAGGAAACGACATGAATAAGGTTTATAAGTTTGTTATAGGGATGTTTTCTTTTTTGCTGGCAGTTCCTCAAGGACTGTCAGCGCAAGAAGACACTACTTTTGTTGCCGATGGAAATCCTATTGTGAAGTATAAGTTTATCAGTGACCCGGCTGCCATGGTGCATGATGGAAAGGTGTATATCTATGGCGGGCACGACGAATGTCCTCCACCGGCAGAGCATTATCTTCTTAATGAATGGTGCGTTTTCTCTTCTTCAGACCTGAAGACATGGACGGAACACCCGTCTCCTTTGAAAGCAAAAGATTTTTCTTGGGCAAAAGGTGAGGCATGGGCAAGCCAGGTCATAGAACGTGATGGCAAGTTTTATTGGTATGTGACTGTGGAGCATAGTACTATTCCCGGTAAGTCCATCGGTGTCGCTGTTTCCGATTCTCCTACCGGGCCTTTTGTGGATGCTCGTGGCTCTGCCCTTATCACCAATGACATGACTACTGAGCGCAGCAACAGTTATTGGGATGATATCGATCCGACTGTCTTTATTGATGATGACGGTCAGGCTTATCTGTACTGGGGGAACAGTCAATGTTACTTTGCCAAATTGAAGAAGAACATGATAGAACTGGACGGTCCCATCATTCCGGTGGATTTGCCTCGTTTCACGGAGGCGGCTTGGATTCATAAGCGTGGTGAGTGGTATTATCTATCCTATGCCAGCGAATTTCCCGAGAAGCTTTGCTATGCCATGAGCCGCGACATCACGGGACCTTGGGAGTACAAAGGATTGCTGAACGAACTGGCTGGTAATTGCAATACCAATCATCAGGCTATCATTGAGTTTAAGGGAAACTGGTATTGTATCTATCATAACGGTGCCATCAATACGGCAGGTGGAAGTTTCCGTCGTTCAATTTGTATAGATCGAATCTATTACAATGAGGATGGTACCATGAAGCGGTTACAGATGACAACAGAAGGAGTGTGGTAGAACGCTTACATCATTGTTGAATAAAAAGAGAGGTTGTGTCAATTCTGACACAACCTCTCTTTTTATCTATTTCAATCTTTCTGACTTATTCCAGTCTGCGGGCACCGTCGCTGATGACTACATCATATACTTTCGGGCTTCTACCAAACTTCTTCTTGAATTCATCTTTTGCTTTTTCGATGAATGTGCTGTACAATTCATCCTTTACCAGATTGATTGTACATCCACCGAATCCACCGCCCATGACACGTGAACCGGTAACTCCACAATCGAATGCAAGGTCATTCAAGAAGTCGAGTTCTTCGCAGCTTACTTCGTACAACTTACTCATGCCATGATGTGTTTCATACATCTTTTGGCCTACAGTTTCATAGTCGCCTTTTTCCAGGGCGTCGCAAACGTCGAGTACGCGTTGAATCTCTTCGATGACATATTCTGCACGCATATAGTCTTCTGCGCTGATGTCGGCTTTGGCTTCTTCCAGCATGCCCATGGTA
>Ga0129308_1001676_pt1 | contig 21862 bp, 27 predicted proteins | sample L827metagenome_FD_94440 | JGI IMG/M metagenome (GOLD analysis project Ga0129308, IMG submission 94440) | Ring-tailed lemur group fecal microbial communities from Wisconsin, USA - L827 metagenome | ecosystem: Host-associated > Mammals > Digestive system > Large intestine > Fecal | place: USA... | reverse complement strand
CGTACCGGATGCCTGATTCAGCAGCCAACGAACGATAGTGAGGGCTAACAAGAATCAGGCATACCTTAGCCGGGCGGTGGGAGTATGGGACTGCGTGTACGCCATCGCAAACCTGCCCGATAGGGCTACCTTAATGTAGGGTGGCGGGTGGGGAAAGAGGGTTAGCAACAAGGGGAGAGAACGCATCATCCTACAAGATGGTGCATGAACGTACCGGATGCTTGATTCAGCAGCCAACGAACGATAGTGAGGGCTAACAAGAATCAGGCATACCTTAGCCGGGCGGTGGGAGTATGGGACTGCGTGTACGCAAAAAGATCCCCGAAAGGGCCTAAAATTAAAAACTTCAAATGAGATTCTCAAAGATCATCTGCCCTCACCTCTTAATGAGGTTATAGGAAAGTCCCCGTGAAGGGGACCGATTTTTTAATTTGTAGTTCAATTTAATACAAGAACTCCATGCACTCCTGTACCGCTTTTTCCAGTGCTTCTTCCAAACAATAAAAAGCGTCCGCATTACTTTCGGAGTCATACAACACATAATCTCCAGCCCTCACAACCACATGCCAGACCTTACCGTTTTGTTCTGTTTGAAACGTATATTCACGAGTCTGTATCATCCATTGGATACATGCTGCCAGTGTCGGGCACTCGCACATATACATCGGGGTATTCCTTCCCTCAATATCGGTGCGTAGCCTATCCAGTTTGTCATACCAATACTCACAAGGCACGTAATAGTACAATTCCTTCATCATAAGAGCTGTATCGCTATTAACCAATCTCTCTTTGTTGATTTGTGTAATCAAATTTTCCATATCCGCATTATTTAAGTTGAACATCTGATTTATTCTTCAGCTAGATTCAAGACCTTTTCATTTTTTGTATCGGGATGGTCTTTGGTCAGCCGACCTTTTTTTTGATGTCATTCCCCATCTGAGTTCTGAGCCTTTTTTCGGCATACCAAGGTCTGGATTGCAAGCAATAAGCCAAGTTTTACTTATGGAAAATGTTGGGAAGACACTTCTTCATCGTTATTTTCCATGCAATAAAGGCACATGGCCGTAACTTGCCATTTGCGGAATCCTGAAATCTTTGCCGAGCAAAAAGCCGGACTCGGATCGGAGGAAAGAAGCCGGGGGAGGCAGCCCATAAAAAGGGCAATCCGATACAATCAAGAAATTAACCTGCTATACCCTTGTACGAATGAAATAATCCATCATAGACACTACATACCTAAGCAATGGCATCAATACACCGATTACATATATCATAGCGTACCCCAAAAGGACAAAAAGTAATGTTCTACGATAAATATATGCAACAGCGAGCAATATAAACGAAAAAGAAAAGCCATAAACTCCTATTTGAAAACCGGGTATCAATTCATAAACAGGTACGGGTTCCGGATGAAGCATGGCTCCGACCACAATAGAATAAAGGCTGGTCAACAATATAAGCAGCGTATATAAGCAACTCTTAAGAATCCTGGGATCATTCCTTTTACAATAGAGAATCGTTCGGATATCACTTCTAAGAAACTCAATGCCCAGTAAGAGAGCCTCCATAACGCCCGTATCAAAAGCAGAAAATACATTCATTCCGATCACCTTTGGCGCGAAGATATGTATTTATTCTGAAAAGCCACGTCTTTGCGTATTTTACGATGTCGCATCCGATAGTCCGGGAAGCATTTTTTTGGTTCTTTTTTGGGGTGACTGCCAAAAAAGAACCCCGAAGCCGAAATCCCGGGCAGACGGGATTTCTCCCGTCCACCTTACCTATTTTGCAATCTTCCCTCGTCCGCATAACTATAATAGTTATTGCCTGCCACAATCACATGGTCAACCAAACGGATGTCTAATGTTTCAGCGGCTTTTTTAACTGCTTCCGTCAAGCGGTCATCCGCACCGCTGGGCTTGCGTGCCCCTGACGGATGGTTATGCACCATGATAAAAGATACGGCGTTATAATACAATGCCTGCTTCATGATAACCCGTATATCCACAGGGGCGGTATTTATCCCACCGCATGAGATACGGACTTTACGGATGAGTTTGGACGAACTGTTCAGCAACAGCACCCACATCTCTTCAGTAGCAATATCGCACAAAACAGGATGCATCATTTTATAAACATTATTGCTGGATAAAAGCGCAGGACTTTCAACTTGCCCTTCTTTCAGCCGTTTATATAGCTCAATCGCCGCATAAGCGACTTTTTTACGGCTGGGTGTCAGTGTTTCCAGTACATCAGACAAGCACAATCCTTCTATTTCCATCTGTTCATACTTATATTCTTCACGTTTCAGTTTCTCACTGTTCGTCAAGGTATAAATCAACTCGCTGTTTTCCATCACCCGATAAACGTCATTCACTTCAAATACGGTTCTCTTCGTTTTCATACTGCCAAAAATTAAAAGATTAATACTCGCAAATATCGCTTGTCGCCCCAACCATAAATTTTTCCTCAACTGATTGGGAACAGTGCATTGAAGAGAAAGCGGGAAAGACGGATCAGAACGGGATTGAACTGGTAAATACTACCTCCCGGAATGGGAGGATGGAGATTTGGCTTTTCAATATCGGGCGTTCCGTCCACGCCTACCTTCGCAATGTTCCTATCAGTTCAGGAAAAAATCATCATACCTCTCTTCCGGCATAGCCGGAGCATAAAGCGTTAGGGATAGCAGGGAAAAGCCCGGAGGGTAACGAGGACTTGCAACGAATAGCCCGGCCAGAAGGGAACGCCCTGAAAAACCGATTTGGGTATAGATGTAGAAGAACAGAACCGCCTTCCAAGCATATAAAGAACGTGAAAATCAACACATACTTCCGAAAAATCTTTTTCCGAAAGTATGTATAGGGCATGTGAAGGGAAAATTTATTTTCCCGGTCATTTCTATGTTACCGCTTTGGGGGTATTTAAAGGGGTTAGGAATTTAGGTTTTTATTATGTATTTTGGTGGATGGTTTTACACAGCCGATACCTTTTATTTAAAAATTTCTCTCTTTTATTTCACTGATATACCGACATATAAAAAAACAGGGATTACCTATTCCCTTCATCTACGGGTGGACGGTTTTACACAGCTGGCAAATGAAACCGGACGCTTTTACACAACTAAAGCGAAAGGAGTGGACGGTTCCACACAACTAGAAGCAACAACCGGGACACTTGTACACAACTAAAACAGGCAAAACGGATGCCTCCACACATCTAATTACCCAAAGAGGGACACTTGTACACAACTAATTTTGTAAAAAATCGTGAAACATGGACGATTCTACACAGCTGGATCGTTCATCTTCACCGCCCCGTCCGTTTCCGGAGATATGAACTCTTCAGGAGCAGGAGCAACTTCCGTTCCATTGGCACTCTCCAACTCTTCCTGTGCCCATCCTTCCGGAAACCTGCCGAATACAGCCACGAAATCACTGATATATATCTGTTTTTTCTTTTCTACGCTTTCCGGGGAGTTTGCCCATAAAAGGAACTCTTTATACAGTCCGGCATCTTCCTCCACCTCTTTGACCTTCTTCCTCCTGACAGCCATATCCGTGTCCGGGTAGGCAATCTCGACATACAGCCCAAGCAGGTTCTTATAGAATTTCTTCACCACGACAGCATATTGTCCTTCATCAAAATAGTGCAGCGTATGCCTAGGAAACGAGAACAACACGGTATATGCCCATCTCTCATGATCGCCTTTCACAAAAGAGAAATTGAAATTGGTATATTTCAGGTAAGTATTCATCTTTTTCAGTATCGAGGCGACCTTCTTTTTCCGGTCTTTGGGTTCGGCAATCTCTATGCCGAACTTTTTAGCCAGCTGATCGACTGTTAGCACATAAAAAGGAGCCTCATTCTTGGCGGTCTTATACTTGATCAGGTAAACCATCTTGGAAAGTTCCAGATAGAAATAGCGGTAACGGCTGGGCAGGCTACGGTAATCCTGAAGCTCCAAGAGGTTATAGAGCGAAAACATGAAATTCTTTATCTCCGGGCTTACCACTGCCGAGTACAGCCTTTTCGTTGACTTCTTCGTCTTGAAATCGGTCATTATGTCAAAACGTTTCAGGATCTGCACGAAATTATAGGAGGTACGGCCATCCTCGCCAATAGTCGGATAGCAGAGGTTCTCCACCCCCAGTTTATAGAGAGCCGCCTCAAAAACCGTCTCGATAGGATGGCTGATTTTCTGTCCTGCCGTGTCGGTACATACATATTCCGGCTGCATATTCTTTCCGAACATGGCCGCAAGCTGCCGGCTATCCAGCTTGCGCTGCAAGTTGGTACGGTCATACCCCATCTTACGGCAAAAGTCTTCTACGGAGAACCAGGAAGTACCGAACAAGTCTTTGAGGTGATAGCTGCCCAGGTATATGATCAGATCGAGCATGACGTTTCCACCTGCCTCATACAACCGTTCAATCAGTACGGAATTATAGCTTTCCCCAAGCACCCTGGGGACACGGATCAGTTCTTTTGCCATGATAATACTTACAAAATCAATCCTTTCTCTGTTTTCATTGCCACAAAGATAGGCATACCGACCAACATACGCATCATAATTATCAATCAGTTTTAACGGTATGACCGGCATGGGAAAAGGAGAAGTACTTTCCTGAAGAGTGCTTTATCCGCCCTTCATCAAAAAGAAAGCATCTTACACCTGTACCCCATAGACATCCTATATTGCTTTTTCAGTTCTTCCGATAAAAAGGAACGGTCTATCAATACTTGCACCAATGGTTTCTCTTTGACAAACTCATCAAGCTCACGCTTTATCAATTTATCGCCCAGTCCTATGCGTCGTCCAAATTCCTCGAAATCCTTCCGCCCTACCTGATGGGTATCACCCAAATTCATTCCTTCTTTAAACAATCCTTTATCAAGAGCGAATATTCGGGGTTCAGTCAAATGCAATGAGGTGTTTATCAAGTCATACGCAGGAGAAAGCCGATATTCGTTTCCTCTATTAATCAGAGAGAAATTCTTCAGATGCGCATCGTCATTCAGAGAGATGAAATTGAATACAATCAGCCTGAAGAAACGAAGCAAATCAATCCGGGCAGCTTTTACATATTTCTGTATTACCTCTGCACACTCTTCATAGCTGCCGTTGCAATATTTATAGTCACTTCCTCCATTCGCTTTCGTATATCCCATCAATGCCGCAAAATCCTCCTGCTGATATTTTCTCCCGTCATGAACATCAAATCGCCGTGTCAAATAAGAGGCTTCATCATTGCTGAAAAAGCAAAGCCCGTTGGCCGCAGTCTCTATTCCATATACCTGTGCCGCAATTTGCATGGTCAAATGCTCATTGGCCGCACAATAATTCCGGTTCAGTATATGGTAACTGCTGGGACACGGCTTTAATATATATGTTCCCTGCTCGCCTTCCTGTGTATAGCGAAGACACGATTCTTGTTCATCAACAATGACCGAATACTTGGGCTGTGCGCCCGACAATGAGATGCGCTTCGCATTTCGTATGGCTTCATTGGCCTCTTCACTGTTTGTCGAAGGGCTTGGCACTCTCAGATAATGGGACACCGCTTTATCGTCAAACATTTTTTTTCGTGCGGCAGGAGAATAAGTATCGAATCCCTCTGCCAATGTCGAAGGACAAACTCTCAAAGTCATCATGGCAATACAGGTTTAATGGTTACGGCACCTATGGTATCATAGCGGGCGGTGGCCAGCAGTATGCCAAAGTCATCTTCGGCATCGATGTGCAACAATTGGGATTGCAGTTTCCGGTTTTCACCTTCCGACAACATATTAAAGAAGAACGGGAATAAGACCGTTGACCGATACGGCTCTTCACGTAATGGAAGAGTCAAGCTGACCGATGGATAATCCTCTTTTTCCAGATAAGAAGAATCATAGGTGAATGTATATTCTCCATTATCCTCTTCTGTCAACATCCCGGCTTTAATACCGTGCAAATAAACTTCACATCGTCTCATTTCAATTAACAGTTAAATTCAACTTTTCAATTCGATAGTCATTTGAAGCCCAAGCGTGTCAAGAATGGAAAGCAATGTTGCCAATTTAGGATTGCCTTCTCCACGCTCGATGGCCACCAGTGTATTGATGCCCACGCCCGCCAGTTCGGAGAGTTCCAGCTGATTGACCTTCAAACTCTTCCTGCGCTCTTTAATAATCTTTCCTATCTCTTTCATATTCACAGTACATTGTGATTTTTCGGCAAAAATACCAATTTTAAACATTAAAAGCAAATAAAATCACAATACATTGTGATTTTGTTTGCTTTTAATTCAAGAAAAGACAAGGCAACTATAATCATTATATTCATATAGATTAACATCATATATTCAAGTTAATCTATACATTTACATGTATTATTTGTATATTTGCAAAAAAGGAACAACCATGTGGAATGAAATGAGCAATCCGGCTGTGCTGATGAGAATCGGCCAGCGCATCAAAGAGACACGTATCAGGCAGCGTATCACGCAGGAAGAACTGGCAACGGCTTCCGGTGTAAGCCCCTTGACCGTTGCGAACATCGAGAAAGGTAAATCGGTATCGCTGCTGTTGTTCATCAGCGTACTCCGCTCGCTCGGCCTGCTGGAGAACCTGGAGCAACTGGTACCGGAAATCCGGGTCAGCCCGATAGAGCTCAAAAAACTGCAAGGAAAGAAACGCTACCGTGTACGCCATTTAAAACAAGATAACCATGAATGATTTGATAGTAGATGTAAAGCTATGGGGACAAAGCGTAGGCTCTCTCTATTGGGAAAAGGAAAGCAATGCCGCCTTGTTCGACTATGAACGGAAGTTCATCCGCTCCGGTCTTGACATTTCTCCTGTCATCATGCCTGTCGGCCAGTACAGAAACACACCCTATCGGTTTCTTGAAAACCGCACCGACTGTTTCAAAGGATTGCCAGGACTGTTTGCCGATTCACTGCCGGATACTTTTGGAAACCAGATCATCAATGAATGGTTTGCCAGCAAGGGATTGTCCGGAGAAGAGATTACCCCTTTAGACAGGCTTTGCTATGTCGGTAAACGTGGCATGGGCGCACTGGAGTTTGAGCCGTCCTCGCCAATCAACGGCATGAACGAATCATCGATCCTCCATATCGAGGAACTGACGGAGCTTGCCAAATCCGTATTCACGGACAGAATGGCTTTTCAGGCCCAACTGCGCCAGGAAGGAAGAAACATCCTGGATATACTGAAAGTGGGGACATCTGCCGGAGGTGCCAAGCCCAAGGCCATCATCGCCTATAACGATATTACCGGAGAGGTACGCTCCGGACAGGTAAAAGCCCCTGAAGGATTCGGGTATTGGCTGTTGAAATTTGATGGCGGCAAATACAGCGAACACACGCAGATAACGGACAATCCGCAAGGAATAGGAAACATCGAATATGCCTATCACCGGATGGCAAAAGCCTGCGGTATCGATATGACGGAATGCCGGTTACTTCAGGAAAAAGAGTCATATCACTTTATGACACGCCGTTTTGACCGTATGGAAGACGGAGAAAAGATCCATGTACAGACATTGGCCGGGCTTGCTCACTATGACCGTGATCAACGCCATTCATACGAAGAGATATTCCGTATCATGCGGCAGATGAACCTCCCTTATCCAGAGCAGGAGGAACTATACCGAAGAATGGTGTTCAACGTCATGAGCCGGAATCATGACGACCATAGCAAGAACTTCTCTTTCCTGATGGATAGACAAGGGAAGTGGAAACTGGCCCCGGCATACGACCTCTGCTACTCATACACACCGGGCGGCAAATGGACGAACCGCCACCAACTGTCACTCAACGGCAAACAAGACAATTTCACGATGGAAGATCTGCAAAAGGTAGGTGAGAACATGGGTATCCGGGAACACAAACAGATTATCGAAAAGGTACAGGAAACCGTATCGCATTGGCATGAGACTGCCAAGGATTGCGGGGTCAAGCCGGAACACGCCGACTTTATTGGTAAAAACCTGCTCTTGTTCGGCAAGCAACTGCATACGATCCATATGCCGGACATTGCCAGCGAACAAGAGCAGGCTTTCATGAAGGCTATGCGAGATGATGACTTCAACACCATTCTGGAACTGAAGATGAAAGGATATCAGCCATCGGAGAACGTACTGAAAAGCCTCCAGCCAGATATATCCTCCATCACCTTCATCGCTGCCGCCAAAATCTTCCAAATGGAAGGGGTACTAAAAAGCCTTCAAGACATAAAGCCTGCGCAAAGCCCGATTATAGGCGGCAATAAGCGAAGCATGGAATTGGGGGATTAGCACACAAACGACATCTCGCACCATTCAATATAATGGTAAATATATTAATTGTTATCTATTAAATTTTGATTTAACAGTTAATATATTTACCTTTGCGATATGACAACGAATCACATCACCCAAGCCATGGCCAATCCGGAAATCATAGCGGAACTGGGCAGGCGATTTAAGGAATACAGGCTAACCTATAGGTTCACCCAGAAAGAGGCTGCCGAAAAAGCCGGTGTCAGCCTTATCACCTTGCGCCAGTTTGAGAACGGGAAGGTCTATAACATCAATATGGGCAACTTTCTTGCCCTGTTGCGAGTAGTGGACTGTCTAGAACAAATGGACGATCTACTGCCGGAAATACCTGTTTCAGCCTATACAATGGAACAAATAATGAATAAAAAGCCGAAAAGGATAAGACATGGGAAATAATGTTGTGAGTGTTATGTTATGGGGGGAAGAAGTCGGAAAGCTCTATTGGGACGAAAGGAGCAAAAGAGCCGTCTTCAACTATCATCCGGACTTCATCAAGAAAGGAGTGGAAATCGCCCCACTGACCGCTTCTGTCAAAGGATCGGCGGCAAAGGGTATGCCCATACTTGGAAACAGCGAAAAGATTTATCAAGGTCTTCCGCCGTTCTTGGCAGATTCATTGCCTGACCGGTGGGGTAACATGGTCTTCGGCCAATGGGCGGCACAAAACCATATCCCCAAGCGCAAACTCACGCCGGTAGATAAACTGTCTTTCATCGGGAAACGGGGAATGGGAGCCTTTGAGTTCATTCCGGCCACTCCTGGACTAGAATCCTCTTCCACTCTTCAGATAGACAGTCTATATCAACTGGCACGCCGCATCTTTGAGGAACGGGAGGAAATATCCGTGCAAGATGATGAAGCATTGCAACTGCAAAGTATCTATGAGGTAGGTACATCAGCCGGAGGGCAGCACCCGAAAGCCATCATCGCCATCAATGAAACGACACATGATATACGTTCCGGCCAAGTCCCTTTGCCGGAGGGCTATACCTACTACATATTGAAGTTTGCAGAAGGGGACGATTTTCCGTTCACGCAAATGGAAATGGTATATTATGAGATGGCAAAAGAAGCCGGGATTACGATGATGCCTTCCCGACTCATTCAAATTGAAAGGAAACATCACTTCCTGACGGAACGTTACGACAGGATAAACGGAGAGAAGATACATACACAGACACTCGCTGCCATGAACCCGGACGCAACAAGCTATGAGGATTTGTTTGAAGTCTGCCGAAAGCTGAGCATCCCGGCCAGCGAACAGTCCGAACTGTACCGCCGGATGGTATTCAATGTCATGGGCGGCAACGTGGATGACCACATCAAGAATTTCTCTTTCCTGATGGAAAGAAACGGCACATGGCACATCACCCCAGCATACGACATGACGTTCACCACCAATTTAGACGGTGTTGCATACGAAAACGTACACTCTATGAATATTGCGGGAAAAGACAACGGCATCACGGAAGATGACCTCCTGCAATTTGCCAGACAGAACGGAATAAAGAATGCGAAAAGGATAATTGAGGAAGTCAGCCGTGCCATCAGCCATTTTTACGATTATGCCACCAATCATCAAATCGATGACTATTGGAAAGACCGCATCGAAGAGCATCTTTCCGGTTTGGTATCTCCGATCATAGGGAAAACCATGAAACACTACCTGCCCACCATTGTCGAACCCTACGAGACAGAGGATGGCTTTCTGGTATCAGAAATCAACATCATCGAAAACACCCGGCATGATTTCCGTATCGAGGCAGTCATCAACGGAAAGCGACAGAAATACATTGCCGGGCGTAAAAGCGATTTGGCTGCTGAAATCATTGCCAAAGGCAGAAACAAGATGACCGTTGAGAACAAGAAAGAAGTTGTGGAACGGTTGTTGCTGCCTTTGGCTAGAAGATAAAAACAGACGAATAGCGACACTATTATTATATTACTGAAAAGTCTATTCTTGTTCGGCAAGCAACTACATACGATCCAAATGCCGGACATTGCCAACGAACAAGAACAGACTTTCATAAAGGCTATGCGAAATGATGACTTCAACACCATCCTGGAACTGAAGATGAGAGGATATCAGCCATCGGAGAACGTACTTAAAAGTCTCCAGCCGGATATATCCTCCACCACCTTCATTGCTGCCGCCAAAATCTTCCAAATGGAGAGTGCTAAAAAGCATTCAGGAGATAAAGCCTATACAAAACCTATTATATGCGGCAATAAGCAAAGCTTGAAATTGAAAAGCTAAAATTTAGAACTTCTATAATCAAGTATTTTTAGTATTTACTCCCAAAAGTGTAGACAAGAACTTTAGCATAAACAAATTTCTGCTTTGAAGCCTAAATAAATTCAAAACCCGTTATTCAAACTATGTCAGTTTTTAACCTATCATGTAAATCATAATATAGCCCAGCCATCATATAAACACATGAATATTAACGGAATTAAAAAAAATCAACCACTGATAAAAAGAAAAATGTAAAGATTGACACAGTTTATTTTAGATTTTCAACGGTTTGACACAACCATTTGAGGAATAAACATTTAGCGGAGTATTTGAGAAATAACAGTAACGAATTGGCAACTGTGCGATTTTCAGCATTTTACGGTGCTATACTGTCAAATAACTCTTTCAATTACAAAAGTAGTGAAATTTTCGAAGAGACAAAGGAATGAATGATAAAAAGTTTCAAAAGGTGGATAAAAATGAGGCTGTCTCAAAATACTTTGAGATGGCCTTTTTTGTGTCTTCAAAAAAATAAGGCAAGCCCTAACTTCGCTAAGTCAGAACTTGCCCGTCTCCCTGATTTTTTGTATCTTAGGGAATCAAATCAAGATATCCAAAGATAATGTTTAAAAGTTACACATCCAACGATAATCCGCTTTTACCTCCATGTTTAGGCAATTTTATCATGAAAAACGATCCGGTCCGGGTTGTTCACCGTATCATAGAACAGATAAACCTTGAGGAACTTTACCGTAAGTATTCCACTAAAGGTTGTTCTGCATACCACCCACGCATGATGCTTCAGATTCTTGTCTATGCTTATTTGCGTAATATCTATTCCAGCCGTCGCATAGAAGAGTTCTGCCGTAATGATATCCGCTTCATGTGGCTTACCGGCAATGTGACTCCTGACCATAATACCATCAACCGTTTCCGCAGCAGCCGTCTGAAGGATGTACTGAAGGCAGTTTTCGCTACTATTGTAAAGTTCCTCGTTGCAGAAGGTTTTGTAAGTCTTGATGTAGCCTGTACCGACGGAACGAAAATGGAGGCTAACGCCAACCGTTATACATTTGTCTGGGGCAAGTCCATACATACCCGCATATCCGGAATCGCTGAACAGCTTGAGGAGATATGGCAATATGCCGAATCCGTCACCAAACAGGAATTGCGTGATTCAGCTCCGGTTACATATCAGGATATCACCCCGGAGAAAGTGGAAAAGGCACTGGAGCAGATAAACGATGCCCTGAATGGAGTGGATGCTGACAAGAAAGTGAAAGCGAAGGTAAGACGTGTAAGGAAGTCATGGCCTGAATAGCTCAAAAAATATGAATCACAGGGAAAGATACTTGACGGACGCAACAGCTACTCAAAGACAGACAATGATGCTACTTTCATGCGCATGAAGGAGGACCATATGAAGAACGGGCAACTCAAACCGGGATATAATTCTCAAATCAGTACCAATAAACAGTTCATTCTGAACTATACCCTTCATCAGTGTGCGGGGGATACATCTACCTATTCTCTGCATATGGATGATTTCCATTCCCTTTACGGAAGATACCCTGACGTGTCTGTCTGTGATGCAGGATACGGAAGTGAAGAGAACTATCTGTATGCTTTCGGACATGACATTGAAACCTTCATAAAGTACAATTATTTTCATAAGGAACAGAAAAGGAACTTCAGAAACGACCCGTTTCTCTCTGCCAACTTTTATTATAATGAAGGAAATGACGGGATGTACTGTCCTATGGGGCAGAGAATGGAAAGGCTCTCCGATGTAAGGCGGGTAACAGACAACGGTTTTATGCAGACCATATCAAGATACAGGGCACGCAACTGCAAGGATTGCCCGTTAAGATGCCGGTGTCATAAAAGCAGCTCGGAAAGGATTGTACAGGTAAATCACCGTCTGAGAAAAATCAAGGAAAAAGAACGTGAAAAGCTGCTTTCTGATGAAGGACTGAAATATCGCAGTCAGCGACCACAGGATGTGGAAGCCGTATTTGGAAACCTCAAGAACTACAAACACTTCAAGAGGTTCCATCTTCGTGGACTTAAGAAGGTTGAAATTGAGTTTGGCCTGCTGGCAATAGCACATAATCTTGCAAAAGTAGCCTCTTAGGAGGCTTATGGTAACAAAAAAACAGTGAAATCTTCAAAAGTAAGCTTATAAATTCATCTTTAGAGAAAAATCCGAAGGATTTCAATTTGGAATGAAACAACAGAGGCCATCTCAATGTATTTTGAGACAGCCTCATTTTTAGTTGTCAGATTATCTAATTAAGGTTGACAGAGTCGGAGAAATAGTTTCTCCATGAAGAATAATTCGCATTCTTGGGGTAGTATAACTAATACTGGGTTTTAAAGTCAGCCGAAAATGTGTTGGTTTAAATCGTCGGGACTGTTGTCGCTTTGCATACGATTCTCCAAAGATTCTTGCAAACGAAAAAAGATACTGCTACCAAGTTCCTGGGGCTTGGTCGGTAACTCCAAATCGAGAATGGCGGTAGAATTGAAGGCTTGATTACCATTTTTTCGATTTAAGAATGTTAAATCTGTGCATAAAATGTACTTTACCAACAAAACAAAACTTTTTTTATTAAAAAAAGAATTATCTTTGTATTGTCTATACCCATGCCGAAAGCCCCGATGGGCAGAGGTTGGGTAGATATATATACATATAAGGCGTAACTGTACGCTTTGGTTTTGACGCAGTAAGAATCTGGCAGTTCGAGCAAAGTTGTCAAAAACAAAGCAACGGGAACGCCTCGTGAGGTGTATTGTATACAGCTGTCATTGGCTTCGTTCGGTTCTGCCGTTCGTTGCCAAAGAGGGTGAATTATATACTTACACAGGCGTGGGGCTTTCGGCGTTGCTCGTTTCGACAACTTGAGCGATGCCAGAGCCTTTACTACGTGGAACGAGGACAGGACTGGCTCCACGTTTTTTTGTATATATACAAAAGCGAATATAAACATTGCCATGCGGATGCCAGATGGCGTAAGGACACTACGGCTATGGCGCAAAATGTTTACATGGTATCACTTGCTTTCCCCATCCCACTCCAAAAGGTTAAGATGAGGTATAGAAGATTGCACAAAAAAGAACAAGTTTTGGCTACTCCTTTTATCCTTTATCCCAATGCAACTTGTAAGTGCTGGGAGTTGGAGGATTGGTTTTGCACGCATCCTATATCAAAGAATACATTCTACTTCAAATCTTATTTCAATGGTGTAGATTATATCACGAGAGAAATAAATGTAAAGCCATGGCTTATGAAACTAAGTTTAGGCCACTATTGTCAATATCTTCTTGTACTGACAATTTCTATAGATAAAGTTTTTGGTACAAAGACAGAATACACCATCAATGACTTTTGCACTGAGTTTGACATAATCAATTTGAAAAAAGCAGTCTTTGAGAATGGAGAGAATGGACCATTTGAAAATAACAACCTTGATGGTATGCATTTGTCCGATTGGGTGCAACTCGTTCTAAAAGAAATAGAAGGTAAAGAACGTAGAGATGCTAAATTATCTTATTCCATTATTGATATTTGCACACAGCGAATTGACGTGACATCTGCCCATAATGAATTCGATAAAATTACAAAGCTCTTCACATCAAAGTATTATCAGAAAAGCAATTCTGTCTTAGATTATTTGGAACAGAACATAACTTTGTTAGGAGATAATGGCATAACAAAGCCTTCTTCTATTCCGGAAAAGAACTTCGTATATGGTTTACTGTATGCCAATGACAATTTTATGATGGTAAATTCAGACACTGTTGAGAAAACTTTAGGGTCATATTATAGCAACAATAGGGTTGAGAAATATTGGGCGGACGATGAATGTATAGTTCATATTAAGACTAATTCTCCATATTACTGTTCAAAGAAACAAAATGACCAGAAACTTACAGGGGAATTGAGCAAAGAACTTTCCACCTTGCCTGATATGGGTATGTTGATTTTCATGAAGCGCAGAATGCAAAAATTCTTATCGGAACATAGATGTTTGTCACCGCAACAAATAGAAGATGAACGTGGTGCACTTGCAAATTTATTTTGCAACAAGTTATTCAACCAAACAGAAATGGACAAGCGCATGGATTACTTTATTAAAGGTTTTCGTTTGCGCAGAACGTTTGAGGAAATACAGAGAATCGCAAATTCAACGGGTAATTCCAAGAAACTTTTCTCTTTGACTCGTACAAACTTTTGGACGTTGTTCATTGCCACAATAACTCTTGTCGCAACAATTATAGGAATCATAGTTTCACATTAAAAATAGTTGAATATGAATACATGCTGTTTTTTGACATTAATCTCCGTTTTGTTAGTAATCGGTATCCTTTGTTTAATTGCTGTAGCGGTGATAGTATTTGCCATTCATAAGGATTTGAATGATATTCAAAGAAGTATTGAGAACTGACAACCAATGAGACAGGAAAGAATATATCATATATTGATTGACCGGTTCTTCCCCATGAAAAAGGAAGATGCCAATGGTAATTTCAAAGGCGGTTGTATTGAGAGTGTCATTACGCACCTTGATTACATCCAAAACCTTGGTATGACAGGCATCATGCTTACACCTTTTTACAAGACTGCAACTTATCATGGCTATCATACCGTGAGCTTCAATTGGGTTGACCCACATTTTGGTACAACTGCCGATGTGTGCCGCCTTGTAAAAGAAGTTCATAAAAGAAATATGATTATTGTGGCAGATTTTGTGGCTAATCATTGCCACAAGTCATTTCCCTTGTTTGTTGACGGGAAACACAAAGAATGGTTTGTTTCCACGCGGAATGGAAAATACAAATGCTTCGCGGGCATAGAAGATTTGCCTATGTTCAACACGAAGAACAAGGAGGTGCAAGTCTATCTCACACAAAAGGCATTGAATTTATGTAGTATGGGCTTTGATGCGATACGCCTCGACCATGCCACAGGACCAACATATGCATTTTGGAGATATTTCCGAAAAAACATAAAATCGACGTTCCCAAAAGTAAAGTTAATTGGAGAAGTTTGGGGGAGATTGGATTTTAAGCCTCGTTGGCAACTTCGATACATTATGAACAAATGCCGGTATAATGAGCAAGAGGCGCGTCAATTAGAATATGTTGGCATATTAGATGGTGTTTTAGACTTCAGCTATCAACAGCTTCTTTGCACGGCAGTACATAAAGGAAAATCTATAGTAAACAACCAAACGCTTTACAAGAAAGTAAAGTCGCATCTGGCTCGTTATCCAACGGGTTTTCAATTGTGGCTGTTCCTCGACAACCACGATTTGAACAGATTCTTGTTCGAATGTGGTGGCGACAAAACATTATTGAGAGAGGCTATCGAATTCTCAAAACAATGGAAACAGCCATGGATAATGTTCTACGGAACTGAAAAAGAGTTTACTAATGCTGAATCAATTAACGATGGCACTCCTTACGCAGACGAAAGGGTGAGGAAGTGTATTAATAACGATATATTATGAAACGATTTATATTGTTGTGTATATGTGTAATATCCTCAGTTGTAGTTTTCGCACAATTGAAGAAAGGAAGTGAGTATGTTTATTTTTATAAACAAATAGATAAATCCAACATTATAGCGTGCTATTTTAGCGCAAATAAAGTTTACTTTCAGGATTGGGCTTGGAAAACATTTGAAGCAAGGCCATATTCTTTTTTTAGGAAAAAACTGTTGGAACACAATGAGTATGTTTATACTGCATATTTCCAATCAAATAAATCTAATAGTATGAGAAAGATATATTTATGGTATATCAATGGGTACCCATATAATATTACTTTTAAAGACGACATGAAAACACTCGTTGATGATCGAGGTGAAGGTTGTATATATAAAATTATAGAAAAAGAAAATGACACCCTAAATAATGATGTAATTTATGAATAAAATATGTATTACAACCTTTTTTCTATTGTTTGTTGTTAATATTTATTCTCAAACATACTATTATAAACTTACGAAAAAAATAGAAGCAAGTAATGTTTATACGAATACAGCAGGAGGACAATTTATAACATTTTTAGACAATACATGCTATGAGTCTGATAAAGATGGAAGAAATGTTGGAAATGGAGAATTGACATATAGTTCATACTACAGTAAAAAACTAAAAATATATCTGGGAACTTCTTATTTCGGTAACAATGTAAAATTCAAATTTACGCAAGATAGAAATCTACTGAATGTTGAAACAAGTGATGGTCGCATCTATGTTTATAAAAGACAAACACCTCCTTCTTCCGTTACAACATGTTCTCTGATTCGCAAAAAGACGAATTCTGGGACTAGCGGAGGATACGTTGCCCCCATATATCCAAACAATGGATATTCTGGTGGATATACAAGTGGAAGTACAGCTACTAACACGACACAGGGACAGAATGGTGGAACGGGGCGCGAACAACCGATGAGGCATACTTGTAGCCTTTGCAATGGGAAAAAACGTATCGTAAAAGATACTTATCCTCCTATGTATGGTATGCAAAACTATCAGGAAAGATGTAATGAATGCGGAGGCCTATTTTGGCGTTCTACTGGACATACCCATATAACCTGCCCACAATGTCATGGTAAAGGCTACTTTACCACTGACTAAAATTCACCCATTCTCTTTTCTAAAGTGATTAAAAAATGCGATAATCGCTTATTTTGTAACGGATTTCTTTGCCTGCCTCAATGGGAATAGGGGAACTTTACATTCCCCTGCCTTTCCGTTGCGTTATAACGGGTTGACGTATGGTCTGCCGCAGTTTCTCGAACTGTTCTTTGAACCATTCTGCAATGGGTTTCCGGTCGATTTTGAGAACCAGTTTTGTTTTGTCCGTGTGGTCTTTCAGCACATGGAAAGTTGCTTTTTCAGTTGTGAACGTGCGTTTGTGTTCCTCCGAATAGAGTTCGCCTGCATACTCCAACAGAAAGAAGATTTCTCAAAACTCTCTCAATTATATCTTCATTACATAAATACCTAGCTAAATTTAATATCTTTTCATCATTTACACATTCTAAAAGATGAATCGCATGAAGAAAAATATTTCTAGCAAATTCTGAATATTTTCTTGGTAACATTATATTGTCAGACAATGCAATTTTATATGCAAAAATATCTACAAAAGAACTTACTTTCAAAGAATTCATTATATCATCATCATCATTTTTTTAGGGAAAAAACGCATAGTAGAAATTATATGTAAACAACTTAATATAGTACAATTTGTTTGAACATAAAAAGGATTTTTATCATTTTCAGGGAAAAGACAGGTATCATCATTAATATTAGCACCTTCCTTTGATTTCAAATATCTCATAAATTCTTCTTTCTTCATGATTTATATTATTTTCTCCTACTCTCTCCAAGGCTTTTCGGAACCCGCCTGTCATTCATTGTCTCTGTAAGCTTACAGCGCAAACCTACCCTATAATTCTCAAATCGCTATCATCCCTTTTCTGAATGCCATGGAATTTCTTCTGAAAAAAGAAATTAGAGAAATCGTATTCAAAGTTTTGGTTCTTTTTTGAAAAAAGAACCGCTGGCCAAAAATCCAACGGTTACTTTACTTTCGGAAAATATGCAATGACATTATAGACCGAATGAGGGACGCAGCTTCTTCATGGCATTCTCCACATCAAAGGAAGACACATCCATAAGATCTTCTCCCCATGCTTCCGGAAAGTCAAGAATGGAACGTCCGTTATTGAGAACCGCATCACGGATGGCTTTCATCACATTCTGCCGGGTCGGTTCCAGCTTGAAGAAAAGGCAATGCCTGACTGCCATTGTAAGGGTTTCATCGTCTATAAAGAAACGGATGGTGACGGTCATGTGTACCTGCGTCCGTTTCTCCAGTTTCTTCTTTTTGGCTTCCAGCTTGGCCAACCGGGAAACATAGAATGAAGGGATATGTTTCCCGGATTCAACGCAAGTCTTCATCGCTTCATGTATTTCAGCGATGCCGTCACGTATATCCGTCAAGTCAGTGCAGTTGGATGCAACCGTGTAAGCCGATAACTTTTTCATTTTGTAATCCATTTTTGCAGGGCAAAAGCCCTGTCTGTGAAACTTATATTATCTGAATCTCCTTATCACCTACCTTCTCGTCCGATACAACCAATACCTCGTACTTCATCCTCTTGTAATTATAGACTACGGCAAGCGTATTAAAACCACCGTTATCATACCGCCTGTCATAAACGGTATGTACATACTCATACATCGCATTTCCCATCATGAACTTGATGGATGCTTCATTGAAGCAAAATGCCACTGCATAAGCCAACGTTTTCTTTTTATCAACCTTTTTTGTTTTCATAACCATTTGTCCTTTATTGTTTTCTGATAAAATATTCAATGGCCGAATGAACCAATATATAATGTGTGGGCGTCTGCCTGCACTGTTCCGCATAAGGATTATAGAACTGGAGAGCCAGCGCATGGTATAATTCCGGCAATTCCCGCTTGATTCTCGCAGCAAGCAGCCGATAAGAGCATTTTCGTCCGTACTTCATCAGCTCACGCCATTTATCCTGTGTTATTTCCGTGCAATTCGTCTCGTAAACCATAATTCCCGTTTTTAAATCCAACATTCCGTTTGGCAAACGGAAAGGGATTGTCCCTCTCCGTTTACCCCTTAATCAATTCAGGCAATCCTTTACCATCGTACCGGTTTTCAGCCCTTTATCCAGCTGCACGGTCAACCCACAAACATTCACCTCTTGAATTTGAGAAAGAAGCACATACCCCCATTCCCATTCTTGAATATGGCAATAGCCGAAAAAGAGCCAGTCACCGTCTTCCTGCTGTTCGGCTTCCGTTACCAACCATACCGCCGAAGAGAAAGGAAGAAAAAATCTCGCTATAACTTCCGCATTAAACCCTTTCCCTTCTTTTGAATACAAAGGACTGGACTCAAATACCTTCTTTAGTTGTTCTGTCACTGTAATCATACGTCACATTTTTAATGGGTTAAACTTCTAATTTTATGCTTCAGCTAGATTTAAAGACCTTTTTTTAAAACCCCTTTCCGGGATGGCCTTTTCTTTCTGCCGACTTTTTTTTTGAGCTTTCATGCCCCATCTGAGTTTATGAGCCTTTTTTTTTACGGCACGCATCAATAAGGAAGGAGGGATTGAGAAAAGTTTTGGACGACAAAAAATGTTGGGGACAGCGAAGCCGTCCGGCGTTATTTTTTTCAGGACAAAGGGCGAAGACCGGAACTCTTTCGTATCCATCCACCGACATAAATTTGCCGTTCAAAAACAAAGGGTCTCAGATGGAGCTATGAAAAAACACACAAGGGGAGGCAGGAAACAAGGAAAAGGGAAGAACGGAAATAAAAAAAGAGTAAAATCCAACCTTATTTACATTGATATATAATAGCTAAGTATTTTGCCGTATCGATACAGACCCAACTACAATCAAAATTAAACAGATGTCTAATTTATTGGTTATTAACCACATAATACGACAAAATATTTATTTTGGAGAATATATAATATTAATTAAACAAAAAATGGCATCATTGAAAATAAAGTATCGACATTCCTCTATAGAAGGAAAAGCGGGAACCTTGTTCTATCAAGTAATTCATAATCGTGTAGCAAGACAGATAAATTCAGGATACAAGATTTATCCTGATGAGTGGGATATTCTCAACTCCCAAATAATCATACCAGCAAAGACCGGAGAAAACCGACACCGGTATTTGGTTTCTTTAAAAAAATGTATAAAAGAAGACACCTCACGTCTAAAAGATATCATGATAAGATTTGAGAATCTTGGATACAAATATACGGCAGACGAAATCATTGAATATTATTCCGCTCCTCCTGTGAACGAATACTTTGTGTCTTTTTGTGAGAATCTCATTGAACAACTGAGACAAATAGGGAAAATGCGCACCACCGAAACTTATACCACTACACTCAATAGCTTCAAGCGATTCATGCACTCCCGAAAGAGAGACAAGGACATCCTTTTCGACAACGTAGACTCCAACCTGATGATGGAATATGAACAATATCTAAAATCTCAGGACATTTGTCCGAACAGTACTTCTTATTACATGAGAAATCTCAGGGCCATGTATAACCGTGCCGTAGAGAAAGAATTGGTCATACAGCGATATCCGTTTAAACATGTATATACGGGCATAGATAAAACTGTAAAACGGGCAGTTACGGCTAAAATTATCCGACAGATACGCGATATGGATTTAAGCCACGATTCCTCTTTGGAATATGCAAGAGACCTATTTATGTTCAGTTTTTATACTCGGGGAATGTCATTTATAGATATGGCTTATCTAAAGAAAAGTAATTTGCAAAACGGTTTTTTATCATATCGCAGAAAAAAGACCAACCAACAGCTACTAATCAAATGGGAAAAGCCCATGCAAGAAATCATAGATAAATATGACACCATAGGTTCTTCCTATCTGTTGCCAATCATTCTCAACGCAGAAACGGACGAACGGAAACAATACAAGAATGCAGCCCAGCTGGTGAATTCAAAACTAAAGAAATTGGGAGAACAAATCGGTCTTCCTATTCCGCTGACGAGTTACGTGGCGCGCCACGCCTGGGCTTCTATCGCCAGAAGTAAAAACATTCCGCTGGCTACCATCAGCGAGGCTATGGGACATGATTCGGAAAACACTACACGGATTTATCTTGCATCGTTAGACACCTCTGTGGTAGATAAAGCGAACAGCATCATCTTGAAGACACTGTAATTCTATAACAGTTTACGCCATAGATTTCAGCATACGTGCTCAACCGGATCGCTGTAATTCTATGGCAATTATTGTTTTTATTTATCTGACAAGAAACAAGTTGGGATTATATTGTACTGACTGAAGGTTTTCTTTCTGAGAGAAAAATTTATAGATGCAAAAGTACAAAAGATAGCACAAAAAACACTAAAATTCAGAAGAAAATATTGGTCATGGCATTAAAAAAATAAGAGATATGATTAGAAAAAGCTGATCATTTGTTGAGCGAATCAATCACAAAAATATCGCAAACATCTAATATACAACAAAATAGCAATTACCACATTTCTCTCAGAAAGAGAAATACCGGAAACGGGAGAAATTACCTATACGAATGCCACAAGAATATAATGAACAAGTATATACCCTATACTTTCAGTTGTACGATAAGATGGATTCGGAAAGGGGAAAACTCGTGAAAGTACAAAATTCCTACTCGAAAAGGGTTGAATAAATGACGGTTTTCTCTGTAAGAGAAATAT
>Ga0129308_1001675_pt1 | contig 21866 bp, 18 predicted proteins | sample L827metagenome_FD_94440 | JGI IMG/M metagenome (GOLD analysis project Ga0129308, IMG submission 94440) | Ring-tailed lemur group fecal microbial communities from Wisconsin, USA - L827 metagenome | ecosystem: Host-associated > Mammals > Digestive system > Large intestine > Fecal | place: USA... | reverse complement strand
TGGACTGGTTGCTTCTGGAGAACTTGGTCAGATGATATTCTTTCTTCTCTCCGTCATCACAGGTCATGCGAATCAGATTGGAAGAAACATAATCAATCGTACCGGGCTTTTTGGCCACAACGCAGACACCGGAGTCCACCGCAGCCTTTACTTCCATGCCGGTGCCCACTGCCGGAGCATCGGTGGTCAGAAGCGGCACAGCCTGCCGCTGCATGTTGGATCCCATCAGCGCACGGTTTGCATCGTCGTTCTGCAGGAAAGGAATCAGCGCTGTCGCGACGGAGAATACCATCTGGGGAGAAACGTCCATGTAATCAAACATCGCTTTGGGATATTCGGATGTTTCCTCCAGATAACGTCCGGATACGCTGGGTCTTACAAAATAACCATTCTCATCCAGCTCTTCATTCGCCTGCGCCACATGATAATTATCCTCTTCGTCGGCAGTCATATAGACCACTTCATTGGTCACGCGGGGGTTCGCCGGATCAGTCTTGTCAATTTTACGATAAGGTGCCTCAATAAAGCCATACTCATTGATCTTCGCATAGCTTGCCAGAGAGTTGATCAGACCGATGTTAGGACCTTCAGGGGTCTCAATCGGGCACATTCTTCCGTAATGGGAATAATGTACGTCACGGACCTCGAATCCGGCACGGTCACGGGACAGACCTCCGGGGCCCAGCGCGGAAAGACGTCTCTTGTGGGTCAGCTCACCCAGAGGGTTATTCTGATCCATGAACTGAGACAGCTGGGAGGATCCGAAAAATTCCTTCACCGCAGCCTGTACCGGCTTAATGTTGATCAGCACCTGAGGGGAAATATCTTCCGCGTCATGAGTGGTCATCCTCTCACGCACCACTCTCTCCAGTCTGGAAAGGCCGATGCGGTACTGATTCTGTAAAAGCTCGCCCACAGCTCTGATACGGCGGTTGCCCAGATGGTCAATGTCATCATCATTGCCGATGCCGTATTCCAGATGGATATTATAGTTAATGGAAGCAATAATATCTTCCTTGGTAATATGCTTGGGAATCAGCTCATGTACATTCCTGTGGATCGCTTCGGCCAGCTCTTCCGGATCGTCCGCATACTGCTCCAGGATCTGTGCCAGAACAGGATAATAAACCAGTTCTGTGATGCCCAGTTCCTTCGGATCACAATCCACGTAATGAGTCAGATCTACCATCATGCTGGACAGAACCTTGACCTTCTTTTCTTCTGTCTGGATGTAAACGTAGGGCACAGCGCTGTTCTGGATCTCATCAGCCAGCTCTGCAGTCACTTTTGTCCCGGCCGTCGCCAGAATCTCACCCGTGGTCACATCTACAACATCCTCAGCCAGTTCATGTCCTCTGATTCTGTTGCGCAGCATCAGTTTTTTATTGAATTTATATCTTCCGACTTTTGCCAAATCATATCTTCTGGGGTCAAAGAACATGGCATTGATCAGGCTCTCTGCGCTCTCAACGCTCAAAGGTTCACCGGGGCGGATCTTTTTATATAACTCTAACAGACCCTCCTGATAATTCTCAGCAGTGTCCTTTCCGAAGCTGGCTTCGATCTTGGGTTCGTCGCCAAATAATTCTCTGATCTCATCATTGGTACCCACGCCCAGCGCGCGCAGAAGAACGGTGATCGGTACCTTTCTCGTCCGGTCCACACGGACATAGAAAACGTCGTTGGAATCCGTTTCATATTCCAGCCATGCGCCTCTGTTGGGGATCACGGTGCAGGAATACAGTCTCTTACCGATTTTATCATGTCCGATTCCATAGTAAATGCCAGGGGAACGCACCAGCTGGCTGACAATAACACGCTCTGCGCCATTGATGACAAAAGTACCGGTCTCCGTCATTAACGGTAAATCGCCCATGAAAATCTCGTGTTCGCTGATCTCTTCTTTTTCCTTATTATAAAGACGTACTTTCACTTTCAGGGGAGCCGCATATGTCGCATCTCTCTCCTTGCATTTCTCGATAGAATACTTCACGTCGTCTTCACACAGCTCAAAGTCCACAAATTCCAGACTCAAATGGCCGCTGTAGTCGGAAATCGGAGAAATATCATCGAATACCTCTTTCAATCCTTCGTCAAGGAACCACTTATAGGAATTCTTCTGAACCTCTATAAGATTGGGCATTTCCAATACTTCTTTCCGTCGTGCATAACTCATACGCATGTTCTTGCCTGTGGCAATAGGACGTATTCTGCTTTTTTCCATTGACATTTCACCCCGTTCTTATGATTGATTTCTTTGACTATTCGGTATTACATGTATAAAATGGCATACTCTAACACAATAGTGCACACTACAATTTAGCACATAACAAATTTAAAGTCAACAAAAACTTTATAAAATTTTCGTTCAACCGTACACACAATCCAGCTACGCAAAAAGAGGCGTCCGCCTGTGCGAACGCCTTTTTGTCGTAGATAATGGCTGAATTATTTAAGAGTAACCTTAGCGCCTTCAGCTTCCAGCTTCTTCTGGATGTCTTCAGCTTCTTCCTTGGAAGCGCCTTCTTTAACAACCTTGGGAGCGCCGTCAACAACGTCCTTAGCTTCCTTCAGGCCAAGGCCGGTTACTTCACGAACAACTTTGATAACCTTAACCTTGTTAGGGCCAACTTCTGTCAGCTCTACGTTGAACTCTGTCTTCTCTTCAACTTCTGCTGCAGGGCCTGCTGCTGCTACAACAACGCCTGCTGCTGCGGATACGCCGAACTCTTCTTCGCAAGCTTTTACTAATTCGTTTAATTCTAATACTGTCATCTCTTTGATAGCATCAATAAATTCCTGAGTGGTGAATTTTGCCATTTTAATTTACCTCCGTTTAATCATTTTCCAAAGAGCAGTGCTCTCTGCCATAAGTTATGTTTTTAGGATACCGCTCTGCGCGGTATTGAATCACGACCGGATGGGGTGATTATTCTGCAGCGGGAGCTTCCTCTGCTGCGGGTGCTGCTTCTGTGTCCTTCTCTGCGATCTGATTCAGAACGCGAGCCAGATTCGTGATAGGAGACTGCATGCTGCCAAGCAATCTGGAAATGAGTGCTTCTCTTCCGGGAATCTTGGCGATCTCTGCGATGCCTGCCGCATCGTATGCGTTGCCTTCTACAACACCGCCCTTGATCTCCAGCTTATCAGCTGTCTTAGCGAAGTTCGCCAGTTCTCTTGCGGGTGCAGTAGCGTCTGTTGTGGAGATTGCGATTGCGGAAGGACCGTTCAGATAAGGAGCCAATGCCTCAAAATCTGTTCCCTTGAACGCAAAGTTCATCATGGTGTTCTTGTACACCTTGTAGGTAACACCAGCATTACGAAGCTGTTTACGAAGCGCTGTATCCTGCTCTACTGTGAGTCCGCGGTAGTCAACCAGAACAACAGACTGCGCATCCTTGATCGCTTCAGAAATCTCTGCTACAACAGGCTGTTTCAATTCAACTTTTGCCATTATCTTACCTCCTTGTAGATTCTTTGCCGAATAAAAGAGGATATAAAAAAGTGTGCATCGGGGCGCACTTCCCTATGAAATGAAAAACCTCTCTGTCCAAAGACAGAGAGGGTAAAAGTCATTGCTGTACTCTTCATTCCTCGGCAGGCGCTTCTTCTTACACCGGTTCTCCGGTACCTGCTGTCTTCGGCACGGTCTTAACGACCTTATTCACAATACCACAGTCAAAAAAGGTTGTCAAGCAATACTTTAAAAATTTAACTCTTCCAGCCGCCCGGCTCTTGCAAATACGGGGATGCTCTCAAGAGGAGCATCAAATTCCAGCGTCCGGCCGCCCGCATACTCCCGCCCGTCATTGAGACTGCGCCAGCTGCTTCCCTCCGGCAGATACACCGTTCTGCTTCTCTTCTTTTCATAAAGGATGGGACACACGAGCAGATCATCCCCGAGGAAAAACTCATCCTCCACCTCCCAGCATCCGGAGTCCTCCGGGAAGTTGTAAAACAGCGTGCGGATCACCGGGCTTCCCTTCTCATGTGCCTGCCGCATTGTTTCTGCCACATAAGGGCGCATTTTTTCACGCAGCCGCATAAACTTCCGGAAAATTGAGTAAGCCTCTTCTCCGTAGGTCCAGACCTCATTTTCAGCTCCGCTGGGCGTCGCACCGCCCCCTGTCGGCCCGATGGGCGCTTTATGCGGTTCACGGTCCCCATGCAGCCGCATGACCGGACAGAAGGTTCCATATTCAAACCAGCGGATCAGACACTCAATGAAATCGGGATCTGTGATGTTGCCGCCGTGAAAGCCGCCGATGTCCGTCGTCCACCAGGGGATCTGCGCCATGCCGATATTTAATCCGGCCGCAAACTGGCTGCGCAGAGAGCGGAAACTGGAGTCGATATCCCCGCTCCACACCAACGCGCCATAACGCTGGCTTCCTGCCCAGGCACTCCGAATCAGGTTCAGAACATTTTCCTGCCCTTCCTGCCGCATTCCCTCATATGCCATCCTGGCATATTCTCTGGGGTAAAGGTTTCCCACCTCCAGATCCGCTCCCGCCATATAACGGTAATTGTCATATTCATATTTTGTATATTCCGGCTCCGCTTCATCCAGCCAGAATATTTTTATGCCGTATTTATAATAATTTTCTCTCAGTTTGTTCCAGACATAGGTTCTGGCATCCGGATTGGTCATATCCACAAAACAGGTTCTGCCCAGATGGCTCATCCTGTTTCCCGCTTCGGATGCGGTCAGAAATCCTCTTTCCAGCATTTCCTGATAGTTGACGCTTTCCTCCTGCACGGTGGGCCAGACGGAAACCATCAGTTCAATTCCCATTTCCTTCAGTTCCTTCACCATGCCTGCCGGGTCCGGCCAGTATTCCGGATCAAAGCACCAGTCGCCCTGATGAGGCCAATGAAAATAGTCGATCACAATGACTGAAATCGGCAAACCGCGCCGCTTGTATTCTCTGGCAATTCCCATCAGCTCCTCCTGCGTCTGATAGCGCAGCTTACACTGCCAGAATCCGGTTCCCCAGTCGGGCATCATGGGAGCTTTTCCAACCACATTTGCAAATGCCTCTTCAATCTGCGCCGGCGTATCGCCCGCACAGATCCAGTAGTCCATCTGTTTTGCAGAAAGAGCTTCCCACTCCGTCAGATTATTTCCAAACACCGCTTTTCCCACGCCCGGGTTATTCCAAAACAGCCCATAGCCTGCGCTGGACAGGGCGAAGGGCACGCTCACCTGAGAATTGCGCTGCGCCAGCTCCACAATGCAGCCCTTCAGATTCAAATTTTCCTGCTGGTACTGTCCCATGCCGTAAATTCTTTCATTCTGCGCTTCAAAGCGCACCTGCAGCCTGTAGTTGTCCGTTCCCCGGATCGGCACAAACGTGCGGGGACAGATCTCCAGAGCGCTGTTGAACCCCTCGTCTTCCTTCCGAAAGCGGTTCCTGTCATACTCCTCCAGCAGAACCTTACCATTCTGATTATAAAAGCGCAGCTTGCCCGTGGGAAGAATTTCACAGCTGATCCTGCCGTTTTGAATCCATCCGTGATTGTTCTCAATCGTAATCCTGGCTTCATTTCCCTCTCCGTATACGAGCGCATGATTCATACCGTCAAAGGAGCCCTTCAGTGCCGCGCGGACGCGCAGTCCATTTTCGCCCCACCCCTCTACGCAGAGAAGCTCTCTGTCAAATCTTCGAAACAGTTTGTTATTTTCCTGCCACAGCATCTTCTTTTCCCCCTTTTTATTGTTTTGTAATATAGCCGTCCGCGTCAATATTCACACCCAAAGATATGCTTCTCATATAAGAAAGAACCCGTTCTTTTTCTGCCCCGGAATGCATCGTCACCGCACAGTCTTCCTGCCGCCCCGGTATAAACTGCAGGTTTTTTAATCCGTTTTTATCCAGCACAGCCCGCACCAGACAGGTATCCTGTGCTTTGGAATTGAACAGATAATTTCCCAGGCTGTAAATGACAGGCACGCTGCCGCAATAGCCGATCGGCTGCAGCACATGGGGGTGATCTCCAATGATCAGATCCGCTCCCGCCTCAGCAATCTTTACAGCCTGCTCCTTTTGTGCCCAGTCCAGCTCATCCGTGGACTCCGTTCCCCAGTGAATATAAACGATCACATAGTCGCTGACCTGCTTTGCATTCTGTATGACCTGCAGCAGAAGCTCCACATTCCAGCAGCGGAACACGCCGGGCGTGCTTTCTGTCGCACCTTTCGTATCCGGATTGTCCAGCCTTTCGATCTGCGTAGCGGAAACAAATGCAATCTTCATATCGTTGGCGATGAAATAAACCGGCCTGATGGCCTCATCAAGGTTCCTTCCCGCTCCCACAAAAGGCATTCCGATGTTGTTGAGCGTATCAATCGTATCGGTCAGGGACACTTCTCCATAATCATAAGCATGATTGTTGGCCAGCGACACAATATCCGCTCCCATATCGAACAGATAGGAGGCATATTCCGGCCTTGCCCGGAAGGTGAATCTTTTGTCCGGAGTCGGCTCCCCCCTGTTTGTATAAGGAAATTCATTGTTCACCATGAAAATATCCGCGCTGCGCATAATCCGGAGCATATCCTGGGAAATGCTTCCTTCAATTCCTTTTCCCCGCTGCTTCATCTTCGCCATGATGGCGTAGCCGTCGTCAAAAAGAATATCTCCCGCAAAAACAATGGAGATCTCCTCCGGGTTGGCTGTCTCTTTTGCATAAATATTCTGTTCCCTGCAAAGCTCCTCATCAGCCAGCAGCTGATCATATTTGCCTTCCGGCTTCTCCGCCCGCTCTGTCCCGCTAAACTCCGCTCCCAAAGAAGTTTCGTCCGTTTTGGCTTCTTCGGACTCATTCTGTGCATTCCGATTTATTCCGCCCGGCGGTTCCACCCCGTCTTTGTCCGCACCGGCACCGTTTTTTTCCCCGCGGCCGGCATCAGACAGCATCCCGCTGCCCTCCGCAGCAGTTTTGTCATTTTCCGGTTTCCTTTGAGCGTAAGCCGCAGCGGTTCGCTGCCTGTCCATGCCGGTCAGTACCCAGCCGCCAAACAGGACAGCGCTGCCCACAGAGATTGTCAGAAGCAGTGTGAGCCAGAACACATGACTTTTCTTTCTTCTCTTTTTCCTTTTTGCTGCCATTTTCATTCCTCCCGTCCTATTTGCCGCTGCATATTTCCATCCTTTTCTATCTGCTGTCCCGGTCCACAAACTGCAGGCTGATCACGCTCAATATGCCATACACCGCCGCAAAGATAAGCAGGATTCCCCATTGTCTGAAAATCGTCTGCACCGTAGACGAATACTCCTCCACAAAATAAAATGTCATATCATTCACATTTGAAATAGAGCAGATCGCCGCAAGCCCCCACCTGCTGATCGTAAACTTTGAAACAAATTCCGTCATCCCTTCCAGTTCGAATACCGTTCCCGACATCACCAGCTGAATGATCAGGGCAAAAGGCATAACGGTCATTGCCGTATTCTCGTTTTTTACAACTGCGGAAATCAACAATCCCATCGCATCCGCACTGAAAATGATCAGAAAGAAGGTTATGAACATTTCCAGAACAGGCGGCATAAGCACTGCCTCCTTTGGAAAATTGTCCCAGTTGACGATCCGCACCACAATCAGCACCAGAAACGCCTCTGTAAAACAAATGCACGCTTCAAATATCAGATGGGCAATCACATAGGAAGACATATGTAATCCTGTCCTGTGCTCCCGTTTGAGAATATCCCGCTCGCGACAGACGGAGCGGATTGAATTAAAAATCCCCACCCAGATGCAGGCGCACACCAGAGCAAATGCGCCGTTCTGCGTCGCACCAAACGTCACGAAAATGTCCTCTCCCGTGACAGCGGAAATCAACAGGGTGATGAGCAGCGTGCTCACCAGATTTTTCCATCCCTTTTCATTTTGAAAGGTGCGAAAACATTTTCCCAAATAAACAGAGATCTGCCCGCCCCTTGAGATATGTTTCTCATTCATCCCAAACCTCCGCAAATTTCCTGATGAAGTGATCAGCCAGCCCTTCTCCCCCTTCATCCGCCCGGTTAATCCGCCTCACGATCCCTTCCAGCGTTTTCGTTTCAAAGAAATCCAGCGCGCGTTTTGTCGTCCCATAAAAAGCAAGATGGCCGCAGTCATCCTCCGTACTCTTAGCCAGCACAATCACTTTATCGAACAGATCCGCCGCTCTGTCAGGGCCGTGAGTGATCACCATTACGATTTTTCCCAGGTCCGCAATGTGGCGCAGATTTTCCATCAATCCTCTCGCCATCACACCATCCAATCCCGAATCCGGTTCATCCAGAAAGAACAACTCCGGATCTCCTGCAAACTCTGTTGCAATGCTCAGCCGTTTTCTCTGCCCGCCGCTCAGCTTTACGACCAGCGTCTCCTTCTCCCTCTCCAGGCCCAGAAGTTCCAAAACCGTCTCCACCCGGTTCTCATATCCGCTTTTCCCCGTTCCGGACGGCATTTTCATCTGTGCCGCATTGTAAAGGGTATCATAAACGGTATCGCTCCCCCGCAGCAGATCCTGCTGCGGCACAAAGCCGATATCGTATTTCATCCGTTCATACTCTTCGTAAATATCCGTATCACCATAGGAAATTGTGCCTTCCGCCTTTTCATACCCCATCACTGCATTCATAAAAGTGGTTTTTCCGGCTCCCGATCCTCCCAGAATCAGGACCATATTCCCTTTTTCCACGGTCAGATTAATGTCTTTGAGCAGAGATTTTTTTCGAAAACGGGACCAGACATTTCTTTCCTGTATTTCAATCACCAGCTGCTGCGCCTCCCTGCTTTCTTCAAGTGCATCCTTTTGCTTTGGCAAATCAGGCCATTCCGGCATCCCGGCGATCAGCTTTGAACCATAATTTACATACCAGGTATTTGCGATCCTCACCAGATCCATGGGCTTTAGATATTCCGGTGCACATATCCTCCTGCCATTCAAAAAAACGCCGTTAGTGCTCTGATGGTCGATCACACACCAGCCGCTCTTTCCCTGAAAGAAGGAAGCATGTTTTTTCGAGACAGCTGCATCGTCCGGCCTGATTTCTCCGGATTCCCTTCCCACCGTAATTTCTGAAATATCCTGTGTCAGCGGAATTTCTCTCCATTCAAGGTGATCCGGACAATCGGAAACAAAAATCACCACCACGTCCGGGATGCCCCTCTCCAGCCGGTGCGGCAGAAAGGTCAGCACATCTCCGTCCTGCAGTCGATGCGGCCGGCTGCCGCAGCGCTCTCCATTGATCCAGGTTCCATTGCTGCTGCAAAGATCCCGATAAAAACATTTTCCCTCCACCACGCCAAACTCACCATGGGTTCGGGAAATGACCTGTGAAGGGATCACAAAATCACAGCCTCCATCCCCGGAAGCTCTCCCAAGTATATGCCGGCCCTGCAGCCTAAAGTCCGCCACATGGCCAAACACGTCAAAGCACAGGATGGCCGGGCTTTGATGCTGTTGTTTTAATAAAATTGTATTATTCTTCTGCATCCTCCGCGCCTCCAAGAGTCTCCCTGATTGTCTTCCTGTATTCTTCCATATTGTTGGCCGCTTCTTCTGCTGTCAAAAGGTTCGGTTCAAAATAGCCTCCTTTTTGTTCTTCCCAGATTCGTTTCGCATCCGCCTGCCTTTCCAATGGCATTCCCACAATGTAAAGCTCATATCCGTATTTTGACCCCGCAAGCTTCCTGTAGTTTTCTTCGTCCGTATAGGAAATATAGAGGACCGAACTGTACGAATCCACTCTGTCAAATTCCCGAAAAATTCCAAAATCCCCAACAGGGTTATTGTGCAGCACCAGCGCCTCATACTCATTATCAACCGGCAGCGCCGATAAATTGCTGATCTGATTATCATCCAAAAGGAGGGCGAACCGGCCTGACTGCATTTGAGCAATGGGAGAAATATCCCTGAGCTGATTTTTTCCCAGATCCAGATAACGGATTCCCGAAGCACCGGACAGCGCCCCTATATCCGATATTTGATTATCAAAGGCCGTAAGTCCGATCAGCTCTGTCATATTTTCAATGCCCTTCAGGCTGGTGATTTTGTTATGATCTGCCATCAAAATCGTCATATCGGTACAGGATTGCAGACACGTCAAATCCGACACCTCATTTTCGCAGATGTCCAGCTGCTGCAGCTCCGTAAAATGATTGGAAAACGCAGAAATATCCATGATCCGGTTATTATGTAAATCTATACTTTTCAGCCGGGAGCAGTTTTTCAGGGCGGAAATGTCCTCAAGGTTATTGTGGGATGCCGAAAGTTCCTTTAAATCTATCATTTGCTCGCATCCCTTCAGCGAAGACAACTCGTTATAATCCGCTGAAAGTACCATCATATTTTTACAGAAAGCGAGCGCCGAAATATCCGTCAGACAATTTTTATCCAGACAAAGGGTATGAAGGTTCTCCTTTCCCTCCAGCGCATCAATCATTCTGATCTCATTGTCCGACAGGTCAAGCTCCCGGATCTCTTCCAATCCCGAAAGAGGTGAAATATCACTGATCCGGTTGCCGGACAGTCCCAGGTACTCCATATCCTCAAGCCCTGAAAGCGCGCCGATATCGCTGATCTGATTTCCGTCCAGATACAGCCATAACAGTTCGCTGCATTCTGTAAGAGGCGACACATCGGAAATTCCACAGTCTCTCGCCTCCAGATTCTGCAGACTTTTGCAGGCAGAAAGCGGCGACAGATCATCAATTCCCGTCCCGTTTGCGCAAAACTGTTCCAGTTTTGTACACCCGGCGACCGGCAAAATACGATCCCCCGACAAGTCCATGCAGACTTCGGAATAAGTGTCCCCTTCTATCGTCAACACTCTCAGATCCGGCATATCCTCCAGAAAGCCAAGATCCCAATCGCCTTCATTTCCCCGCAGTGTGAGCATTGTCAGCCCGGTAAAGCCGCGCAGAAAATCCGCATCATCTCCAAAATCCGCATAGCCGATATGCAGGGTTTGAACCTGTGGAAAAAGACCGTCCAACAGTTTCGGCAGTGCTTTTCTGTCATCCTCTCCCGCGCTCAGATCCAGTTCTCTCAATCCCGCCATTTTCCCCAGCGGCGCAAGACTGGTAAAGCCGCTGCAGTCATCCAGCTCCAGACTTTCGATATTTTTCATGGCTGCGATAGCCTCTATCGTCTCATCATCCAAAGTACATTCTCTCAGGAATAAATATGCAGTATTTTTGTCCCTTCCGATCACACGTATCATTTTGGGCGTGACCTGTTCTCCCGACAAATAAGCCAGGGAACTGTCCCCTTCCCTGTATGGATTGCCAGGTTGACTGAGCAAAAGAACCGCAGCCACAGCCATCAGAAGGAATGCCGCCGCTCCCAAAATGATGCCTGTTCTATTTTTTTTATGCATTTTTTTTGGCTGCCTTCGTACTTTTCCTGATGATTCGGACTTCCCGGCGCCAGGTTCTGTTCCGGCGGACGGTCTCTTTCCGACCGCAGACTTTGTTCCGGCAGCAGGCTCTGCTCCGGCAGCAGGCTCTGCTCCGCCCGCGGACTTTGTTCCAGAAGCGGATTCTCTTTCCCTTTTCCATTCAGCACCGGTTCCGCACAGCATCCTCAACAGTTCTTCCATGGATTGGATGCGTTCCTCCGGCGAAACCGCCAGTCCCCTCATCAGCACGGTCTCAGCCTCCGAAGAAATGACCGCGCCCAACCGGGAGGGTCTCTCCAGATCATCCTGAAAGATTCTCTGCAGGCTGTCATCTGGCGTCTCCCCGGTAATACATTTATAAATCGTAGCGCAGAGGGAATAAACATCCGTCCACGGTCCCTGATATTCTTTTCCCCGATATTGTTCCGGCGGCGCATAGCCAGGCTTTAACATCACCGTCATCGTTTTGGGATCGTCCTGACAAAATTCTCTGGCGGCGCCAAAATCAAGAAGCTTCACCGTATGGTCCTGCAACACCATAATATTCTCCGGACTGATATCCCTGTGAATAATTCCTGTACGATGAATTTTCGCCAGAACTTTCATCACCGGCATCAAAAGCGCGACCGCTTCCGTAAAAGGGATTTTCCCCTCGGTTTCCACATGTTTCCCCAGATTCATTCCATCCAGGTATTCCATTACGATATAGGCTTCCCCGTCTTCCTCCAGGAAATCCCGAACGTTCACGATGCCCGGCTCTCCTGAAAATTTCGCAAGAGTTCTTGCTTCCCGCAGAAATTCCTCTTTTCCCTTTTCATCCTGCCCGGTATATTTCTTGATTGCCACTTTCATATCCAGATCCAGGTCTCGTCCCACATATGTGATTCCGAAACCGCCCGAACCTATCACTTCACCGATCAGATATTTTCCCCTCAAGATCATGCCGGATCCCCCACTCAAAATAACACTTCCAAACGCCACATGGCGCTCGCTTTCGGTTACCTTCTCAAACGCTTCGCTTTTTGAGAAGGTGCGCTTATAAGCTCGCCACACGGCGCTCGCTTTCGGTTACCTTCTCAAACGCTCCGCTTTTTGAGAAGGTGCGCTTATAAGCTCGCCACACGGCGCTCGCTTATAAGCTTCATTATATCCAATTTCGGGCATGATGGGAAGAGTAATATTGGTATGGCTGTCTGAGTGTATAAAAACCCCGGTCTGAAAAGACCGGGGTTCTCTCGTGCATATAAATATTAGCAGTATTTAGCGGTGGAGACTTTCACGCCAGGACCCATTGTGGTAGCCAGGGTGATACTCTTTAAATACTGACCTTTCAGTGCGCTCGGCTTCGCTTTCATAATCGCATCCATCAGCGCTTTGTAGTTCTCATTCAGTGCTTCTTCAGTGAAGGAAACCTTACCTACAGGAACATGAATGATGTTAGCTCTGTCAAGTCTGTACTCGATTTTACCAGCTTTGATATCGTTGATTGCCTTTGTTACATCCATGGTAACAGTGCCAGCCTTCGGGTTGGGCATCAGACCTTTAGGTCCGAGGATCTTACCGAGACGGCCAACAACACCCATCATGTCGGGAGTTGCAACTACAACGTCGAAATCCAGCCAGCCTTCGTGCTGAATCCTGGGGATCAGTTCCTCGCCGCCAACAAAATCAGCGCCTGCAGCCTGTGCTTCGTCCAGTTTAGCGCCCTTTGCGAAAACCAGAACCTTTACAGTCTTACCTGTACCGTTGGGCAGTACAACTGCGCCACGGATCTGCTGCTCAGCATGACGACCGTCGCAGCCTGTTCTGATATGGATTTCAACAGTCTCATCGAATTTAGCTGTTGCTGTTTTCTTTACCAATGCAATCGCATCAGCAGGATCATACTGTGTTGCGCGATCTACTAACTTAGCAGCTTCGCTATATTTCTTTCCATGTTTCATTTCCAATTCCTCCATTGGTTGTTAACGTAACAGCCCTTCCGGCCATTACTCCCAGTCATTTACAAGTGAATTCATTAATCTTCTACTACAATACCCATGCTTCTTGCTGTACCAGCGATCATGCTCATAGCAGCTTCCACGCTTGCAGCGTTCAGATCAGGCATCTTCAGCTCTGCGATCTCGCGAACCTTGTCCTTGGAAATCGTAGCAACCTTGGTCTTGTTCGGCACTGCGGATGCGCTCTTTAAGTTGCATGCTTTCTTCAGCAGTACTGCAGCAGGCGGAGTCTTGGTAATGAAGCTGAAACTTCTGTCTGCATAAACTGTGATAACCACAGGGATGATGACATCGCCCTTGTCAGCGGTTCTTGCATTGAACTGCTTTGTGAACTCAACGATGTTGACACCGTGCTGACCGAGTGCGGGACCTACCGGGGGAGCCGGTGTTGCCTTGCCAGCAGGAATCTGTAACTTAATGTAACCAGTAACTTTCTTTGCCATTTTAGGCACCTCCTAAATATATTGTGGTATGGCGCAGTGTTCTTCCCTTTTCCAACTCTGCGCAGGGCACTGCTTCCACAGCTCAACGAACCATCCGAAAAATCCGGATCGTCCCATGAACATCTACTGTAACTTTCTCACCTCTGCGAAGCTGATCTCCACAGGTGTCTCCCTGCCGAACAGTTCCACATTGATGGTTACGGTCTGCTTATTGTAATCAATCTTCTGTACAGCGCCGACCGTATCTTTCCATGCACCTGCCACGACGACAATCGTATCGCCCTCTGCAAAATCGATGGAAACATTCTCTACTTTAATGCCGAGCGGCTTCATCTCCGCTTCTGTCAACGGCACAGGCTTGCTTCCCGGTCCAACGAAACCGGTCACACCTCTTGTATTGCGGACAACATACCAGGTATCATCGTTCATGATCATATTAACCAGAACATAACCCGGAAACAGCTTCTTCTGAACGGTCTTCTTCGCGCCGTTCTTCATTTCCACAACTTCCTGCATGGGAACGCGGACTTCCAGAATCTCATCTTCCAGATGCCTGTTCTCAATGGTTTTCTCGAGGTCGGCCTTCACCTTGTTCTCATATCCGGAATAGGTATGAGCTACATACCATTTTGCTTCTGCCATAAGAATCTCCTCATTGTCACATTGTCAAGAAGTTAACGCCGTACTGCATGATCATATCGATGAGCGCAATGATAGCGCCCAGAACAATCGAAACTGCCACAACAGCAACAGACTGCTTTACCAGAGTATCCTTGTTAGGCCAGATTATTTTCTTAAACTCGGCTTTGACACCGTCAAAAAATTTGATCTTGGGTGCCTTTTCTTCGTTCGACATACGAAACCCCTTTCAAAACACCGCACCAAAAGAACAGTGTAACTGCTCAGAAACCGGACAGTTATTATTTGGTCTCTTTGTGCAATGTGTGCTTCTTGCAGAATCTGCAGTACTTCTTGGTTTCCATTCTGTCAGGATGTGCTTTCTTATCTTTCGTTGTGTTGTAGTTGCGCTGTTTGCACTCTGTACATGCCAATGTAATTCTTGTACGCATTTTCTCCACCTCCGTGCGTGCTCTTCCTTATTCCTGCGGACAGCAAACCATACAGCCATTCTGCATGCGTATTCGACAACTGCCGCGAGGATCAAATACTGTGATATCTTGACTCGTACAGGCCTTTCTTCGCGGGAATGCCCTGCGTCAGCCGTCGCTGCCGTGAATCAGAGCATAAAAAAAAGACCTAAAATCCATCTCGCTACTCGACTATAGCACAAGGATTTGAGTCCGTCAATATCTTTTTGAAAATATGTAAAAAAAGCTGCCGCCACAGGTCATAACGGGCCTGCGCAGATACTGCGCAGACCGTATGTAACGCCGCAGACACAGGGCCGGTCATGCCAGCTGATCCTGTACCATATCCAATGCCGCACGGATTACTTTATCCATATCATAATATTTGTACTGCCCCAGCCTGCCCCCGAAGAGAACATTCTTCTCTTCTTTGGCAAGCCCCGCATATTTTGTATAAAGCTGTCCGTTTCTGTCATCGTTGATCGGATAATAAGGTTCATCGCCCTTCTTCCATTCGGCCGGATATTCCCGGGTGATCACAGTTCCCTTCCCGGTGCCGAACTCAAAATGCTTATGCTCGATAATTCTCGTATAAGGAACTTCCCGTTCCGTATAATTGACCACGGCATTGCCCTGGTAATTGTCCTCTTCCGGCAGTTCTTCCGTCTCAAAGCGCAGAGAGCGATATTCCAGCGCACCAAAACGATAATCATAATATTCGTCGATCATGCCGGTATACAGAAGCCTGTCCCAACTGTCCTGCTCTGTTTCGGGCTTTTCCGCATTCTGCGCGGCAAATTCCTGATAGGACATTCCTGTGATGACGCGGCAGCCTTCCAGCATTTTCTCCACAATCTGCGTATAACCGCCCTTGGGAATACCCTGATACGGATCATTAAAATAGTTATTATCGTAGGTAAAACGCAGCGGCAGCCTTTTTATAATGAAGGCAGGCAGTTCCTTACAGTCTCTGCCCCACTGTTTTTCCGTATAGCCCTTGACCAGTTTCTCATAGACATCCCTGCCGGCCAGAGACAACGCCTGCTCCTCCAGATTGCGCGGCTCCGTGATTCCCAGCTCTGCAATCTGAGAAGCGATAATTTCCTTCGCCTGAGCAGGGGTTTTGATCTTCCACATCCTGCTGAACGTATTCATATTAAAGGGCAGGTTATAAAGCTCATCCTTATAGACCGCCACCGGGGAATTGATATAGTGGTTGAACGTTGCGAAACGGTTCACATAGTCCCAGACCTCTTTATCCGATGTATGAAAAATATGGGCACCAAACCTGTGTACGTTGATGCCCATAACCTTCTCGGTATAGATATTCCCCGCAATATGATCTTTCTTTTCCACAATCAGCACTTTTTTCCCCCGCCGGTTCATCTCATAGGCGAATACTGCTCCAAAAAGTCCGCTTCCTGCAATCAGATAATCATAATGCATTGCTCCACCCCGCTTATTTCGCTTTATACTTCTTGATCTGAACGAAATCGTCCATCAGTCCCAGAATCTTATCGCGGCCATCCTGATTCAGCTTCACATAATACTGCATCACGCGGTTTTCCAGCAGCTGCTCGCTGATCGTTGTATCTCTTTCCAGAGAACTGAAATCTACCGGATTCAAATTCAATTTATTGCACATCTTGATCACGGTACCGTATGCCATGCCGTCGATGCCGCGCTCAAGCGCTGTAACCAGTGTGCTGTAAGGGATCTGCATCTCCAATGCGAACTGCCTTACGCTTCTATACTGACTTAAAATTTCTTTTTTCAGAATCTGTGCCTTCGTCATTTCTTTCCCTCCATTGTTCCGCTAACTTCTATCCTGTCATGAATATGACCATTGGGCTGTTTCCATGTTATTGTACACTATGTCACTTTCGGCTTGCAACCCATTAAATCCAAAAAAATTATTAAGATTTCGTTAACAGCAATTCTTTCCGCCAACTTCTATTCATTATACTTTTACAGGGTGAAAAGTCAAGAACTTTTTCGTGCGGAGGGATTCCGGACGGTTTGTATAAAATATTATCCACACCTTCGGCTGTCAATCACGCTTTTCAGCTGTCAAGCAGGAAGGACAGTCTTTGATAGTTATATGTATTTTCCAGTAATTCAATCAAATTCGGATCCCTGGAATATGCAACCTTATGAAATGAATTTTCAGCCTTCCCCAGATGAATCGAAAGCCAGAATGTCAGATATATCTCATACTCTGACATTTTATCCTTAATCAGACTCTCCTTATACCCCGCAGTATTTAATACCTGGTGCGGATCCCGGTTTTCCTCATCCTTCGGGAATTTTTTCGCCCATGCCCGCTTATCATTCAGAAAGGCTTCACGCTCTACGGCCCGATACATTTTTAAATATTCTGCTTCCGTCTCTTTCGCCACATCCAGCTTTTCGTAATCGATTTTCTCCTTTTTAAAAAACTTAAACAATCTGGATTCTTTATACAAAAATTCTCTATGGGATTCTATATCCAGCTTGTCTGTCTCTAAAATATAGCGAATCGATATCATAAAGATAAACGCCGCAAATGTAATGCCCGAAGCTTTGAGCAGCCCATGCTCATTCCAGTTTCTTGTCAGCTTCAGCACAGAAAAATATGCATATTCCGTATAGGTACTGCCGCATGTTTCATCAATTATAACGTCTTTCAATATTCTTTCATCCCATTTTTTTGCAACAACTCCTATGATCTTCTTTATGTGATCCTCTCTGTTTGCTTTTGTGTTGGTTCGCGGGACGTTATTTGCAGCTTTTATTATGGAAATCAGATATTCTTCTGCCTCTTCTTTTTTAATTCGAAACGCCGAAAACCCCTCCTCCCAAACCCAGTGCAAAATCTTATCACATATCTCAACGACCGTATCCCTAAAATACACCAGATCTGATTCCAGATAGTCCTTTGTCTCATTCTCTTCTTTTAATAAATTCACCATCATTGTTATCGACTTCTCCGGATCGTAATTATCTCTGCCCGACTCCATGGGCAGCAGCGGAACCCTCCCCAGCACCTCTTTTTTCACCAACGGCATGACATGCGTTTTTCTTGCCTTTGCCCAGGCTGCATTATCACACAGATCATGATAGTAATCCACCTTTTGACAGATTTTAATCGTAGGCAGCAGTTTTCTGTAATCCACATACTTACGCACTTTTATAATTGCATCCGCATCATCCTCTTCAAACCTTTCCGGATCTATCTGTGACCCGTGCAGCAGGATGGCCAACATATTCTCGCTGATATACCGTAATGCGATACTTGTATTTTTGCGCAGATTACCAATATATGATCGTTTATCTTCACCTGTTGAAATTTTCTCATCAAAAGTCCGAAACAGGGTCGGCAGATCCCACGCCAGCGTATACATATACGGAATCTCTATTTTATGCGTTATCGTAAATTTTGCATATTGTTCCACAGAGATGAGGTTTTTCATATTGTCGCGCACGCGTTCTTCTCTTCTGTATCTCGTATTCCACTCGTTATATTCATCGCCCTGACGCCAGGGAGAATCCGCCTTCTTTTCCATATACTTAACGCCGCTCAATAATACCCCTGTCATATTATTTAAATATTCCAGAGTATCTGCCCTATCCTCCTGCGCGATTTGCAGATTTCTGCACACAATTTCATTACAGCTAAGATAGGCGTCCGATATTTCATCACAGACTGATTTTAATTTCTTCGGGAATTCCTCAACATGAGTTTCCCTGTCCTCCGACAGCATAACCGACAATTCTTTATTCACACACATGCACAGTAAAGTAACTGTCAAATTATGAACATCATCCTTTAACAATGCCGACTGATCCAGATAATATTTTCTGACATCGCTTATATCCCTGACCTCATTTAAATATTCCGCATAGTTCATTATTCTTCTGGCACCGTACATAATTTCGCTCCCATCCCGTAAATTTTCTCCAACCGCTTCCAATCTCTCTGACCGCTTCTTCCATTCCGGCATTCCCATTCTTAATTCAACCTCCAGAATCCCGGCATCCCCTCAACAGAGCAGATGCCGGCAACATCCGTGAGCAGTCACTGATCCTTCAGTGCCGATATGATGCTGATCACACCGCCAATGACCTTACAGGTAACCTTTGCAATTCTGATGATGTCCATCCGCGCCTCCTCCTACTCAAAAATCTCAATTACCGCGACAACCGCTTTTGCAACATTTTTGATCAGTTTCACCATTTCTTCCAGATCCATGTTTATCCCTCCTATTGTTAAAAAATTAATGACTACATAATGCATTAATTTTCATTCCGTATTCTAGTATTCAATACCCAATGCCTGTTTAATTCCTTTGACCAGTGCCGCAGAGTAATTCACCTTATTCTCTTTCGCGAGAATATCCAGCCATTGCGGTATTGTTACGTTTTTCTTTACATAGATTTCTTTTGCTGCATTCCTGAAATACGGCATCCAGACGTGAATATAAATAACATCTGTTTCATATTCAGTCGGAATCGGAAGCTCTTCATTACGGCTCTCATAATCAAGTATTTCCAGCGCCAGACACTCCTGCGCGGAATGAATCGCTGCTTCTTTGGTCGCTTCCTCTACCGGAATCATATTGGGAAAATCCGGAAATTCCATCTGATAAATATCGTCTTTAAACTTTATTCTCGCCGGAAAAACATAATTTTCTTTCATCTTCATTCCCTCCAAGGAAGATTATAATCTGTGTTGGTTTGTTTTATAATACGCATTGTAATCTGTATTGCGCCATTTGTCAACAACTTTTTTAAAATGCTTTTTTGCATTTCACTGCGGATATGATTGATTTTTTACCACTCCTGCCATATAATTGTTGAAGCGGAATGTGCAGCTTATGACAGTGAATCGTTACTTTATGTGGAACAATTAACTGTTTTCCTATAGGAGGTTGCATATGACATTTCGCGAAATCGAGAAAATCCTGAAGGCCGATAACTGGTTTTTAATCCGGGTAACGGGTTCACACTATCAGTATCGGAAAGCCGGCGTTCCCAACGCCGTTGTGATTCCAAACCACAACGGACAGGATCTCACCATAGGCATCATAAAGGATCTCGAAAAAAAGACAGGTCTATCTCTTCGGAGATAGACCTGTCTTGTCTTTTATATTATTTGTCTAACGAACGCATCGTCGGGAACAACAGCACATCCCTGATCGCAGGCGAATTGGTCAGCAGCATCACCATGCGGTCGATGCCAAAGCCGATGCCGCCTGTAGGAGGCATGCCGATCTCCAGCGCATTCATGAAGTCTTCGTCTGTGGTATTCGCTTCCTCATCACCCTGCGCAAGCTGTGCTTCCTGCGCCTTGAAGCGCTCCCTCTGATCAATGGGATCATTCAACTCAGAGTAAGCGTTCGCCATCTCCCAGCCGTTCATGAACAGCTCGAAGCGCTCCACATAGTCCGGGTTCTCCGGCTTTCTCTTGGTCAGCGGAGAAATCTCCACAGGATGATCCATGACGAATGTGGGCTGAATCAGATGCTCTTCCACATATTCTTCAAAGAAGAGACTTAAGATATCGCCCTTCTTGTGCCTGTCCTCAAATTCAATGTGATGCTCCTTCGCCAGCGCCTTCGCTTCCTCATCGGAATGAATCTCATTGAAATCCACGCCCGCATATTTCTTCACCGCATCCAGCATCGTGATGCGTTCAAAGGGCTTCTCCAGATCCAGCACGAAGTCGCCATAAGGAACCTGTGTGGTACCCAGAACCTCCTGCGCCACATAACGGTACAAATTCTCGGAAAGGTCCATCATGCCATGATAATCGGTATATGCCTGATAGAGCTCCATCAGGGTAAATTCCGGATTATGTCTGGTATCCACGCCCTCATTGCGGAATACACGGCCGATCTCATATACGCGCTCCATGCCGCCCACGATCAGTCTCTTTAAATAAAGCTCCAGGGAGATGCGCAGCTTCACATCCTCATCCAGCGCATTGTAGTGCGTTTCAAACGGCCGCGCCGCTGCGCCGCCCGCATTTGCCACCAACATGGGAGTTTCCACTTCCATAAAGCCCTGTCCATCCAGATAGCGGCGAATCGCGCTGATGATTCCGGAACGCTTTACAAAGGTATCCTTCACATCCTGATTCATGATCAGATCCACATAGCGCTGACGATACCGAAGATCGGTATTGGTCAGCCCGTGGAATTTCTCCGGAAGCACCTGCAGGCTCTTGGAAAGAAGCACCACCTCCGCCGCATGAATGGAAATCTCACCGGTCTTGGTCTTGAATACCTCACCCTTGATGCCCACAATATCGCCCACATCATATTTCTTGAAATCCGCATAGGATTCCTCCCCGATGCTGTCCCGGGCCACATATGCCTGAATATTTCCTTTCAGATCCTGCACGTTGCAGAAAGAAGCCTTGCCCATGACGCGCTTAAACATCATTCGTCCCGCCACGCTGACAGTCTGTCCCTCCATCGTGTCAAAATTCTCTTTCACATCTGTGCTGTGGGCTGTCACATCATATTTCACATGAACAAAGGGATCCTTTCCCGCTTCCTGCAGCGCCGCCAGCTTCTCTCTTCTGACTTTTAAAATCTGATTTAAGTCCTGTTCCTGCACTTTATTGTTTGCTGTATTATTATTCTGTGCCTCTGCCACGTCACTTACTCCTTTACTGTCTAAAAAGGCCCTCCTTCCAGCCGCACGCCGCCTGGTCTGACAGCGGGTCCTGTGCATTCTGGGGAAAGCCCTCCACTTTTCTCAGTTTGACCGTTCGATCTCCAATACTCTGTACTGCAGCATGCCGGCCTGCGTCTCAACTTCCACAATATCTCCGATCTTCGCCCCGATCAGCGCCTTGCCCACGGGAGATTCATTGGAAATCTTTCCTTCTAAGCTGTTGGCCTCCGTGGAGCCCACAATCTTATAGTCAAGTTTTTCATCAAATTCGAGATCCAG
>Ga0129308_1001674_pt1 | contig 21868 bp, 17 predicted proteins | sample L827metagenome_FD_94440 | JGI IMG/M metagenome (GOLD analysis project Ga0129308, IMG submission 94440) | Ring-tailed lemur group fecal microbial communities from Wisconsin, USA - L827 metagenome | ecosystem: Host-associated > Mammals > Digestive system > Large intestine > Fecal | place: USA... | reverse complement strand
GGACCCGTCGGGCCGGTGGACCCGTTGGCCCCTGTCGGGCCAAGACCTCCAGTGGGACCGGTGATCCCATCAGCTCCCGTCGGGCCTGTATTTCCCATGGGTCCGGTAGCGCCCGTAACGCCGTTTTCACCCGTAGCGCCCCTTGGGCCGGTGGGACCTGTGATCCCGTTGGCCCCCGTCGGGCCGGTGGCTCCGGTAGGCCCTGTGATTCCATTGGCCCCTGTGGGACCGGTATTTCCCATGGGTCCGGTGGAGCCCGTGGCTCCGTTGGCCCCTGTCGCTCCCCTTGGACCCGTCGGACCGGTGATCCCGTTGGCTCCGGTGGGGCCTGTGGCTCCCGCTGGACCGGTGGGCCCCGTTGGTCCCGCAGGGCCGGTGGGACCCGTTGGACAGGTCCCCGATATGAGAGATGAGCATGTGCTCAAATATTGTTTATCCATATATACACACCTGGTTTCTTCCCTCTATCCTCTTATTTGTGAGGCGAGTGAAGACAGGACAGAGGGATCATAGGGAGAGAATCTCCCCTATACAGTATATGGCCGCCTTTCATCCGGGGTTCCTCTGCATCTCTGACTCTCATATCTTATAAAACATGCAGGCTCTATTTCCACAGTGCGCTTCCGTCGTAGGTCGCCATCGCAGCCTCATAGTAACCCAGCCGCTTGCATTCCTTGACCACCGCGCTGTAGATACTCTCAAATAACCGGGCGGTCTTTTCAGAAAAGGCCTCGTAGCTGCCTGCGGAAAGCAGCTCTATGGCGCTCACTCCCTGTTCATGGATGTGGCAGTTGACCGCCGTTTTTTTCGTATCAAGCAGGGCTGGAATACTGCGGCCGATCCGTAAATTTCTTTTCAGCAGCGTGTAAATGGCATGTAACGCGTCCATCCCCATATGCTCGATTATGACGTCCAGAAGCAGGGCGGGCGTACGCCCATACAGATACTCTTCATTCCAGAGGCGATCGATCTTATTTTTTACCGCCCGGATCTCTTCCTGCCCAATATGCGGCGCTGCGCAGGCTGCTGTTCCCTCTATCGTTAAGGCCAGCAATTCCAGACTGTCCAGATACCGGCGCACTTGATTGGCGATCAAATGGGCGGGGATCTCGATCTTCTTCAATTCCTTCAGGTCCACCTCTACAAAAATGCCGTTGCCGCGGACTGTTTTCACAACTCCCCATTCCTGCATTATCTGGATCGCTTTGATCGTCGTATCCACACAGACGCCGTATATCTCCTGCAGTTCCTTGTGCGCAGGCAGTTTGTCTCCCCGTTGATACCGACCTACTGCAATCAGGCCCAGCAGATCCATATACACCGACGCATATCTGACTTCGGCGCCCGTTAAAAGTTTCTCCATCTGTTTTCTTCCAAGAATCACCGCCGAATCGGCGGGAACATGGAACGCGGGACTGTTTCCATATGTAAATCCATATAACCCGGACATGTCGTCAAAGGCTGCGCTTTCCGGGGCGCCGCCGCTTTCAATGATCTTCATAAATCCCTGAAGCTGTGCGAAATATCTCCCTCGGCTCTCTACGTCGTCCTTCAGCGGTTTTAAATCTTTCAGTCCCAGGCTGTCCACCGCCCGCAGACTCAGATCGTTCTCATTCCTTGCCACAAAGAATCTCCAGAACTGTTTGGACAATCTCCAGAACTCGCCGGCATTACTGATATCCATATTGTCTAAGATTTTCTTTGGGATCAGCAGGTCCTCTTTCCTGCAAAGAGAGATCCCGTTTTTAATGATGGGATAACACAATAGAACTCCCGTTTTAAGTACGTCGTCCGTGATCTCGGCGTCTATTTTCTCCAGCGCAAGCACGGTCGTCCGATGGACCGCATTGCGGCCGGGGCTTACCACCGGGCGCTTTCCCTGACGCGTTTCAATAAAGCCAGCTTCCTCCAGCAATTTTAATGCATGCCGGATCGTCTTTTCTGAAGTTCCAAATTCCTGGCACAGTTTGATGCGGGAAGGAAGGCTGGAACCCTCCGGCAGCAGCCCGCATTCGATTTTATTCTTCAGAATTTGAAAAACTCTCTCATACATCATGATATCGTAGCCCAAAACGACCTCCTCCTTTTGTCACGCTCTTTCTATCTTTTGGCCGCCTGTTTCGACAATGCCTCTTTATATGTATCATACACGTCATTCATGACAAAAGGCTTCGCAATATGCGCATTCATACCGCTGTCCAGACATTTTTTTATATCTTCGCGGAACGAATTGGCAGTCATGGCAATAATAACTACATTTTCCGCGTCAGAGCGGGGAAGAGCGCGAATGGCCTGCGTCGCCCTGTAACCGTCCATGACCGGCATCTGCACGTCCATTAAAACCAGATCGTAAAATCCCTCTGCAGATGCGGAAAACTGCGCCACTGCTTCCTGGCCGTCTCTGGCTGCGTCCACCAGCGCTCCCGCGTCTTCCAGCAGACTGAAGGCAATATCCAGATTGATCTCGTTATCTTCTACCAGCAGTACCCGCGCCCCATTGAGCACTGTGGAGATCTGGGCTTCCGGCCTGACCCGCTTTCCATCCTTTATCCTGTGCATTAAATGCACGATATCGGTGTGAAACACCGGCCGGCAAAGAGTGGCCTTGGCGCCGCATAAAGCGGCCACCTCGTCCAGCTCGTCCTGATCGTATCCCGTGACAATGATCTTCAGCTCCCTGTTTTCGGATCCTTCTCGGAGGTCTTCAACCATGCGTTTCATATCACTGCAATAATTCCACTGTACAAAGCACATTTCAAAGGGCGTTCCGTCTTCTGCCGCCGTATGCAGCAGATCCAGAGCGCGGTCTGCGGTCTCTGCAAAGGAAACGGCGAAACCCTCCTGCGTCAGAAGCCCGGCGAAGTATGGTTCTGAACCCTCATCCCGGCTCACGATCAGGACTCTCTGACTATTCCCGCACATTTTATCATGATCCGCACGCTCGTCCTGCGCGCTGCCAAAAGGCAGCTCGACCCGGAATGTGCTTCCCACGCCCGCCTGGCTCGTCACGGTTATGCTTCCGCCCATCATCGTCACGAAGCTCCTGGTAATAGGCAGCCCAAGTCCGGTACCCCCGTACTGGCGGGCGATCCCGCTGGTTTCCTGGGTAAACGCTTCAAAAATACGGTCGATATTCTCCGGAGCAATTCCCCGGCCGGTGTCCCGGACCTCGAAGCTGAGCCAGACCGCCTCCTCTTCCCGCCGTATCGTTTCAACGCTCAGGCTGATGTGCCCCTGCCGGGGCGTAAACTTCACCGCGTTGGAAAGCAAATTTGTCAATATCTGATTCAGGCGCAGCGCATCGCCGATCAGGTACTCCTCCATCTTCCCCTGAAGGAAGATCTGATAGTCGATCTGCTTGCTTTTGGACTGCATATAGAACACGGTGGTCAGCGACCGCAGAAGGAGACCCAGATCAAACCGCTCCGGATGCAGCTCGATCTTGCCGCTTTCAATTTTAGACATATCCAATATGTCGTTTATGATGGAGAGCAGATGTGTGGATGACAGCGTAATTTTATCCAGACAATTGCGTATCCTGTCCGGCTCTCCTATATGCCCTTTTCCGATCTCTACCATGCCCATGATGCCGTTGAGCGGCGTGCGGATCTCGTGAGACATTTGAGACAGAAAGTCGCTTTTCGCCCGATTTGCCGTTTCCGCCCGTTCCTTCTCCATCAGCAGCAGCCTGCTGGCGCGCTTTTCACTGCGTCTTAACAGCAAAAAGAAAGTCAGCACTGTGATCAGAATGATCAAAAAGATCCCCACGCCTAAAACGACCATAAACCGGCTCAGATATAAAATCTGATCGTTCACCGTTTCATATGCCATACTGGTGATCAGGTACCAGTCTGTTCCTTCGATCGGAACATAATAGAGATACTGATGGTGCGTGCCCACGGTCAGCAGCGTCATTCCACTTTCCCCCGCTTCGATGGCGGTGTGAAGGGACCCCAGATCATAGCCCTGGTCAAAGCTCGCTTTCTGCTCATAGATCGTAAACAGATTCGAGCCGTTTAACACATCCTCTGAAAAGGCGCTTTTAATTACGAAGTCGCCGTTTCGGGTCACGATATTCGTAGAAGAATTTGTTTCTTTCTCGCTGTCCAGTCCCAGTTTTGCCCCGATATCGGAAGTGTGGATCCCCACTATGACGGCGACCAGCCGCTGGTCGCCAAATTGTGCGGGAGCCATGGACGTTCCCAACAGGATCGTATCTCTTTCCCAGATGGTCTCGTTGACAGAGATCAATTCGTCGACGCCGGCCAGCAGCTTATCCAGGCCTGAGATCTTTGACATGGCAGGAACGGCGCCGTAAGGGGAATAAGCGATCCCCCTATTGCTGATCACCGCAATGTGGGCCAGCCCGTTATCCGCCTGGGCCTTGGCAAGGAAACGCCTCAGCCGATCTTCGTTTTTCAGGTCCTCTGCCGTGATGGAACTGACGATGGTGCGCATCTGAGAGAATTGATTATCCAGATTGCTTTTGAAATGACTGCTGATCTGCGCCGCCATTTCCTGCAGGTACACCTCGCTGATGTTCGTCACTGTCCGTTCCGATTCACTTTGATACACGCCGACTGCAAACACACAGAGGATAGCGACCATCAGCAGCAGGCCGCAGCCAAAAATAAGTGTTTTTCGATCCTTCGTTTTTTTATTGCAGGTATCCAACGGTATACCATCCTTTCCGCGCGGCAGGCATGTCTATTTCTCCTGAGCCAGATCGCAGATCCTTCCTTCCAGCCCCACATCCACCACAGCATCTCTATGCCGTTCAAAATAGAGGCCCAGCGCGTCCCGGTAAAGCAGGCCGGTCTCTCTCACCAGCTTCACATTCCCCTTGGGAGTTTCATCGTCATAGCAATTGAGCATGGTATATCCGTCTCCGTTGCCCTCGGCATAGCTGCCGGCGCCGGCCATATAGTCGGTCACTGCGACCCGATAGGCGGCCTCCGGCTCCAGATCCGTTCCGTCCGGCAACGTCACGCTCACCAGCCTGCTCCCGGCCGGTTTCCTGCTGTCAAAGGTATAGTTCATCCCCGAGACCTGCAAAAACCGCCCGCCGGGGAATTCGTCGGTGCAGGCGCTCACCCCGTTCTCCAGCATATCCCACACTGTCTGTCCATCCATTTCCAACACGATGATCTTGTTGTCAAAAGGACATACTACGGCCAGATCTCCGCTATAGACCACGCCCTGATAAAAGCTGGCGCGGATCCCTCCGCCGTTGACCACCGCAATGGGCTCGCCGGAAGCCTCTGCAACGCAGTCCGCGATGAAATTTCCGATCGCGGTCTCCTCACGCCGTGTATTGAAATTCTCTGTCAGCAGGTCCCGGCCCATGGATCCAATGACGGTGAAATCATATTCCGAATCGTACGTACCCTCGTAATAGGACCTGTCCATCGCTTCCAGCGCTTCTTTTACCGTGTTTTTTCCAGCCATCACATTTCTGACCCAGCCCCCCAGCTGTTCCACTGTTTTGCTGGGAAGCATCACATTGTAGATATAGCCGGATTCCACGTATTCCTCTACGCCCTTAGGGATCCACTTTTCATCCTGCTGGTAATCGAGAAGGCAGGAGGCGCCGGCCCCCAGATCCTGGATCAAAGCGCTCTGGCCCTCCGGCGTAGAGAGCAGTTCCAATATACGCTTGCAGGCGTCCTGCTTTTCTTCACTGACAGCCCGGTTGATCCCTATGAGCGCCGAAGGCGCAAACAGGAACCAGGGTTCCCGCCCTTCCTCACTGAGGAGGGGAAGCATTCGGTAAGAATACGGCTCTGCGGCGCCCTCCTGGACCGCCTTCTGATTTTCTGCAACACAATCATAGTACAACGCGGAGTCACCAAATGCGGCGGCAAGAGTTCCGCCGCCCAATCTCTTTTGGCAGAGAATGGAATTCCGTTGATGCGCAATGGCGGCTGGGTCCATCAGGCCGGCGGAGACCAGCGCGTCGGTCAGCGCGAAACTCTCCTCCCACACACCGGTGAAGGTGGATTTTTTATCCCGAAGATCAGCCAGCCACTGTACGCCCTCCACAGTCCCCAGGAAATCAGGCACCATACAACCTACATAAAACATACCGATCGATGTATTATAGTCGCTGTCTATTGAGAAATTGATATGGTCTTCTCCCACGCCAAGCTCTTTTTCTTTCAGCGCGGAAAGCGCAGCCACCAGTTCCCCGTTGGCTGCAGGCAGCGGCAGGCCCGCCCGCCCAAACAGCGTTTCGTTCACTATGTATCCGCTGTATACGCCGGGAAACGGGATCAAATAAGTTTTCCCTTCGAACTTCAAAGCGTTCATGATCGTTCCGTCATAAGCAGAACTTGCCTTTGTGTCGCTGATGTCCAGCAGATATTGTTTCACCAGATTGGAATCTGGCTGGGCAGCGATCACCAGTTCCGGACCGACTCCCTTTTCCAGGCGTCGGAGCTGTTCGCTGGAATAGGGCGATATCTCCATCTGCAGGTCGATGTCGTCATAGGTGGATTCCACCAGTTCCTTCACCTGCTGAAAGTTCTTGTTATATAGTATTTTGATCACGGTTTTTTCTTCGGGCGTCTGGTGTCCACAGCCCGAAAGCGTACTCAACAGCATAGCCGCGCACAACGTCCCCGCGGCCCATTTTTTCATTCTGCGACTCATATCGTTTCCTCCTGTTTCACGTCGATTCAAGACGCAGCCGCAAATATCCTGGATCCTTATCCAGATTATTATACGACAAGCCTTCTTTTTTTACAACTAAAACAGTGGTTTTATATCATATCTGCCATATCATAATTCAGAAATCTTACGATCCGAAAAACAGCTCTGGAAATAATAACATCCGGTATAATTCATTGATTTATCCGGGCGGCGATGCTATAATATAGCAGATATATATACTGTATGGGTACCAAGTTTTGATATGATCCTGGCGAGGCGGCGTCACGCTATTTAAATTGCGGCCGGTCGTGACCAGATACCATCTGAAAGGAGCGCATGGAGATACATATGAGAGGGAATCAGAAGAAAAAGGGCGGTAAGTGGGAGATATCTTTTTCTTCGATCATAAGGTATAACGCGGTGTTTTGCGTGTTGGTCCTGCTGTTTGTCATGCTGGGCGGAACGATCCATTCTGTCGGGCGGATGAAGTCGGACGCAGTAGCGTCCCTGGCCGGAAGTCAGTCCCAGATCTCTCAGCGTGTCACCGGCGCTATCAATCTGCTTGAATCCCTGGCCAGTCTTCCGGAATATTACGACCCGGAAATCCCTCCCATCGACAAAGTAAAAAAGCTGGATCGGCTCAGCCCCTATTTCGGCTTTATGATGATCTGTTATGTAGACTCAGATATCATCGTATACTCGGACGGAGCAGAACCGGCCAGCCTGGCCAGCAGGGACTACATGCAGCAGCTGTTTTCCACCGGTCAAACCCAGGTGACGGACAGCTTCGCGGCCGGGGCGGACGGCACGACCCTGAATTATACCGTGGCGGCCCCGCTGATCGATGAGCAGGGTTCCATTACCGGCTGCCTGTTCTGCGCCATTTACTTTGACGAAGTCGTTCAAATCCTGGAAAGCTCCGCCGGCATTATCGACGCCGACGCAACGCTGATCGGCTCCAGGGGGCAGGTCATGTCATCCACCGCCCAGCTGTCTTACGGCGACTCTGTAATGGACGCCCTGCGGGACGACAGACTTTTCGGCATTACCGTGGATAAATTGGAAGAGTCCCTCCTCGCCGCTCATACCGGCTCTTACTGGAGCATCCGGGACGGAGAGCTCTGCTACACGGCGTATCAGCGTGTGGAGAATACAAATTGGGATATTTTGTGTACGGTGGGCTTCAACACTGTCTTTTACCGCTCTGTTCCCTCCATGCTGCTGGTGGCCGTCCTGACGGTTCTGGCCTCTATTGGGCTGCTGTTCATCCTGCGGCGCTACATAGGAAAGCAGATGGTGGTCGTAGACACGTTGGTTCAGTCTATCGGTGAATTGGAAAAGAGGATCTATCAGGACAGCCGTCCTGATGATGTGGACTTCAACGAAGTTCTGCGTCTGACCAGCGACGGTCTTTCCGACAGCCTGACCGGCGTAGTCACGCGCTCTGTGTTTTTCAATCAGGCCGCCGCACAACTTGCAAAAGCGGACCCCGATGCGGTCAAAGCCCTGTTTTTCGTGGATATGGATAATCTGAAATACATTAACGATACCTGCGGTCATGATGGGGGAGATATTGCGCTGAAAAGCGTCGGATATATCCTGCGGGAGTATGAAAAGAAATACGACGGCGTGGTAGGCCGGTACGGCGGGGATGAATTCCTGATGCTGCTGACCGGTCTGGACGATATGGATGAACTGAACGCCGTACTGGAGGGACTGGCGCTCCAGCTCCAGACAGAAGTTCAATCCGGCAGCCGGAGCATACCGGTGCAGTGCAGCATCGGCGTTTCCATATACCAGCCGGGATCGGAACTGGAGCAGATGATCTCCGATGCAGATGAAGCCCTGTACTATGTAAAGCAAAATGGAAAAGGATACTATTACATTCACCGGAATTGAGGAATAAAATGAAACAATACAGCAGACGGCAGATGCTCTTATCCGCCGGCGTACTATTTCTGATCCTCGCCCTTGTCACAGGCGCCGGGGCGCAGCTGCGCAACGAAATGGTAAAAGTACGCCAGAGCGCGGCTGAAAACATTCTGTTTTATTATACTGAAAAAATCACGCTGCAGCTTCACGGAACGATGAACGAAGCGGACACCCTGGCGAAGATAGCCCTCGTTATGGACGGAACGGACGCAGATTGGTTCAGACGCGCGGCCGAACCCCTGCTGGCGCGGGACGAGGTCCGTTATGTGTGCCTGTTCGAAGGCGACACTCTGGTGAGCGCTCTTCCGGAAGCCGGTTACGGTGAATTGGCGGGGCGGGATCTGCAGGATTTCTCCTATGCCTTTACGCTGGCCAAGGTGGTCAAGGATCTCATTGTGGAAGGACCGGTCACGCCGGATTTCGACCCGGCGCAGCAGGACGTGTTTCTGTTTCTGCAGCCTGTAGTGGACGGGGAAGCATACCTGGGCGAGGTAGCCGTTGCGATGGATCGGGATTACGTTCTGGAACAGCTTGGATTAAAAGATCTATCCGCCCAGGGATATGAGTACGAGCTCTGGCGGGTGGAGCCCCAGGCCGGCGCCAAAGAGGTGATCGCAAGCACCGACCGTTCCGTGGATTTTTCTCAGGCTAAAAAAACTGCCTTTTATCTGCCCACCCAATGGAACTTGAGCATTCAGCCTGTGGACGGCTGGTTCAGTCCCGTTCAGAAAGCAGGGGTGGCGCTGGCCTGCACGCTGCTGACGGTCCTCCTTCTGGCCCTTGCCCATCTGACCCGCCGCCTTTTCCTTCGGGAACGGGAAAGGAAACTGCAGTACTCGACGGATATGGCTACCGGTCTCTATAACCAAAAAGGATTTACCGACGAGCTGGATCGCTGGCTTTCCGCGTACAAAGGCTCTGTCATGTTGTTCTACTTTTCACTGGCGGGTTTCGATCAGGCGGCGCGTCTGATCGGTCCCACACAGGAGACGGCTTTTTTAAAAAGTGTTCCCGGCCGATTAAATGAGTATATCCGCATGCCCTATATAGCCGGCCGATTAGGATCCGGAAACTTTATCATCGCCATCCGCGAGGATATGAACGAGAGACAGCAGGCGGATTTTGCAAAGGGCCTGACCCTGGAACTCATGCTGAAGGTCCGCATCAATAATGAAAAGAGCTTTCTCATGGCCCGTTATGAATGTGCCCATTGCAAGCCGGAAGGCCGGGCCGAAGAAGAGATCGCCGCTCTGCTGCATACTTATTACGTCCGCGTTGCGCAGGAATCCCCCGCGCGGATGCTGACCGAAAAATGCAATCAGCTCATTGAAGGCAACAACAGCGTCATATTTGACGAATATACGGACGCCGAAATGACGGAGCTGTCCAAGACATTCAACCGTTACCGCAAGCGTGTCGAACAGCTGGTCTATCGCGATCCGGTGTTTAAAGTGGGAAATCGCCCCAAATATTTTCTGGATACCGACGTGCTGATCTCCTACGACGCCAAGCGGCGGTTCAATCTTTTCTGCGTCGATATCTGTGCCTTCAGTCAGTACAACGAGCTGTTCAGCACCGACGTGGGAGACGCCATTCTCCACGAGGTGCTCAGACGTCTGTCCAGACCCTTCGGCACATACCTGTACCGCATCAACGGCGACGTATTCCTGGGCATATCGCTGTCTGAAGAAAAACTGGACACCTTTGCACAGCGTCTGTATCAAATGCTCATCGAACCGATCACAGTGGGGAATGCCACCCTTCCTCTGCAGGTCCGCCTGGCGGCCTGCCAATATCCGACCCACGGAGCTTCCCCCGGGGCTCTGCTTGACCATCTGCAGTCCGCCATACGCTTTTCCAAGGAATCCGGTCAAAACGTCGTCCTTTACAACGACACGCTGGATGAGCTTCTGCGCACGGAATCCGACATTCTTCGCTGCCTGAACGACGCCATCCAGCAGCAGACCTTAGAGGTGTGGTATCAGCCCATGGTCCACCTGGAAACGGGACGCTACTCTGTGGCGGAAGCCCTTGTCCGTCTGCCAGACGGAAAATGCGGCTATTATTCAGCGGCGCAGGTCATCTCACTGGCTGAGCGCAACGGTCTGGTGGAAGAATTGGGCGACTACGTATTGAATTCCGCCTGCTCCTTTATGCGGACCCACGGCGACTCTCTGGGGTTGAAGCGGATCAGCGTCAATCTCTCGGTACAGCAGCTGCTGGTGGGAAACAGCGCGGAACATCTGCTGGATCTGATCCGCACAGCCGGAGTGGATCCCCGACGGATCACTCTGGAGATCACCGAGAGCGTTCTGATCCAGTCCATCGATCACACGGCGGAAACGCTGAAGCAGCTGCGGAAGGCCGGTATCAATATCGCGCTGGACGATTTCGGCGTTGGATACAGCAGCCTGAACTATCTGTCCAATCTGCCGGTGGACATCATCAAGATCGACCGTTCTCTCACAAAGCAAATACAGGATAACCAGAAACAGTACGCTCTGCTGAAGTCCATCGTGGAAATGGCTCTGATCAACGACCTGACCGTGGTCGCCGAGGGGGTCGAGACGGAAGCGGAGCAGAAGCTCATCGAATCGGCAGGCGTACAGTATATTCAGGGGTATTACTATGCCCGGCCCATACCGGAAAAAGATCTGATCCCGTTTCTGAATGACGTGCCGCCATGTCATGCGGGGGCGCAGCGCGGATAATATAGAGATCCGCCGCGCCTGGCGTTTGACGCGGATCCATACGGGAGGGCAGCAGAAAGAGTATCTGTAAAATATCCTGAAAAACGGTCCAATTGAGCTCATAAATGTTATAATAGAGAATTATATGAGACCGGGACCCGGCGCGGTTACCACGAAGATGATCCGATCTTCCCCTGCGCCGCGGGTCCGAAGCCGCTCCAGCAGCCGTACTGTTTCACGGCGTTTTGGGCGGCCGCCTGCGAAGAACGCAGCAGCCGGAAACGCTGCAGCTGGAATTGCCGCGGGCAGAAAGGACATTTAAAATGGAATACCGAGAGATAGGAAAGACGGGCTGCCGGGGCAGCGTCATCGGAATGGGCTGTGAGAATCTGGACGGCGCGCCTTATGAACAAGTGAGCGACGCCATTTCCGCGGCGCTTGAACAGGGCGTCAATATGTTCGACGTGTTTATGCCCGGACAGGAGATACGTGAAAACATCGCCAAAGCCATGGGCAGCCGGCGCAAAGATGTGATGATCCAGGGCCACGTGGGTTCCACCGACGTCCGTGAGCAGTATGACATCAGCCGCGACCTGCCCACTGTAAAACAGTATTTCGAGAATCTGCTGCGCCTGTTTGGCTACATCGACTTCGGCATGATGTTCTTCATCGACTCCCAGCAGGATTATAAAGACGTCTTTGAGACCGGCTTTGCCGATTATGTACTGCAGCTGAAGGAGAACGGCGACATCCGCCACATCGGTTTCAGCTCCCATAATCCGGTCACCGCCGCCCGCGTTGTGGAGACAGGACTTCCGGAGATGATGATGTTCAGCGTTAATCCGGCCTTCGACCTCTATCCCGCAGAGACCAACGTTCTGGATGAGCTTCACAGCACGCTGGATCCCACCGCATTCCGCGGGATCGATCCCAGACGCACCGCCCTTTACCAGCTCTGCCAGCAGCGGGGATTGGGGATCACCGTTATGAAGACTCTGGGGGCGGGAAAACTGATCTCGCCGGAGCACACGCCCTTTGCCCGGCCCATGACCGTGACCCAGTGCATCCATTACGCCCTCACCCGGCCTGCAGTGGCCAGCGTCATGCTTGGCTGCAGAACCGGCGCGGAGGTCCGGGACGCTGTGCGCTATCTTGACGCCACCGATGAAGAACGGGATTATTCCCAGGTTCTGAGCACGCTCAGAAACGACTTCCGCGGAAACTGCGTTTATTGCAGCCATTGTCAGCCCTGCCCTTCGGGCATCGACATTGCAGCCGTAAACAAATACCTGGACATCGCCCGGCTGGATCAGGAAAACATTCCCCCTTCCATCCGTTCCCACTACGCCTCCCTTACTCATAAAGGCGGCGAGTGCATTGAGTGCGGCAACTGCGAAGCCCGCTGTCCCTTCGGCGTCGCCATACGTCAGAACATGGCCGAGGCCGCGCGCATCTTCGAGTAAACAAGATTTGTAAACACGCCTGCAGGGCCGTCCGGTCCTCCGGCAGATCCCATGCAGCGCCACCGGCTCAGTTCCGGCGGCGCTGCATTTTATTATGCCCTTTCCTGCTTGCCATCCCCCAAGGAAGACTTTTCTTCCTTTCTCACGCCCAGGACCTCCTTCAGCTTGGCGTACCCATCCTTCATATAGACCAGCGTGGGATAGATGAAGAGCAGTAAGATCGCCGCGGACGAGAAACATTCCGCGTACTCATCGGGAACGGCCACGCCGCAGCGCGCCAAAAAATATGGATAAGTGGTGATCAGCGCGGAGAAAAGGCTCAGGCCGCACGTCAATACCCCCGCCTGCCCAACGCCCCGCCTGACCTTCGCAGGGTCGAACCCTTCCCGCCGCAATCCTACGTTCCTCCAGATCCCAAAAATCGTGTTGACCAGCCAAAACCCTATAAAAAATGCGGCCGCGGCCGCCGTTGTTTCCAGATTATTTAATATCTCTTCACGCATCGTATCTCCTTCCTCCTCTCGTCCTCTTGCCGTTCCCTTTACTTGCCCGAACCGTCGCAGACGCCTGACCGCCTGTGAAAGATACCAGCCTGTGAAAGCTGGCGGCGCCGTTTCCAGCCGTCCGGCACGATCCGCACTTAATCCCCCGATTTTTTCAGATCCGCCGTAGGCAGGTCGTAGACCCGTTCCAGACGGCTGTCCATATCGCCGTTCCACCCATTCGCCTTGTACTCGTCGTACAGGATCTTTACGTCCCTGCGTTCCTCCGGCGTGGCGAAACCCTTTGTCAGCAGTCTCTCCAGCTTTTCCGACAACGCGTTGTAGGTCAGCACCGACACCGTCCGCATGATGGACTCGTTCTTGTCCTTCTTCGCAAAATGACGGCTGACGAAGAACTGTATCAGAAAAACAAAAGCCTGAGAGCTGAGGATCAGCGCGATCACATCGCCGCTCATAATGCTCCGCCTTTCTGAATGGCCACCGCCAGCTTTGTCAGCAGCGCCTCGTGATAGCGATAGGCTTTCAGGAACTGGATCGTCTGATCCTCAAAGCCGCACGCCTCCTGTATGATCTTCTCTGCTTCCGCCTCTGTCATATCCTTCTCCTTCCCGTCCAGATATCCCTGGACCTTTCCGCAGAACGCCGGCCAGTTGCAGGGCCGCCCGGCCCGGATCATCTGCGGACAATTTTTCCCGCTCCAGTCGTGATGCTGATACAGGTGTCCTTCCGCGTTTCCGATCCCGTGACGGGCCAGAATATCCGCCGCCAGCACCGCGGCGTTTTCCGTGGCCTTCCGCAGATCCCCATCCGCGTTCATGCAGATCTCGATGGCCACAGTCTGCATATTTCCCGGCCCGCCGCCGTCCCCCGCGTGCCAGGCCGCCTCCGACTCCGGTATGGATCTCGTGGCTCTGTGTTCGTCCACACAGTAATGCCAGCTGGCGGCGGTATCCTTGCCCCCTCCCTGCAGACATCGCGCGTGTGCAAGAGCGTCTGCTCCCCTGCCGGCGTTTCCTGTGTTGTGGATCGTCACGCCGCGAAATCCGCCCAGCTTCCGCCCTGACCGGCACTTGTGCCCCGCCGGCGCAAGCATTTCGATTATTTTGATCATGGTACCTCCCTCCTTAAAAAACGTTAAAAAACACGCCTTACGCGTGTCTCCAACAATTATTTACTCCAATCTTGAAATATGGTATATTCTACTTGATGCTATAAGCATTAAGAAACGGAGGTGGTCACCTTAGGTAAGTTTTTGACCCGCCCTCATACTGCGTCTCGATAAGATTCGTTCAAATTATGTAAAAATAAACGAACGTAGTGCTTAGAGTTTAGTTAAAAAAATAACGATCTTTAAGTGATTGGTATGTGGGTGATCGCCGCCGAAGCGGTCTCTAGGCACAATAGGAGAGAAATTTATTCTCTCCTATATTTTTATGTTTCAGGCCTTAAACCTCACCTTCTGTTGGGACCTCCAGAGTGAGATCCGGATTGGCAGGCGGTTCCGTCGGTGCGTATATCTCCCCGACCAGTAGGATGAGATCGGTATATTCGTCCTGCGTGATCCGCTTAGCCATGACGAAGAGATCCAGATAGGCCCGGGCTACTTCTTCCGTGGTGTAATACTTCCGTTCGATCAGTTTCTTCATGTTCTGTGCAGTTCTGCTCATTTTAAACCTCCGTTTTCAGACCAAGTTCGGCCTCTGCTGCTGTAGTTTCCTCTTCTATCATTTCCGCCACCACAGAGAGCGGCAGACTATCATATACGCCATCAACGGTCCGGTCGGCCTGAACTTTGTTTTCGTGGACTACACCAACATTCAGGGCAGCAATGATCTGATTGACCTTGGAGACCAGTGTCAGCCACTTTACATCCTCCGATGCGGTGCGGAGAGCTTGGGTGTTGAGTTTTCGAATCATTTAGATCACCTCCTTGCCGTAAAACTGTAATGTTGTTACACAAAAATCTCGTGCTGTTTCACTTGCAGATACGGGACCGGTTCCATCGGCATCATTAACATCAACTGCAAATAGTCTCCAGTATTTCGCTTTTACAGGTCTGCTTAAAATGACATCAAAACACCACTGTGTATTTAAAAATATCGCAGCGTTATACCAATTTATGCCATCGTTAGAATACTGCACACTGCCGTTTCTTACGAAACAGTCCACACTGTCCTTTTTTTCAGCATGCATTTTGTATAAATATATTGGCGAATCGAAAATCTCGCCTATATATTCATTTTGATTCGTATTCGCTCTCCAGCGTGGGTATACTGCATCATTACCGTCAAATACTCTCCAGGGGGCAGGAGTGTATCCACCGTCATTGCCTGAATAAGTTGAACTTGCAATTGTTTCCCCGTTTGGACTGGTATTGTTTGTTTTGATCGGAACCTGCACTGCATCTGGTGCACTTTCCATCGCCGCCAATGAGACCGGACACATGGTCATAAATTTGTACCAGTGCGCATTCTCGAATGCCGCGTCGTAGGCCACCGGACTGTTGACTAATGCCGACATGGCCGTTTCGCTATTGCAAATCGCCGCCATGAGTGTGCCGGTGCAGGAGATCATATAACTGATCGCGTCCCGGTTGCTCATGAGGATGGCCATCGCTGAGTTGTCGGAAAGCAGGGTGTCAAGAGTGGCGTAGGATGCTGTCAGACCACCTTTTGCGGACCAGGTTTGCCAGGAGTCAGCTCGGAGTAATATAAAATTATACATAGACACATTAACTGGTCCGGTTGCAAGCGACCCATTCCAAGCCCAGGTAACGCAATATCTTGCATCAGTATAGGATGATACATCAATGACATTTACTGTGGATGCATTTTTTATATCTGTTGAATATCCAATTATCGTACCATCCGTACTTAAGGTGGCGCTGTATCCACTTTGATGTGCCGCTTCCAAACTATAATTAGCTCCAGTCACCATACTGAATAATAGCAACTGGTCATATCTATCCAAGCTGATAGGCTCGCTAGTGCGGATGCCATTGATCTTATAGGATGCGTTAACCGCATAACTCACATAATTGGTGTTTTTTGTTGCGGCCGTAAGTGTGCCACCATATGATCCTTTGTTAATGTCTGCCCATCCCCCTGTCACCGCCTCGCACTCGTCGCCCTGATCATACAACATCGTATACCCCAGAAGCTCCTTCGCCGCCGGAATGATCCCCACGAACTTACTCCAATGGGGATTTGCCATGATGATCCGATATGCCTTGTCGTTAGCCTTGATCGCAGTAATCCAGTCAGTATTGTTGAGGATGGCATACATCAGATCCCCGGTGCAGGTCAGTGTCATAATCTTGACCGCCTTAGTGTTTGAGAGGATCGCGGCCCGGTTCGATGCGTTCGTCGCGAAAGCCTCTGGGGTGCTGTAGGCTGTGGCGATGCCTGTGGCGGAGATAAGGCGGGAGGGATTGTCTGGTTTGAAAAGAGCCATATTGTAGAGCATGGCTTTGACCTGTGCGTTATCGTTATACGCACCGATGGCCGCAGTTATATATTTCTCCCCTGTTAAACCAGAAACATCAAGAAGCCCAACTTTCCCATATTGAAGAATAGGCGATGACGCGCTATTAGTATTGTAGCTAACATTGACATCGTTATCTATTAACGCATAGAGATCTGCGTTTCCAACTGCGATTCCATAACGTGATGACTGTGCACCTTTTATGTCCACATCTGACACTGCAAAGAGTTTACAGTATTCATTCATTGCTACCTTTTTAATCACCGTTATACCAGTGCACTTACTTCCATTGCCAGAGGGAATTTGCATTACAATTCTCCCGGATGTTTTCGTGTTACCAGCATAGACCGAATATGTCGGGTTTATGGCATTTTTAGCCGCGCTCCACCCTCCCGTCACCGCCGCACACTCATCTCCCTGATCATAGAGCATGGTATAATTGACCACCTGTTCGGGATCCGGTTCCGGTTCGACAGTAGTGCCACATTTAACTCTGAACCATTTATCATTTTGCATGACGTAGAGACCAGGGGACGACGGTAATATTGTTACATTTCCGTCGTCAGAGACATAAAGAGAAGCGGGAAGAACCAAAGCAGGTCGGACACCATAGGAGCGGGAGCAGGCGTTGCTGTTGCTGCTATAGCCACTCGTGTGAACGCTCCACGCATGAGCCGATGCGATGGTGCTCGGGGAGCGAAGCCACCAGATGGTTGCAATGCCGTCAAGATAGCCGATGCGTTTATTGTTCGCCGTGGTTCCAGTTCCTGAGTCGAAGTATGCGAGTTTTGCTCCATCTGGCGGAAGGTATTGGTTGTTGCTACTGGTCCATCCCATTTCGTAACCAGAAAGTAGGAATATCTTTGCTGATAATCCGCTTGCACCGCTGTTGATGCTTGAGCTGGTTCCGGAGCTAGGACGATACGGAACTTTCACCTGTTTGATGGCAGCCTTGATGCCGGGGTCGAACAGGTTCAGGAACGTACTGTTTAGGTAACTATGGATGGTGCTGTTCGCATAGTCGTTCATGTCGCTGCTATGCCATTGTCTAGCTTCATAAATGTCATTCATCAAAAGAATGGTACTGTCAAGAAAACTATCATCGTAGATCTGAGACGGCTTTCCTTGGTGGACGACTATGAACTCTCTTGCAGTGTTATTTACATTGAGTTTCACAATCGAGCCAACAGCAACATCCGATAATTTAGTTGTCATATCTTCACCTCCTTACAACACAATGCAAATGTCGCCGTTTCTGCTAACTTCAGAGGGCGGCAATGTCCCGTCTTCGCTTACAAAAACACTCCTCGTCTGCGGCTCCCACCACTCAGCTTCAGCGACCGCATGGCCGATATTGTCGTCCTGCAGGCTTTTATAAATAGCCCCGTCCTGCATGACGAGAGCGTTTACAGGGTACGTGGCCGCATCCTGGTAATTGCTCAAAGTCCGGTTGAACAGGGTATTCACAAAGGAGGGCGTAGTCACGTCCCGGTTTGTGGTGTAGCCGGGTTTATCCGGGGAATTGATCAGCTTTACAACGCCGTAGTTATGGTCGGTCGCGGCGTTGTGTGTTCCGACAACGCTCCACGCCCTGCCGTTTCCACGCTTTGACAACAGTACCACAGCGCCTTTCGACATGGGGTATGTTTCAGGACCGACCCACTGAGATATCTCGTTTCCGGTGCTCACAGGAAGCGCATCGCCGCCGTTGACGGATAGTTTCATCGCCGGATCTGTATTGCTGTTTGCAAACTTTACCGCGATGATCGGATATTTCTCTTCTGTGTAGCCGGGAATTGTTATTTCCTTTTCTGCAGTGTCTCCGGCTGTCTCGCACAGGGCCAGGGGTATATGTGTGAAATCGTCGACGGCTTTTCCCTCCAGCGCTGTTTCGTGCTCCTTCAGGATCCCGTCGATCAGGTCGGCGTTCTCATTGAAGACGCCGACGTCGTAGAAGTCTCCTGCCCCGGGCTTATGAAGCCCGAAGTTTGTTGTCTGTTCTGCCATTATGAAAGCACCTCGTTTCTCAGTTGGCTGTGTGTGAACGATGCAAGCTGCCCGTGGGTAGAGGAGGCCAGCGTAGAATGCTGGTTGTAGAGCAGCGACAAGTCGATGAGAATATTCAGCGGTACGACCCGCTCCAGAAGTTCGGCCACGTCCGCGTAGTTGGATCTGGCGATCAGATCGATCTTTACAGTCAGCTGAAAGTTCTCCAGATCCACGTGGACGGAGTAGCCGTCCGGGCCGCAGAGGGAGGCAAGCTGCCTTCTGAGCATGCGGATCGTATAGGGCAGCTGCTCGTTGAGCCGGGTCAGAATACGGAATTTTCGGGAGTCCAGCGTGTCGGTCCCCTTAGGGGCGATGCCCAGTATGTGTTCCCACCGGGCCACGCCGTTTTCCGTGGCCTGCAGGACGAACTGATCCGCCCGGACGTTTTCCGCCTCCCTCTGAAATTCTCTCAGTTCCGGATCTTCGGCCTCCCCTATGGCCCGCAGTTCGTAGACCTGACGCAGCACCGGCGGAAGGTAGTCGGTCAATCGAATGATTCTATCCAATCAGCTCACCCCGTTTCGGAATGCAGTCCGGATCCAGCACCAGATTTTCCTCCGCTCCGTTGATCGTTGTCCCGGTGATATCCAGCACCCCGGGGATATTCAGAAGCCTGGTCTCGATCTGGCTGATGCGCACTACCAGCGCCGCGCTGTCCTGCCACGAGGCGGCCAGTTCGGCAAAGTAGCTGTCTACCGCTTTTTCCGCGTACTCCCGAACGTCCTCCCAGCTCCAGCCTTCCTGATAGGTGACGGCTGCCGCTACGGATATTTCCGTTTCTCCCACGCCTTCTACCGTAACGCAGTGAAACATGGGCGCCAGTCCCAGGCCGTCCCCCTGGTCCTCCTGGGGGTCGATGGCCTCCTGCACCTGGGCCGTCAGCTCCGGACTGGGTCCGGTAAACTCGGAGTTGATGATGACCGCTCTTACGGTGCCGCCCCCGTTCCACGCCCGGTACAGCTTAACGCCGCCCACGCCGGGAAGGTCGTTTATTTTCGCCCTGTAATCCGCCCGGTTGCCGCCGAATGCCTGGGAGTCCAGGCTGTCAAAGTACCGCTGCCTCAGACTTTCCGTCGACTCCTCATCCTCGCCGGGAATGAGCAGTTCTGTCAGCTCGGCCCTTGTCAGCCCGTCGATATAGTCCACGGGTATCATGGATCCGGAGAGCGTATTTCCGATCCTGCCCGCCGTCTCGCAGCGCATCCGGCAAACGCCCTGATCCATCCTGCTTTCAGCGATGAAGTTCAGATCATCCAGTGAAAAGCGGCTGCCCTGAGGGATATCCATATTGAACTCCCCCTTCCAGACGGCGCATGTGGCCGCATCCGGCCCAATGCCCCGCTCCGCCGCCCGGCGGATCAGATTTTCTCTGCCCGCCGTGTCGGCAAAAGTCTCGTCAAGGAGAGCGTCCAGCTCTGAAAACGCCCGGGCCAGCTCAGCCGCCGCAGGAGCCAGCGCGTCGTAGATGATGGATCCCTCCCGTTTGTCCACGTCAGCCGGCGCACGGCTGAGCATGCGTTTTAAAATAAATTCATAGGTCAGATGTTCGTACATTATAATGTGACCGTCCTTTCCGCCTTGACATCACCGTAGATGGTATGCACCGTAAAAGTGACGTATATTTTCTTCTTGTTCGTGGCGAATGAAAAATCGTCCACGCCTGTAATGCGGTCATCCTGATCCAGCGCCTCCCGAATGCGCGTTTCCAGCTCCGGGATCACGTAGTGCGTGGGTCTTCCATAAAGATCGGAAAGCTCCAGCCCGTAGTTCCAGCTGTAGATCAGGTATTCGTAACGCTCTGTATTTAAAATCAGGTAGATCGCCTGTTTGACCGACTCCACTCCGTCGGCAAAGCCGCGGAAGCGGCCTTTTTCTACGGCAAGCCGGTAGGTCTTCCCCGGTTCGCGGTCTTTGATGTAAAAATTTTTCAATGATTCATCTGCTGCCGGCAGCATCTCTGTCACCCCCTGTCCAAAACAATATATTTCTGCCCTCCCTGCACCCGCAGCAAAAGAACATGTTCGCCTGTCTTCAGGCCGTTTTTAATGGAAAATACCTTTCGGCCGGTGTAGGGATGCGTATGGGACCCCTCTCCGCCCGGTCCGGTCACGTGACTGACCTCCATCTCCGCGTCGTAGTCTTTCACCGCGGAGGTCAGGATCAGAAAGTCCTCTGTCAGCACCAGCTTCTGGTCCACCTGTATGCGCAGAGGACCCACTCCGGCCACCGTGCCGAATAAAATGCCGCAGGGGTCGGCCGCGTCGCCGGCCTCCGTTGCAGCGCACTTGATGATCTCCACCAGACTAGCTATTGAAATCACTCCCTCTCAGCGTCAGATCCATAAAATGCTTCTCCCCTGAGATCGTGTGTTTTACCTTTTCCACGATCATGTAAGTCTGCGCGATCATATCCCCCAGATCCAGCGAGACGGGAACGCCGGAACCTCCCCGCACGCGGAAATCTCCCAGAGCCTTTTTTATGGACAGGGAGCGGGACTTCTTATCGTAAAGGGACAGCAGCGCTTCGGCTCTGGCTTTTCCGTTGACGCTGTTGTTCAGCTTTTCGTACATCTGAAGCACGCCCCAGCGGTTCATGTGTTCCGAATTCTGGGCGATGTAGATCTCACGCTTTTTTGTATCTTTATTTTCATAGGAAAGCTTGATCTTGTTATACGTGCTGGAATCAATGGAGGTAGAGTAGTCGAAATCCTGGACCGTGCCGCCGCAGATGAGTACCGGGAGACGCATGGAGTCAATATTCTTCAGCGTCAGCCGGTCAAAATCGCTGTACAGCACATACATCTTTCCACTGTTCTGCAGCGTGAAGTCCAGCGCGTTCTGCACAATGTCGAACAGCGTCTTATTGTCCTCCGCCCGGGCGGGTATCTTGCAGCCCGTATCCTCCAGTTCCCCGGTCTTCAGCCGGAAATCCTCGGCGATCATCGCGATCAGCTGGCCCGCCGTCTTGTTTTCGTACACATAGGTATCTTTATTCTTGAAATACCGCAGCTGATCGTAGGCTGTCACCTGGATCTCTTCCGGCTTTGATCCGGATCTTTTTTTGGAAAACACATACCCGTAAAACACGTTTTTTTCTC
>Ga0129308_1001673_pt1 | contig 21880 bp, 20 predicted proteins | sample L827metagenome_FD_94440 | JGI IMG/M metagenome (GOLD analysis project Ga0129308, IMG submission 94440) | Ring-tailed lemur group fecal microbial communities from Wisconsin, USA - L827 metagenome | ecosystem: Host-associated > Mammals > Digestive system > Large intestine > Fecal | place: USA... | reverse complement strand
GTAGCGGTCGGTGGAGTGCCAGGTTTTGGCTCCGAAAATATCGCCGCAGTCGGCGCAGATGATCTTCCCGAAGAAGGGGCTGGTCTGATGATGCCGGTTGCGGCTGTTTTTGCGCCGTTCCAGTTCCGCCTGTACCTGTTCCCATGCCCAGGGTTCGATGATGGCCGGGTGGCTGTCCTTCACATAGTACTGGGGGACTTCGCCCTCATTGATTTTGGTTTTCTTGGTGAGAAAATCCACCGTGAAGGACTTCTGGAGCAGTGCCGAGCCTTTGTACTTTTCGTTCCGCAGGATACTTTCCACGGTGGCTCTCTGCCAGACTGTTTTTTTACCGGGGGAAGGGATGCCCTCCTCCGTCAGCATGGTGGCGATGGCATTGGTGGATTTCCCCTGAAGGAACTCGCGGTAGATGCGTTTGACGATCTCCGCTTCCTCCGGAACGATCTCCGGCAGCCCGTCGGCACCTTTGCGGTAACCCAGGAACTGGCCGTAAGGGATGCTGACCTTACCGTCGGAGAAACGTTTTCGCTGCCCCCAGGTGACATTTTCGGAGATGCTGCGGCTTTCCTCCTGAGCCAGACTGGACATGATGGTGATGAGCAGTTCCCACTTGGAGTCGAAGGTCATGATGTTTTCTTTCTGGAAGAAGCACTCACAGCCGGCCTCCTTCAGCTTGCGGATGGTGGTCAGGCTGTCCACGGTATTTCTTGCAAAGCGGCTCACACTCTTGGTAACGATCAGGTCGATTTTTCCGGAAAGGGCATCGGCAACCATGCGGTTGAAGCCGTCCCGGAGCTTGGTGTTGACGGCGCTGATGCCCTCATCGGTGTAGACCTCTACGAAGTCCCAGTCGGGATTCTCCTGAATGAACCTGGTGTAGTAATCCACCTGGGCTTCATAGGAGGTGAGCTGTTCTTCGCTGTCCGTGGAGACACGGGCGTAAGCGGCTACCCGGCGGCGAACCCGCTCCTTGGTGGGTGTTTTGGTATGGATATTCAGTGTGGCGGGGATGACGGTGACATTTTTAGCTTTCGGCATGATGCTGCTTCCTTTCCCGTGTTTTCTCTCCGGCGGCCCGTCGCATTTCCGCTGTCCAACTCTCGGCACGGGAGCGGTCCTTCCACCGCTTCACGGCGTTGGTTCCGTCCTTGAGGGTAAACTCCAGAAGAATATCGTTGTGGGCTGTAATCAACCTTATTTCGCCCGTATGCCCAACCAGGGCAGCGGTCTGCATCAACTTTTCCTCCGGAATAGCTTTGGAGGGGCAGTAGGATTTGCCGTAGGAATTGTAGGTGGAGCAGATCCAGACCGGCCCCGTGGCGGTGGTTTTACGGCGGTAGTGCTTGCCGCAGATGGCGCAGGTGATAAGTCCTGTAAAGGGGGATGTTTGCTGTGGCTTGGTGGGGGCATACTTCTCTTTTCTCCGCTGAATCTCCGCCTGGACGGCGTTGAAAGTTTCCAGCGGAATGATGGCTTCGTGGGTGTCCGCTGCGTGATACCGGGGCAGTTCACCCTGGTTTTTCCGGGTGACTTTGGTCAGATGGTTCTCACGAAATTTGGTCTGGAGCAGGAGATTCCCGGTATAGGCATAGTTGCGGAGAATTCGTTCCACGGCACTCTTGTGGAACACACAACCGCTCTGGGTGGCGTATCCGCTTTCGTTCAGCCGTTTGGCGATGGCGGTGACACCTCTTCCTGCCAGGTAGTCATCGAAGATGCTTCTGACGATCTCCGCTTCTTCCGGGACGACAGTCAGTTTGCCGTTCTCCCGACGATAGCCCAGCATGAAGAATCGCCAGGGAATGCCTTCTTCGAAGTTCCGTTTCACCCGCCACTTCTGGTTTTCGCTGGCGGAGAGGCTTTCCTCCTAGGCATAGCTTGCCAGGATGGAAAGCATCAACTCTCCGTCAGCGGTGGCGGTGTCGATGGACTGTTCTTCAAAATAAACGCTGATGCCCAGTTCCTTCAGCTCCCGTAGCGTTTCCAGAAGGGTCACGGTATTCCGGGAAAACCGGGATATGGACTTGGTGATGATGTGATCGATCTTTCCGGCACGGCAGTCGGTGAGCATCCGCTGGAAGTTCTCCCGGCTGTCCCTGGTGCCGGTCTTGGCTTCGTCGGCGTAAACGCCCACATACTCCCAGCCGTGATGGTGGCGGATGTAGGTGCTGTAATGATCCACCTGGGCCGCCAGGGAGTGAAGCATGGCATCCTTGCCGCTGGACACTCTGGCGTATGCCGCCACCCGGAGGGGCTTGGGCATCCGGGGTGCAAATTGGATTTGTTCTACGGTTCTTGACATGGTATCCTCCTTTGTATCAAGTATCGTCAGCTACATATATTGCTCGTTTCAGGGTATATAGCAAGTCCATATCGTGACGAATTTCAAGTGAATATACTGTCCTGTTTCAGGCCAGTTTTCATGGCGAGAACGGCGCTTGCCCGGTCACGGGTGTGGGCATCCAGTTCTCCCTCCCGACAGAGATTATCCAGCATTGCGCAGAGCACCCGGTACCGAATGAGATCTTCTTGCGTCGGCGTAACAGGGACGGGAGCAGTATTTGCGTTTTTTATTTCCATAGCTGATAAACTCCTTTCCGCAATATTCGCAGGTCAGATGGTAGTAGGCTTTCCGCTGCACCTTCTCCGGGTGGGCGTTCCACCAGGCGTTTCGGCACTTATCGGAGCAGAAGAATTGGGCCTTTCTGCCCTTCACCTGGAGAATGGGCTTTCCGCACTGGCGACACTCCAACCGGACAGTTTCTTCCGGCGGGTGGCGGCGGATGTAGGATCGGACAGTATTGACGGAGATCTGAAGGGTGAGTGCAATCTCCATGGCAGACTTGCCACGGCTGCGCATGACATTCAGAATTTCGATTTCGTGTTTGGTCATATTGAAACCTCCCGGGTTTGATTTTGGAGTAATTCCCCTTTTGAATTTGCGTTTTTGTGCGTGAGACCCCACGCCCGTTGTCCTGACAAGAAGCCCTGGAGATTATGACCGCCCCTCCCCGGCGAAATCCTCCAGCACCGCCGGATTGGTCAGGTAAACTTCTGAGGGCTTTCTTCCCGCTCCGTGGGCGGGTGACAGCGGCTTGGCGGCAAGATAGCCGTATTCGCACAGCCGATCCAGCACAGGCTGCAGACTCTCGGCGGTCTTGAACCGGCGACACAGCCGCATGGCATCCCGGCGGGAGAACTCCGTAAGCCGCTCCCGTTTGATGGCGGAGAGCAAGTATTGGGCGTTCTTGTTCACGGCATCGGCACCCATGAGGGAATATGCGGCTTTGGCATGTTCCAGAAAGTATCTGCCGATGGCAACGGCATTCTCCATGGTTTCTCTGTCGACAGGATCGAGCATGGAGTCCTTGGGATATTTCATGACGTGCAGAATGCCGCTGATACGCAGGACGGAACCCACAAACTTACCCGCCCAGTCGGGGATCTCCGCCAAGTCACCTTTCAGCCGGCCTTCCACCTCGTTGAACAAGGTTTCCAGCACTTCCCCGGCGCCATCGTCCAGACTGATCGGCTCTTGCTCGTTATCGATGGAAAGAATGGTCCCGATCAGATCCTGATACCTGACTTTGACACCTTCCTGGATTGGTTCCGTGGAGAAAGAACGACTGCCAACGGTGGATTTCGGCATGGAGTACAGGAACCGGGCGGTCAGGCCACGACCACGGAAGGTGTTGTTGCTCATCAGTCCGTTCAGCACTTCCGGCTGCACTGCCAGCACCATGGTCAATGCCGGGTGGATGATGCTTTCGCTGGCTCTGCCGATCCGGTCGACCCGGGTGGTATCTCCGCTGTGACCTTTGAGGTATCGCCGTACCGTTTGATAATCCTGGCTCCGATCCGGGACATGGTACTGTTACGGCTCCCCTCAGGAATGGCGCGCCCCATGTTGGCAAAAGCCTGTTCGTTCTCCAGGTCATCCAGAAAGGCATTCAGAGTAATTGTGCCGGGGTGATAGATGACCTGGGGATCTTCTGTGCCGAACAGGAACCGTGCGGCATCCATGGCGTTGGCATCGAAGAATGGAAATGCCGCCAGCAGGCGTTTCTTTAGAGCGGCATAGCGTTCTGCATCTGTTTCCGAGTCACAGAGAAGAACAACATAAAAGCGAGGACGGGGGCCCTTTTCACCCTTTTGCTTCATGTGATGGCGGCTGAAGTGCAACACATAGGGAACATCGTGGAAAATTGCTGCGATGTCCTCCGGGGTGACCCAGTCAGCAGGCACATCGGAGTGGTCATTGTCGCAGTCCCCGGGCAGGGCATTGGCAACCTTAAAGTTTGCAGTGCTCCGATAGTTGTTTTTGTACCGGGCACAGACCATGTCTTTCGCAAAGGCCAGCTTCGCGGAGACCTCATCCGTGATTTTGACTTCGTTGGGATACAGGCAGTTGGCTGCGTTGCCGATGCAATCTGCCGTGTATACGGTGATTGGTGCATTTTCGGCCATGGTGATCACTCCTTCCTTAGTTTTTCTTGTTCAGCCAATCATCCAGCGCAGCTTGTGCGATGAGCCACCGCTGTCCCACACGGCGATATGGAATGTCTCCGCTCCCCAGCAACCGCACCAAGGTAGGTACGCTGATTCCCAGGTAAGCTGCCGCTTCCTTGAGATTGAATACGGACTTGTGAGAACTCGTTTTCATATATTTCACTCCCTTCTCTTGTGTTTGGCTGTATTATCGCATATAATAGGGCTATAAATCCTTGCTCTATCAGTAAGAAATCAAGTAATATAGATAGTTCTAATAGTAAGACTTTCGATAAGGAAGGGAGAACGATGATATGGATCTGAAAAGAGAACTGACGGATTATGAGATTGGCGGCATCGGAGACATAAAAAAACACACCCTCCGGTTCCATTCATACAGAATCGGAACGGAGGATGGTAAGTTAACGATTTTTGCGGAATATACCCCTGGGCAATTTCCCAAGGTCTATAAGAGTTACCCTTCCGGGCAGGAGTTGCTGATTGAGCTGTGCAATCTGAACTTGGAACTTCGGAACAAGCCTTTGGAAGAATGCGCCAGAATACTGATCCGTTGGAGTCTGGAGAACATTCATCCGTACTATCGCTATGGAGATACGGTTTCCTATATCGAGTTTAACGGAGATGACGCAGACGAGTATTGGGATATGATGGTCAATATTCTGGAAAGCTATCATGTCTGCGTGGAGGATATGGTGCGGGATTTGGAGCAGCTGTACACCGATACCATGACGGCCTTTGCTCTGCGGAAACTGATGGACGGAGACGCTCCGGAAGCCCAGCGGATCTATGACAGTGTCCGTGTGCCGGAACAGGAGAATCTGCTTCGGGAGTGGTATCGGACGGACAGTGCCCACCGCCCCCTGGTGCTACAGCGGTTTGTCGAGAAAATATCGAAGCTGAATATGGGATTGGAATATGACCTCACCACCAGGCAGATCCAGCTGCAGCCTTCTGTCAAATCCGTAGTGGACGCAGCCTATTTCGGCCTTGCCAGATTTATGGCGGTGAATGCCAACGCCCTGGATGATTACGGCGGCAAAACAATTATCGCTTTCTGTCAGGCTTGCGGTAAGGCGTTCATAAAACGAGGGAACCGACAGAAGTATTGCGGGACACTGGAATGCCAGAGCGTGCGGAACAAACTCAAGTCCAAGGAGTATTACTACCGAGAGAAAGCAAAGGGTAAAACGAAATAAGTGCTGTCATGCGGTGGCCCCAAGGGGGAGCCAAAATCCCTACGCTCTATTTGTATGAAGACCGGCGTGGGGCTTCGTGCAAATTTTCGCAGAATTAGCAAGAGGGGATACCCCAAAAACGGGAAACGGCTGACTATACAAGCAAATTATCGGAGCGGATATGCCAAAAGGTAGTGAAATCACACTTGAATATGTGCATGATTGGCACAGAGTTGAAAGGCGAAATGCTGCGATTTCTGTACCCATAAATTGAAAAGGAAGCGGAAAGCTGTACCAATTATCTCAGATGGAGCGATAAATATCAAATATTTGTTGTTTTTTTGCCCGTTTATCTGTGGAAGCTATTAAATGAGTGCCGTGCAGACCTGTTGGGCTTTTGTTCAAAAGCGTTTTGCCTGCCGTGCAAGGCCTGGGCAAAAGCCGGGGTTGAAAAAGCAAAAAAACTCCCATTGGTATGCCGCCTTTGGTGTGAATGCCTTTTCTCTGGAAGGGGGATTTTCGTCAAATTCCGTGGCAGGAGTTTTATGAACTTGTTTCCATACGTTGATTTCCTCTGCGTTTATGTAAGTTTGTGCGTTAGATGCTCCCTTGACGATAAAAGCAAGGAGCAATTAACGGTCACACGGATTTGGCCGTGGGGGAACAGTTTAAAGGGTCAGATTTTGGCCGATGGCAGAGGTGCCGTCAACAGCGGTGGATGGCAGGGGCTACTGTCCGGTTAATTGCAGAAAATTGTGCCCGCCATATCTGTGCTGGCGAAAAGGCACATACTTGTTTAGGGCGACCAAGGCTATTCGTTGCTCCGGCGCAGTTTCCGCAGAATATCAATGCCTATGGGAAGGGATATGAGAAACGCAAGAAGATCCGCTGTGCTCTGGGAAAGCTGAATCCCCAGCAGCGCGCCTGCTCCCAACTGCTGCGTGAGCAGCGGCAGAAGGAACACCACCGGAATAAATGCAAGCCCCTCTCTGGCGATTGCGACAACGGTAGCCCTTCCGGTAATCCCCATGGTCTGGAGCATCATGTTGCACAGCACGACCCATGCCATAAGGGGAAGCGTGATCAGCTGCGCGCGAAACACAAAGGTGGCGATCCGCATTGCTTCCGAGCTTGTTCCAACCACCGCGTTGGCGATTGGACGCGCAAAAACAAAGACAACAAAGGCAATCCCGCTCAGTACAATGGTTCCTGTTTTCAGACAATAGAAAAACGCTTCATACACACGGCCATATTTCTTCGCCCCGTAGTTAAAGCCGCAAACAGGCTGGAAGCCCTGGCCGAAGCCCAGCAGGGCAGAAAACAGGAAATGAATCATTCGGCCCACCCCGGTCATGGCCGCCTGGGTGGCATCGATCATGGCGCCGGTGGGGATGTAGAGGCCGATTGCGTTATTCAGGCATGCCGAAGCCACGCTGCCCATGCCCTGTCTTGCCAGGGAAGGCAGGCCGCCCTTCATGATGTTTTTCACGTAGTAAAGGTCAAAGCTAAGGTTTCGCAGGCGAATTTTCACGTTATCGCTGCGATAGACAGCCAGCAGCAGCAGGATAAAGCCCACAATCTGGCTGATGCAGGAAGCCAGCGCAGCCCCGGCCACGCCCATCCCGAAGCCGAAAGGAACGGTGAAGTGACCGGAAAAAATGGCTTCCCCTTTCTGGTAAATCAGAATGGGGTCCAGTATGATGTTCAATACCGCGCCGGAGGTCAGCCCTACCATGGCGTACAGCGCATTGCCCTGAAGCCGGAGCTGATTGTTCAACACGAATTCCCCTGTCATAAACGGCGCGGCGATAAGGATGAAGGTCATATACTTCATGGTGTTTTCCAGCGTTGCCTGGGTTTTTGCCCCTAGAAGGCTTGCCAGCGAGTGCCGGAACAGAAGACCAAAGGTCATGATAAGCGCACCGATCAGGATGGCATAGCAGAAACCGGCGCAGGCCATGATCTCCGCATCTTTATAATCCTGCCGGCCATAGGCCCGGGAGATATAGTTTCCGGATCCGTGCCCGTGATAGAACCCAACTGCCTGTATCAGCGTCATCAGCGGCAGAACAATCCCCACCGCGGCAACCATGCTGTCATTATGCAGCTGCCGCACAAAAAAGGTGTCTGCCAGGTTGTAGAAAGCTGTAACCAGCATACTAATCATGGTGGGCAGGGAAAGCCGGGCGATGAGCTTCTCAACCGGCTCGTTTGTCATTTGATAAAATTTTTCCTCTGCTGATTGTGTCTTGAAAATTGTGACGGCCAAATGCCCACCTTCTCCACTATAAAAAAATCAGGCTCACCGCGGAGTGATAACGGCGAGCCTGACCGAAAGAATGCTGTGTTAATACGAAATCAGCCTTTGGCTCTGCTTCCAGAGAACCTCTGTTCCGGACGGATCAGGGGCGCAGGTACTTGAACGCGCTTTTCGCGGCAGTACGGCCGGAGTTGATGTTGTTTCCGTTGGCAGAACCGGGAACCGTAATGGTATAACAATCCCAGTAAAGCTCACAGCCCTCAGCGCCTACGCAGTACAGGCCCGGAATGGGCTTGCCGCTGGGACTTACCGCCTCAAACTTACGGTTGGTTCTGACCGCGCCGATGGAAGTCCATATACCCAGATCCTGACGAACGATGTAGAAAGGCGCTTTCATCACCGGCAGCAGCCGGCTGGGATCCTTTGAAAAGTCATCGTCCTGACCATTTTGGCACATCTTGTTGTACCGCTCAACGGTAGCGCTGAGAACGGCACTGTCAATCCCGGCAGCCTCCGCCAGGGCCTCAATGCTGTCGGCCATAAAGCAGTTGCCATGCTGCCCTTTGATCAGGCTGTCCAGATCCGCGACAAGATCCTTCGCTTCGCCGGCAAAGCGCTCCACAAAGCCGCTGTCGAACAGGGCCCAGGTCTCTGCCTGCGTCATCTTCGCGTTGGAATAGTAGCAGGGGACGCTCTCCCCGCAGAACTCATTGTTGAAGCGCTCACCCTCGGCGTTGACCCAGAGGGTATAGCCCTTGAGGTTGATATAGACATTGGTGGTGCTGTAGGGGCTGAGAGGATAGGTATAGAGCTTATCCAGATACGCTCTGCGCCGGGAAACATCCTCCGCACCGGCGGATACCGCCATACGCAGGCCGTCCCCGTTGTGGCCGGGATTGCCCCGGTGGAACATACATTCCACGTTGAAGCCCCGGTCGGCCATCATTTCATCATTGTCCACGAAGCCGCCCGTTGCCAGAATGACCGCGCCGCACAGGAATTTGGTCACCGTGCCGGTTATGGTGTTGACGGCATAGAGCCCCTTTACCACGCCGTCCTCAATGACCAGACGGAGCCCTCTGGTGTTGTTGTAAAGGGGGATACCCAGCTGGCGCGCGCTTTCGATCAGCGGCTCTACCAGCAAGTTGCCGTCACCACGGCCATCGCTTTCCCGGCGATGGAACCAATGGTATGGCTTGATTTTCGCATTCCCCTTGCACTCATCCACGACACCGGAAAAGCCTACGCCATGCTTGAGCAGCCAGTCAATGTTATCAGCAGAGTTCTCCACCAGATCCTTCCACTTCAGCGTATCGATGTGGTAGTTAAAGGTCTTTGACTCGGCCTCAATGATCTCCCGCAGCGTGATGTGAATCCCCTGCTCTTTCTGAAACACGGAGTCCACGGCAAAAACGCCCTCTGTGTGCTCGCCGTTGCCGCCGAATTTCTCGTTGACCTCAATAATGACCGGGGAGAGACCCAGCTCCTTTGCCTGGACGGCAGCTGTAAGCCCGGAGGGGCCGGAACCGACCACCAGCACATCGCAGGACTCCTGGTTGACCACATCCGCGGCGATATCGCACTGGTTGTTTATGTATTTGTCAATCTTGTTTTCCATAATCATCCTTCTGATTCATGTGGGACTTATGTGCTTTCCCTGACAATCAATTTGGGCTTGATCATGACATCTTTCGCAGTGTTTGTGCCATCAATAAGCCCCATAAGCAGGCTCACACAAATGCTGCCCAGAGTTTCAAAGTTGGTACTGACCGTCGTCAGAGACGGGGTGCAGCACTTTGACAGGACTGTGTTGTTGTAGCCGACGACGGCCACGTCTTCAGGGACACGGTAGCCAAGAGAGATCAGCCGTTTCATACCGCCAATGGCCGTCAGGTCGTCATTGAACAGAATAGCCGAGAAGGGCCGGCCTGAAGCAATGATGGCATCTACAGCGGATTCTCCGCCTTCCAGGCTACGGGTCGTCTCTATAATATGCCCTTTGTCTGCCTCCAGGCCCTGCGCAATCAGCTCGCCCAGAAAAACCTTTTCCTTCTTATTGGAGCTGAAAGAATTCACATCTTTCACAAAAAAGATGTCGGAATGTCCCCGCTCAAGAAGGTGCTCAATGACCTTTTCAATGCCGGCCCGCTCGTCAAAGTCCACGCTGCAGACGTTGTCGGCGTCAATGGAATAGTTCGTTACGATGAAGGGGATATTGCTGTATTCTGACAGGATGTTCGTCTCGTTGAAGGTCTTATCAAAGACGGAGCCAATGCAGATGATGCCGCTGACACCCTTATCCAGCAGCATACGAATCGAATTGATGTTGTCTTCCGTGCTGCCGAAGGTGTTGCAGATAATCGAGCTGTAGCCCATAAGAGAAAGATTCCGTTCAATGGTATATGCGGCGACATTGTAATTTTCCGAGCGAATGTCGACCGTCAGGATGCCAACGGTTTGCATTTTCTTGTTGACCATCGCTCTTGCAATGGCGCTGGGCTGATAGTTCAGCTTTTGCAGGGCGCCCATTACTTTTGCTTTGGTCTTCTGGGCAACATTGGTATTGTTATTCAGAACACGGGAGACCGTGGCGATTGACACGCCGGCCTCCTGAGCGACGTCATAGATGTTGACAGAATTCTCCGCCGCCATGATAATTCCCCCTCATCGGTGAAGTTGCTTTGACACAAGTATAACACAAGTTGAAATATTTGTGCCAATATTTTCTATTTATTTTATGTTATTTCATGCCCATTCCGGGACCAAAAACGCCATTATCATGGCCGGTGAGGATCTTAGTGGAGATCTTTCTCAGCTTCTCCATGCTCTTATGCATATTTTCGCGGGACAGATCGTTGTAGCACAGGCCGTTGCCCTTCGGGGGATCGTTATACCAGCTGCACTGCAGGGGGATCAGATCGCCGGTGATGATGACGGGCCCATCCGCCGTGTCAACAATGATGCTCTGGCAGCCGATGGTGTGGCCGGGGGTGTAGACAACAGAAACGCCGGGGAAAATCTCCGCGTCGCCGTCAACCAACTCATACGCAAACTGATTGAGGTAGTCGCGGACATAGCCGATCTTGTTGCTGGGTTCATCGGGATCGTCAAGGCTCTCCAGCTCCCGCTTCTGGCAAATCAGGCGGGTGCCCTTGGGGAAAAGATGGGTGTTGAAGGCGTGGTCCCAATGCAGGTGGGTAAAGAGGATCGCCTCAATGTCGTTGATGTCAACGCCAATGTTGGCCAGGGCCTTATCAATAACCTGGTTTTCGGTTCTGGAATAGGGCTTGCCGGCAACACCGCGCGGCATACCCTCGACTTCGGGAGAGCATCCGCCATTGTCAATGACGACCTTGTGGACGCCATCGGTGAGGTAAAAAGAGTTTACGGGGAAGGGCTCGATCTCGGTTCCGGTGTAGTCCTCAAAGAAGTTCTTCTTGGGGCGCGTAATGTATCCGAGGCAAAGCGGGGTGATTTTCCAGGTTGCCATATGATTTTTCCTCCTGTTATTTAAGTAAAGCAGTCAACTCACGGACACTGATATTCTCAAGGTTCATGATGGCGTCGTAAATGGTTTCGGCCTTTTCGCGGCTGATATTGCGGCATGCCAGGGAGAAGAACTTATTCTTAAGTTCCTCCGGCGTCATGGGGCACTCGGGGTCACCCTTGGTGTAGGTGGTGAGATGCTCGTAGACCTCTCCGCTCTTTACAGTGATTGCGGCCTTCGCTGCAAAAATGTAGGGCAAGTAGACATCGAGCTCGCCGGTGTGCTCCATCTCAACTCTCTGCATCATTGCCTTGATGGTGGGATCGGTGAGAAGATGATCCTGGAACTGATCGACAGAGGCCTGACCGTAGATCGCCGCGACAGAGACAGAATACGGGAGGCTGAACTGTGCCGCGCCGACAACGGGGGGAGCATACTTGATCTCGCGGGGCTCAACAACGGCGCGGACAGCAGGACCGACAACGTCAACATAAATCTTTTCAATGTCGTCTGCAACGAGATTATGCTCCTTCATGATGGTGATAACGGCATCAATGGGGGCATGGGTGTATTTACAACTGGAGTAGGGCTTGAAAGCGGTGTAGACGATAGGATACTCGGAGTAATCCATTTTCTCGAGCATAAGCTCGGGCTCTGCTCCGTCAGAATATCCGTGCAGAAAACCGCGTGTGCCTTCAAAGACCCAGCGGGGGCCTTTGTAGCCAACTTCGGCGAGCTTGCAGGCGTTAATTGCACTGGCAGCGGCATGGCTCGGGTTGATACGCTTGGTAAGTGTGCCATCGGAGTAGCACTCAAGACTGCCGGCGGTAAAGCCGCCTGCGATACCCCAGGCATTCTTTATCTGCTCGGCACTGAATTTTTTCAGGTAAGCGACAGCTTCGACAGCACCGAATATGCCGACGGTGGCAGTGGGATGGAAGCCGCGGGCGAAGTGGTTATCCTGGTTGACAGCTCTGCCGACACGAGTCATAGCGTCGTAGCCCCAGATAACAGAATGTATAAGATCATTGCCGCTGGAATCAAGCTCTTCCGCAACAGCAACGGCCGTGGAAATGATGGGTGCGGCGGGATGGCCGCAGGCCTGCGTGTGGGAGTCATCCATTTCGAGACCGTGCGCGGAAGACGCGTTGACAAAAGCCGCCTTTTCTGCGGGAGCGGTACCACCGCCCATTACGGTACTGACACCGGTGTAGCCCGGCGTGAGCATGGCCTTACGAACAAGCTCGGTAGACTCCAGGTTGGAACCGCCGATCGCATTGCCCATCCAGTCGAGGATGATTTCCTTGGTGCGATTAAGAACGTCTTCGGGGATCGCGTTCTGATTGGCATTTATGTAGTATTCAGCGATCTGCTCGCTGATGCTGGGTACGGATGGCTGCATAGTTACCTCCTGTGTAGCGGTTGCTGTTTCTTTGTTGTATCAGAGGCACCATATAGGTGCCTCTGATTGTTTGTTGATTCGATTGTTATTTTGCTCAGGCTGCGGGAACATAGGTGTTCTCGGAGGTGGGATAGAGGGCGTTGTACTTCTCCTGGAGAGAGTAGAGCAGCTCGAGAGCTTCGGTGCCGTTGAGACCCTTTTCATCCAGGCTCTTTGCGTAGTTGGTGATGAGATCCTCGGTCAGGTCGAGGAAGGGCTTCTCCTCTTCTTCGGTCAGGTAGGTGACAGTGCCGCCGCTTGCAGCGAACTCTTCGTAAACGGTGGTAGCGGACTGCTCGAACCAGCAGCAGCCGATCTGCTCGAAGACCTCAGCCGCGCACTCGTCAAGAATCTTCTTCTGGTTGTCAGAAAGCTTGTCGTAAGAAGCCTGGTTCATGAGAGTGAGGTGAGAGGTGTTGCAGAAGTGGACGCGGGTGGCGTGGTTGGTGACCTCAAAGAGCTTGAAGTTGTTGACGGAGTCGGGAGTTGCCATGTAGCCGTCAACGATACCGCTGCGGATTGCTTCGTAGGCTTCGGACGCGACCATTGCAACAGGAGTGCCGCCGAAGGCGGAGATGGTCTCAGCCATAACGCCGTTGACACGGATCTCAAGGCCCTTCAGATCATCGGGAGTCTTGATGTCCTTCTGGTTGTTGATGAGGATGCCCTCGCCGGAGGTAAAGGCCATCAGGAGATGGGTGCCGTCAAGCTCAGCGGGCTGGAGTTCGTTCAGATAGTCGCGGAGAGCGTAGGAGGAAGCCTTTGCGGAGGCGAAGTAGGTGGGATACTCAAACATGAAGGTGAGGGGCAGAGCGCCGGTGTAGTTACCGGTATAGAGCCAGCCGATGTCGCAGAGACCGTCCTTGACGGCGTCAAGAACCTGATCCGCAGCACAGAGGGTAGCACCGGGGTGGACTTCAAACTTGATGCTGCCGTTGCTTCTCTCTTCAACAGCCTTGATGAAGGGATCGACAACGAGAGTCTCATAACGGCTGCCGGATGCAAGGTAGATTGCAAATCTCAGTGTTACGGGCTTGTCTTCGCTTGCTGCGGGGGCGGAGCCAGAGGATGCCGCAGGTGCGCTGGCGGTGGAGCCGGAGCTGCCGCAGCCGGTGAGAACGATGCAAGACATCAGTGCGAGGGTAAGGAGCAGAGCGATAAGTTTCTTGCTTTTCAATTTTTGTTCCTTCTTTCTTTTTTTATAATCACCTGTACCAGGTAACTTACTTAGGAAAATGCTCGGGGCATCAGACCATGCTGGGAAGCCAGGTTGCAAGGCCGGGGAAGGCGATGAGCAGGGCACAGGCAACAACGATCGCTGCCACATAACCCCAAACACCCTTGTAGATCGTGAAGATGGGAACATCCTTTGTCACGCTCTGCATAATGAAGACATTCAGACCGATGGGCGGGGTGATGGAAGCCATGGAAAGAACCATAACGATGAGAACGCCGAACCAGATGGGGTCATAGCCCAGACCGGTAACAACGATGGGGTAGAAAACGGGGATTGTGAGGAGGATCATTGCCAGGGCATCGATGAACATACCGAGAATGAGGTATATGAGGAGGATGACTGCAAAAATGATCCATTTGTTGACCGCCAGGCCTGCGACGAGGTTGCCGAGGAAAGCAGGAATGCGGCTCAGGGCAAAGAAGCGGCTGAAAACGGTGGCGGCTGCCACAAGGAGGAAGACCGTTGCTGTGAGCTTCGCGCTTTCCAGCATGGATTTTTTCATTACGTCCCAGGTGAGCTTCTTGGAGAAAAGGCAGACCAGCAGCATGCCGGTGGCGCCGATAGCACCGGCCTCAGTGGCCGTGAACCAGCCGAAGAAGATGCCGCCGATGGAGATGAAGAAGACGATCAGCACTTCCAGAACGCCGCCGTCGGTGAGAGCCTTGACCCGTTCCTGACGGCTGGCCTTGGGCTTGATGGGTGCCAAGCTCGGGTTCCTGGACACGGAGATATAGCCGACGCACATGAACAGAAGCATGAGCAGGATACCGGGGAGAATACCGGAGATGAAGAGCTTGCCGATGGACACCTCAGTGGCTATGCCGTATACGATAAAGGTTACGCTGGGCGGGATCAGCAGGGAGAGGCTGGCGCCGGAGGCAACAGACGCGGTAGAGAGGCTGTCGTCATAGCCCAGCTTCTTCATTTCGGGATATGCGATGGAACCGATGGTGGCCACCGTGGCGGAGTTGGAGCCGCAGATCGCGCCGAAAATGGCACAGGCGATCTGGACTGCCATACACAGGCCGCCTTTGATGTGGCCGACAGCCTTGTCACCCAGGTTGAACAGCTTGCTGCCCAGACCGGAGTAGGAGGCCAGGTAGCCCATGAGACCGAACAGGGGGATAACGGACATTGTATAGGAAGAGAAGTTCGTATACAAATCGGTGCCGATAGCGGAGATCGCGGGAGTGAAGCCGACCATGCTGACGATTCCGCAAAAGGCGACCGTGAGCATGGAGAAGGCAACAGGGACACGAAGGAACATCAGAACGATTACCATCAATGTTCCAATCAATCCAATCATTTCACCAGACATTTTTCACCATTCCTTTCAAGAGGCCGCCATCTCATCATCTGCGTCTGCTTCCAGATCAGAGCCAAGCTTGTAACCGACGATCTGGGCAACAAACTTGAACAGAATGCAAACAGTAAGCAGCAAGAGAGACAAAAACATAATTAAGAGAAAAACATAAACAGGGATTGCCAGGTTCGCAGTTACAGATGCATCCCGGAATTTCGCGAGCATGAAATTGTACATTCTGTAAGTGCAGATCCCGGAGATGCCGGCAGAAACGAGAAGGGAGAACAGCATAAGAACTTTCTTCCCGGCTTTTCCGACGAAGTTGTCGAGAAAGTCGATGGTGATGTTGCCGCTCTCATATTCATTGTGCATGAGTGAGAGAGAGACAACCAGCAGCGAACAGAGCTGAACTACTTCATAGGTACCAAAAATTGCGTATCCAAAGACCGCGCGGACGAGAACATATACTGTGACGAAGGCCATCATAATAAATAGGAACACGCATGAGGCATAGTCAAGATACGTTGCAATTGTCCGAATCACTTTGTCTGCTTTTTTCACAGGCTACAGATCCTCCTTTTTGACAAGAGATTGGCTTCATTGCCAGATGCTTCCCCCCCTCGGCGGGGAAATGAACCGAAAAACTTACATATGTTTGCTACACATGTGTAAGCGCTTACAGCTATAAGATAAATACTTGACACAGTTTTGTCAACGGTTTTCTGAAAGAAATCTGTTTTTTGTCAAATGAGACCAGTTTTGTCAGACTCTTTTTGGCGATTTCGACATGAAGCAAGGGGCTTGACATTCGAAAAAATGATGCCTATAATTCAATTAAGTGAAAGCGCTTACATTTCCAGTTCTTCAACCCTCTCTTTACCTCCAAGAAAAAACATATTGAAAAGGAGCTACAAAAAATGAGTGAAAAGACCATTTCCCAGCAGATCGCTGAAATCAGCGCCCATTTGACTTTGGATGATATTGACGAGCGCACCGTCAATAACGCGAAGATCTTCCTACTTGACTGCCTGGGCTGCATGCTTTCCGGCAGCCAGATCGTGAACGCAAAGGCGATCCGCACTGCTGTCAAGCACTTTGCGGACGGTGGCGAGTGCACCGTGTACGGTACCAATATGAAGACCAACGCCATGATGGCCGCGCTGATCAACGGCTGCACTGGCCATAGCCAGGACTACGATGATGACCATCGTGAGGGAACCCAGCACGCATCTGTAGCTGTTCTGCCCGCTGTTCTGGCCCTGGCTGAGAAGTATGGCAAGTCTGGTGCTGAGGCGCTGCTGGCTTACATCATTGGCTCTGACGTCACCATCCGCGCTGGCGAGGCTTTCGGTGGTACCTCTTATTTTGCTGGCTGGCATCTGACTGGTACCTGCGGCGTTTTCGGTGCTACTGCCGCTGCCTGCAAGATCATGGGTCTGGAGCCCCAGCAGTATGTGGACGCCCTGGGCGTTGCCGGTTCTGAGGCTGCCGGTATCGGCGAGTTCAACTCCTGCGGCGCATGGACCAAGCGTTTCCACGCAGGTCAGTCCGCCATGGACGGTGTTCTGGCTGCCTACATGGGCAAGGAAGGCTACTATGCTCCTCCCACTGTGTTTGAAGGCAGAGAGGGCTTCCTGAATCTGTTCTCCTTCAAGGGCGGCTCTCACGGCTATGATGCCACGCTGCCCCACGGCATTAACTTCCCCGAGAAGCTCACCGAGAACTTCGGCACCAAGTGGGAGATGGCAGACAACTCCATCAAGCTTCACTCCTGCTGCCGCTTCACCAACAACTACTGCGACTGCGGCATTGACATTCACAATCAGCCCGGCTTCGACTACCGGAATGTGAAGGCCATCCACGCCGAGGTCAACAAATTTACTGACGACAAGATGTGCCATCCCGAGGATGTGAAGCGGCATCCCGTCAACATCGTCAACGCACAGTTCTCCCTGTTCTATGAAATCGCCTGCGCTCTGGTCAAGGGCCGCGTTCTGCCGGAGTCCTTCACTGAAGAGGCCATCAAGGATGAGCGCATCAGCAAGCTCTGTGACCTGATCACCTGGGAGATCAGCGATGAGTTTGAGGCTGTTTATCCCGACCGTTACCCTGCCCGCGTCACTGTTACCATGAACGACGGTTCCGTCTATGTGGGCGAAGTTGCTTACCCCAAGGGCGATCCCGAGTATCCTGCCACCAAGGAAGAGGTTGTTGAGAAGTTCCGTAACAACGCAGCCAACACCATTGGCTCTGTAAAGGCTGAGCGCATCATTGAGTTGGTTGACAAGTTTGAGACCCTGGAGAACCTGAACGAGCTCATCGAGTGCCTGCACTAAGAAATCGGAAAACTGCAGAGCGGGCATCCCGTTCTGCAGTTTCTTAATTCAAGGGAGAAATATATATGAATAATTCTGAAGTAACGCCTATCCGCACTGCGATTTACCGCGGCGGAACGAGCAAGGGTATCTTCCTTCACGAAAATGATCTTCCTCAGGATCCGGCTATCCGCGACAAAGTGATTCTGGCCATTTTTGGCAGCCCCGACCCCAGACAGATCGATGGCCTTGGCGGTGCTGAGGTTCTCACAAGTAAGCTGGCCATCGTCGGCCCTCCCAGTGTTCCCGACGCTGATGTCGACTACACCTTCGGCCAGGTTCAGATAGACACCCCGTACATTTCATACTCAGGTCTTTGCGGCAACATTTCTTCCGGTGTTGCTCCCTTTGCAATTGAGGAAGGACTTGTTCGTGCTGTTGAACCCGTCACCAGAGTCCGCGTATACAGCAAAAATACGGATCAGATTTTTATAACTGAAGTTCCTGTGAAGGATGGAAAAGTTGTCATAAACGGCGACTATGTAGTTCCCGGTGTTCCCGGCACGGGCGCAAAGCTCAACATTGACATGGTTGGAACCGTCGGTTCAAGCGGAAAAGGTCTGCTTCCGACCGGTAACCTTAAAGATAAGGTGTTTATTGAGGGCTTCGGAGAAATTGAAGGCTCCCTCGTAGATGTTGTTAATCCCTGTTTCTTTATTCGCGCATCCGATGTCGGCCTGCGCGGCGACGAGGCAAAAAATACTGATTTTCCTGAAGGCAAGCTTGAACTGCTGGAAAAGATCCGCGAGCAGGTGTTCGCGCTCCTTGGCAAGCCGTATAATGCTAAAGACGCTGTTCCCTTCCTTGCCTTTGTTTCAGAACCTTTTGATTACAAAAACATGCTTACCGGCGAGGTAATAAAAGAAGAAAACTGTGATTTTCTCTCCCGTGTTCTTTTCCTCGGCGGAATCCACAAGACCTACCCCGGCAGTATTTCCTGCTGTACCGGTGCTGCTGCCGTTATCCCCGGCACCGTGGTATATGAAGTTCGTCACGGCAGCGGTGCGGATATCAACATCGGTCATCCCGGCGGCGTTGTAGATGTCATCGCAGAAGAAGCGGAAGAGAACGGCCAGCCTGCTATTAAGCGTATCTGCTACGGCCGTACCGCACGCAGACTCATGGACGGATACTGTTATGTACCTAACCGTTTTTTTGAGGAGGATAAGTAATCATGGGAATGACGATGTCTGAAAAGATTCTTGCAGTTCATGCAGGGCTCAGCTCCGTAAAACCTGGAGATACCATAACCTGCAAAGTTGACTGGACTGTATGCCATGATATGTTTTTCAACGTTGATGGCCAGGACATGTATAAAGGTGTAACTCACCTGGATCACCCCGAGCGCTGCCTTATTCTGCTTGACCATTCTGTCCCTGCTGCTACCAGCCGTGATGCTTTGGGCGGTGTCTATGCCAGAGACTTTGTAAAAAAGCACGGCATAACCAATTTTATTGACGTCGGCGATCACGCCGTTATTCACCAGGCCCTTGCGGAGCGTGGCTATGCTGCTCCTGGCCGCCTTATTGCCGGCGGCGATTCCCACACCTGTGCTGCAGGTGCTCTCAACGCCGCTGCAAGAGGCTTCGGCCCTGCCGATATAACCTATCTTTTCTGCACCGGCGAAACCTGGTACCAGGTTGCTCCTACCATTCTGTACAGACTGCACGGAAAGCTCCCGGCAGGCTGCAGCGGCAAGGACGTATTCCTCTACATTGCAGGAACTTACGGTGATGCAACCGGTCACAGCGTAGAGTTCGGCGGTGACGGAATCGCGAACCTCACTATTCCTCAGCGCCAGAGCATAGCCACTATGTGCGCTGAAATAAACGCAGAGTTTGCGATCTTTCCCTGTGACGCTGCTCTCGAAGAATATCTGCGTGCGCGCGGAGATGAGAACATCAATCCTATTGCACCGGATCCCGACGCACAGTACGCCGAAATCCGTGACATTGACTTGGACAAGCTGGTTCCCTACGTTGCGAAGCCGCACTTCATCCCGATGAACTGTGTCCCGGTGACGGACCTCCAGGGACTGCCGCTCAACCAGGTTGTTGTGGGTTCCTGCTCAAACGGCAGAATAGAAGACCTCAGAGTCGTGGCGGATATCGTGAAAGGCAAACATGTTGCTCCCGGTGTTCGTTTCATCGTAACACCCGCCTCGCAGCGCATCTATCTCCAGGCAGTTAAGGAAGGCCTCGTCGAGACTCTTGTGGAAGCCGGTTGTGTTGTCACCAACGCTACCTGCGGCTGCTGCTACGGTGGACATATGGGCCTGCTCGGCCCTGGCGAGAGATGCCTCTCTACCACAACGCGCAATTTCAAGGGCCGTCTTGGATCTCCGGAGAGCGAAGTACTCCTCTGCGCGCCTGCAACTGCTGCAGCCAGCGCCATTAAGGGAGTTATAACCGACCCCAGAGAAATAATTAACGGGAGGATCTGAAAATGAAGCTTGAAGGAAGAGTTTGGATTTTCGGAGATGAGATAAATACCGACCTCATTTTTCCGCATAATGCTTTGCGTGCCGAGCCGGAAGAGCAGTGCAGACTGTGCATGAGCGACAATCGCCCCGGTTGGTCCTCGCTTGTTGAAAAGGGCGATATTCTAATCGCTGGCAGCAACTTCGGCACCGGATCTTCCCGTCCAGGAGCGCTCATTCTGCGCCGTCTCGGTCTTGCGGGTATGGTTGCCGACAGCTATAACGGCCTGTTCTACCGCAACTGTATAAGCTATGGTTTCCCGGCGATAGGTGTAAAGGGCGTATCAAAGATGTTCGAAGAAGGCGACATCGCCGTAATTGACCTCGGCGAGGGAACCATCACCAACAAGCGCACTGGCGAAACCCGTTACGGCAACAAGCTTTCCAAGGAAATGATCGACATTTTGGAAGCAGGCGGAATTGACGGTGTTCTTGCCGCCAAAGGATATATGAATAAGTAAGGAGTTGTAACTGATGATAAAGAATCCCGGAACTGCTCTGCGTGAAGTTCTGGCTGCACCTAGCATAACGATGATGCCCGGCGTGTTTGACGGTATTACCGCCAGAGTAGCCGAGCAGGCAGGCTTCAAGGCACTGTATCTGACCGGCGCCGGAGCCTCTGCCAGCGGCATCGGCGAGCCTGATATCGGGCTTGCCACCATGAATGACTTTGCAGATAATGCCCGCCGCATCACCATCAAGGCAAATATCCCCGCCATTTGCGATGCCGACACCGGCTTCGGCAACCAGCTCAATGTGATCCGCACCGTGCATGAGTTTGAAGCGGCCGGCATTGCCGCTGTCCAGATGGAAGATCAGGTTTCTCCCAAGCGCTGCGGCCATCTAGCGGGCAAGCAGGTGGTGTCTGCCGGCGAGTTCGCCCAGAAAATCCGCGCCGCTGTCAATGAGAAGTTTTTCTCTGATACCATGATTGTCGCCCGAACCGATGCCCGCGCGGTCTACAGCATGGAAGAGACGCTGGACCGCTGCAAAATGTATATGGATGCCGGTGCCGACATCCTGTTTGTGGAAGCACTGACCACCATAGACGAGGTGGAACTGGTGGGCAAGGAACTGGGCGGCCAGATCAAGCTAATGGCCAACCAGGTTCTGGGCGGAAAGACTCCCCGCCTCAGCGCCGCCGAGCTTGAACAGCTCGGCTACAAAATCGTCATCTTCCCCGATGTGCTGCCCTATGGGGCCAGTGTTCTTCTGCGGGAGGTCTGTGACAACATCATGAAAAATGGAACGGGTTATGATGCCATACCGGGCAATCATAACACCAGCCTGGACCTGTTTCTCACCATGGGTATGCGCGCATGGAGGGAAAAGGAATCTCAATATAAGGAGGAAATTTAATTGGGAAAATTTGATCATGTCCTTTCCCCCTTCTCGTTCGGGAAAGTGACCGCGAAAAACCGTATTGAGCTGTCTCCGACAGGATATATGCTGGCCAATGCCGATGGCACATCAAACCTTGAGGTGCTGGCTTACTATGAGCGCATCGCAAAGGGAGGGGTTGGAATTATCACCATTGGTGAGTCTGCCATTGACTATGAGTACGCAGACAACCACAAGCCCGCTATTAACATGGGCTCCGATGCGTCCATTCCC
>Ga0129308_1001672_pt1 | contig 21893 bp, 21 predicted proteins | sample L827metagenome_FD_94440 | JGI IMG/M metagenome (GOLD analysis project Ga0129308, IMG submission 94440) | Ring-tailed lemur group fecal microbial communities from Wisconsin, USA - L827 metagenome | ecosystem: Host-associated > Mammals > Digestive system > Large intestine > Fecal | place: USA... | reverse complement strand
TGCGAAGTTGATAGAGTGTATGTTAGATGAGTATTTATGGAATTCGATTAGTGTACGTGATACGGCTGTTAGAAGAGAGATGAAAGAAAATTTTTATCATGGTCTTATTCTAGGTCTTCTGCAATATGAGAATAATTGGGAGATTAAATCTAATGCAGAATCGGGGGAAGGCTATAGTGATATTTTGATAAAAACTCCTGAAAGAATAGGAGTAGTTATCGAAATTAAATATGCACAGGATAAAAATCTGGAGAAAGCTTGTGTTAAGGCATTGAAGCAGATTGAGCAGAATAAGTATGAAGCTAGTCTTGTAGATGATGGTATGAGAGAAATTGTAAAATATGGAATTGCTTTTTATAAAAAGAATTGTAAAGTGGTGCGAGGATAGCAATTGATAATAAAAAATTCAAATAAGTCAGAGAGTTAAGAAGTGAGATGTCGAAAAATTATATTTTGTAATAGTCTCACTTCTTAACTTTTTTTGTTTAAGATTTTACATCTGTTTTTTTCAAATAAATAATTGCGATAATATAAAAGAGAAAGAAAAAAGCAAAAACTGATACAAAGAAAAATATAATATTTTGCATTCCTGTCAATGCGTCTAAAGATTTATTTGAGTTCATGCCGACTAACATGAGACTGTACGGCCAAAAGAATTCAAAATTTCTTTTTGTAATAATGAGGGCGGGAACACTTCCAATTAATGCGACACCAATTGGAATCGCAAAGTTTCGGATAATCATCGACAGGAAAAGTTGCAAAGAGCCGATGGCGAGAGCTGCGAGTGTTCCTCTGGCAATCCAGATAAGAATATCAGGAGGGAAAAATCCTGGAAGATGACAAAATTTTCCTGATATAAAATACAAAATACTAATCCAAACTTGAGTGACAATAGTAACCTTAAATACAATTGCTAATTTTCCAAAATAGAGACAGGGAATGGATACAGGAGCACTCATAATCGTATTCCAGTTATGTCCCATATGTTCTAATCTCCATAGATAGGAGGCGTACAGTCCGACGAGTGGTGCATAAAAGAAGGTGGAATAAAAGAGGGTAATCTGGGTCCAAAGGGAGTACCAGCCTTTAGTCAAAATTTCGATATTTTGTAGATAATTAAATGTTCCCATAATTGCTGGAATAATCGGAAGAAGGATACAAGCGAGATAAATAATCGAATGTCTTAGCTTTAAATTTTCTGATTGAATACAGCGAAGTAGCATAATATCACGTCCTTTCTTTTTGAGTTGCAAGCAGCATAAATCAGCGTATGTCGAAAAATCGTGGGAACGAACGTGTTTGTGGAGCATATATCTGCTTGCTCTCTCGGCGTCCGCTCTCATTGTTTTAAAACCTATAATTTTTTTGCAATTTTATCTATTATTATTTCACAATGAAAAATTTTGTGTTGGTTATAGATGGAAAAACACTGCTTTTAGGTGGTGAGAAGAATCTTGTGGTCCCATAGCCTATACTTCTTTTTTTAACGTCAACCATCGACAGAAAAAATAGAGAGCGATAGTAAAGAGAAGAAAGACAAGGAGAAGTTTCCAATCAAATCCCCTATAATAATAAGTAATAATACGAGTTTTTTCATCCCAATCGTTTTCTAACTTAAAAAATGCGCAGAAATATCCAAAAAGTACAAGTCTCGCAAAGTCTGTCGGAAAAAATAAGGAGAAGAGTCCTAAAAAAGAACCAAGTAGTCCCACAAGCAACGGTAAAATTTGATTTTGGGAGAGCAAGGATAAAACTTGCTGAATACTAAGCAATGCACAACTTACAAGTAAAGTTGATAAAATAAGTTCAAAAAGCATAGCAGTCGACAAGGTATCTTTAAAATGATAATACTGTCCCGTAAGTACAATAAGAAAAGCTTCTGTTAAAATTGTAAAAAAGATTGGAAGTAAGCTGCTTAAATATTTACAGTCGTAAAAACTACTCTTTTTTTGCAGAGTGTATAAAAGTTTTAACGTATCTCCTTTTACCTCCATATCACAGAGCCGACTTGCCATAACAGCGATAAAAACAGGATATAAAATTGTATTAATTACAGGGAAGAAGTGAAAACAGCTTAGATATCCTTGAGTCAAATCGTTATAGTCGGTCGGTCTTTGAGCGTAAAACGCCCATAAAAATTGAACACCGATAAAAAATAATACAAAAATAAAATGGCTTTTATGTCGCTGCTTTTTTTGTTCGATGATAAATTGTGTGAAAAAAGATGGGGATGTACTCATAGGCTCACCTGCTTTCCAGTTAAGTTTAAGAAAATATCCTCTAAGCTGCGCTGTTCTTCCTCAATTCTTAAAATGCCGATATCGGCCTCCACACAGAGTTTAACGGCTCTTATGATTTCCTCCTCCTTAAAACTGTCCAAATAAATTTTATTTTCTTCCTGTCTAATAGGAAGATGGTGGGAGGAGAGCAATTTCCAAGCCACTTGGTCATTTTGTGTTTTTAAAAGTATTTTTGTGCCACTTTGCTCGTGGAGTTCTAATAAGCTATCTTGAAAAATCAGTTTTCCGTTGTCAATAATGCCGACATCGGTTGCCATTTGGTCAATCTCAGATAAGAGATGACTGGACACAAAGACAGTGATGCCGTGGTTTGGCAGGGAGCGAATTAATTCTCTCATTTCCAAAATTCCCGCTGGGTCAAGTCCGTTGGTCGGTTCATCCAAAAAAAGTAGCTTTGGACTGCCAAGAAGAGCGGCGGCGAGAGCGAGACGCTGTTTCATACCGAGCGAGTATTGTCCCACTTTTTTATTTTGCTGATTTTCCATTCTCACGAGGCTGAGTACGCGGTTAATGTCGCGCTCTGGCACATTTTTTAGTTTACAGATGATTTGTAAATTTTCTTTCCCGCTTAGATGACTATAGTAGGCGGGGGACTCAATTAAAGAGCCAGTATCCTTAAGAATAGCCAGTCGATTTTTTTCTGTTACTTCCTTCTCAAAAATGGACATATATCCAAAACTTGGCTTTACAAGCCCGAGAAGCATTTTCATAGTAGTAGATTTTCCAGCTCCGTTTGGTCCTAGGAAGCCGTAGATACTGCCTTCTGGTATTTTTAAGTCGAGGCGATCTACGACGGTTTTGTCGTTATATTTTTTTGTTAATGCTTTTGTTGTGATAATATATTTCAAAACTATCCTCTCCTTTCAAAAGTATCATAGCAGGGGAAACTTAGGTTAGACTTAAGATGACCTTAAATTTACCTTAAAGATTTTTGAAATCATGGAAGTTAACAAAGCAATACGATATAATAATATATAATTGGATTCACACAATAAAGATGATAGTATGAAAAAATAAAGTTAAAAATAAATATAAAACAAACTAGGAGGCGAAAATATGAATCCTTTCAATCGAAAAATCTTACTCGTAGACGACAATCAAGAATTATTAAAAATGATAAAAGATACCCTAAAGCGAAATGGTTACGAAAATATTGTCACAGCAGACTGTGTAAAAACTGCGATAAAATGTTTTCAAAACGAAAGGCCAGATTTGGCAGTACTAGATATTATGTTGCCAGACGGTGACGGCTTTTATCTTTTTAGAAGAATTAGAGAGGAGTCTCAAATCCCTATTTTATTTTTATCGGCGAAGGATGAGGATAATGACCGTCTCTTCGGTCTAGGACTTGGAGCAGATGATTATATGACAAAGCCATTTTTGGCGCAGGAGCTTGTGCTTCGCATAAATGCCATTTTAAGAAGAAGCTATTTTTGTGTGAATCTAGAAAATGGTTCTGTTCAAGAAAAAAGAAAGGAAGATGATGGCTTTTATCTTGGAAAAAAATGGATTTCTTTTGCAGAGGCGACTGTGACGGATAAGGAAAATGGAAGCATTTCTTTTACAGCGAAAGAGCTGATTTTATTGAAGAAATTATATGAAAACAGAGGGCGAATCGTTACCTTTGATGCACTCTGTCAGGCGGCATGGCAGGATTCTTATTATGGATATGAAAATACATTAATGGTACATATTAGACATTTGAGGGAGAAAATTGAGGAGGAACCTTCCAAGCCAAAGTTTTTGCTTACCGCGCGAGGATTAGGATATAGACTGGCAAAATAAGAATGATATAAAATGATGCTAAAATAATATAAAATAGTAGCTGGAAAACAGGAAAAATTATTTGATAGAAAGGAGAAGAAGAGTATTGTCTCATACAATAATCTTTTGATATGAATTTATGAAAGGCTTGATAAAAATTATTTCTAGATATTCCATTACAGCGGGAGTTATGATTTTAATTATTTTATTTAGTAATATAGTGGTATTCGGCTATTTAGGCTATCGTTCTGTCATGGAAGAAGATGGATTATCTTATAATGGAAATATTCGAGTTGCGATGGAGTCCATTGGAAATGAATTATCACAATCGAAAGAGGAAAAAGCAAAAAAAGAAGGAAAATACCATTTATCAAAAAAAGGGAAAAAAACTTTGGAGGAGACAAAATTTGTCTGGGCAATGGCGTTAAATCAACAGGGAAATGTAGTGTGGAAATGGAAGCTTCCAGAAGAAATTCCTCTTAAATATAGCTTGTCCGATGTGGCTACTTTTTCCAGATGGTATCTTTGTGATTATCCTGTCCGAGTTTGGAAAAATGGAGACCTTTTATGTGTATATGCCTATCCAAAAGACTCATATACTGTACTAAATTTATATTCTACAGTAAATGCAATAAAAAAATTTCCTAGATATATAAAATTATTTTTGGTAGCAAATTTAACTGTAATTATCGTATTTATTTTGACGCTTGGCTATCGTTTTTATTGGTCATTAAAGCCAATTTCTCAGGGTATTGAGGCACTCTCAAGGAAGGAGCCAATTCATCTAAGAGAGAGGGGAATCGCGAGTGATTTGGCAAAGAAAATAAATATTACCTCAGAGATTTTAAAGGAACAAGATAGAAAATTGGCGAAGAGAGATCAGGCAAGAACAGAGTGGATTGCGGGAGTGTCTCATGATATTAGGACTCCACTTACTTTAATTATGGGATATTCAGAGAGATTGATGAGTAAAGAGGAAAATATAGGTGAGGAGAATGAAGAGACCAGAGAGTGGAATGAGAAAATAGAGCAAGAGCGGGAGATGGCAAAATCCATCTATCGCCAGGCAATAATTATAAAGCAATTGATAGAAGATTTGAACTTGACTTCCAAGCTTACTTATAACGCGACACCACTTTCTTTAGCAGAATGTGAGCCCGCAAAGATTCTTCGAGAATCTGTGGCGGATATTTATAATAGTGGATTAGATGAGAAATATGAGATAGAAATTCAGATTTCAAAGGAGGCAGAACAGAGTAAAAATTTGGTTGATGAAAAGCTAATAAAAAGAGCAATTCGCAATATTTTAGGAAATAGTATCAGGCATAATAGTGGTGGGTGCATGATAAGAGTGAAATTAAATCTGGAAAATGAGGATATATGCTATACGTTTTTAGACAGTGGACCAGGAATCCCAGATATAGTAGTAAAAATTTTAGAAGAAGAGAAAATGAAAAATGAAAAAAAAGTAAGAAGGCAAGGAAGAGTGATAAGAGAGAAGAGGGAGGAAAAAAGAGAACAGAATAAAAGAAAAGAGAGTGAAATGGAAGAAAGAAAGAGACAGGTGCATATTATGGGTTTGAGATTGACAAAACAGATTGTGGAAGTACACGGCGGAGAGTTCCTTTTTTGTGAGAGAGAAGAGGGGGGATATGATTGTAAAATAAAATTGCCGTGTCTCTAATGCTTTGGAATGTTATGGAAATTAAATATTCAAAATATATATATGATGGTGAGACGGTTACACAAAGTAAGATTATAACATCAAAGGAATATTCCATTGTGTCTAAGATGGCATTTGATGTGTATGCATGTAATCATGATTTGGACACAGTTGAAGTTTGCAAAGAAATTGATCCAGAGACATATTATGGTATGAATATATTGGATTATTTGACAGGAAACACAGATCGACATCCAGAAAATTGGGGATTTTTGGTCGATAATAGTAATAATGAATATATATGTTTGTATCCAGTCATGGATTTTAATCAGTGCTTTTTATCTTACGATAATATAGACGGAGCCAGATGTCAGACTGTTCGATCAAGAATTTTATCGCAGAGAGAAGCGGCAATTGAGGCTGTAAAATGTATTGGCCTTAGACAAGTATATGAGATGGATATGAGCAAATTTAAAGATATGAAAAAAGAAGCTGAAATGTTTCAAATAAGACTTAATGAATTGAAAAAATACGTAAACTAAAGTATAAAAATATTTTTAAAGAGATACAAGTATGATATGGAGCGTAAGATTTTTAGTTTTTAAGTCAATGAGTGGAAATTTGCGATTGTTTATATTCGAGATGAAAGGTCATTGATGTGAACTACTTAGCAACAAGTGACGTTTATTAAGAGAATCTCATATTAAGAAGTGGAAAAAAAGAAAAAGAGGGAGATAATGTATCAGTAAAATATAGGTTACTTATATGCTATCTCCCTTAAAATTTGATTTTATTTATATAATGTTTTTATTCACATAGAGATAAAAAAGTTTCGTGAATTTTTGTATCGTTGTCAAGCTCAGGATGAAAAGCGAGTGCTATTTGCTTTTGATAGCGCACGGCTACAATGCGATTTTCTACAGTGGAGAGAATTTCCACGCCGTCTCCAACCTCTGTTGCAAACGGAGCTCGGATAAAAGTCATAGGAATTGTGCCAATTCCTCTTAAGTCAGCATCTACGTGGAAACTTCCGAGCTGGCGACCGTATGCGTTTCGGCGTACAGTCATCGGGATTGTTCCAAAATAAGAGTTCTCCTGCCCCTCGATTTTATCTGCGAGCAGAATCATTCCAGCGCAGGTTGCGAGTACAGGCATTCCCTGTTCAATCTGAGTTTTGATCCTAGAAAACATATTTAATTCTTTTAAGAGTTTTCCCTGAACAGTGCTCTCGCCGCCAGGGAGAATGATGCCATCGTATTTTTGTTCAAGGTCGGATTCCTGTCTCAGCTCGATACAAGAAGCACCGAGGCTCTCTAATATTTTCTCATGTTCGATAAAAGCACCCTGTACAGCTAGTACTGCAATTTTCATTTTTATCTAGTCCTTTCTTCTATTTTCCTCTCTCAGCCATTAATAGAGCGATTTCCTGCTCGTTAATTCCAACCATGGCCTCACCTAAGTTTTTGGAGAGCTCTGCAATCATTTTAGCGTCTGTGAAGTTTGTCACAGCTTTTACGATGGCATTTGCTCTCTTTTCAGGATTGCCAGATTTGAAGATTCCAGATCCGACAAAAACACCCTCTGCTCCAAGCTGCATCATTAAAGCTGCGTCAGCAGGAGTGGCAACACCGCCGGCGGCAAAGTTAACAACAGGAAGTTTTCCGTTTGCATGTACATATTCCACTAAATCGTAAGGAACTTGGAGTCTCTTTGCCTCTTCAAATAATTCGTCCTCACGCATACTTGTGATTTTGGCAATCTCACTATTCATCATTCTCATATGTCTCACTGCCTGAATAATATCTCCAGTTCCAGGTTCTCCCTTTGTACGAATCATAGAAGCCCCCTCATTGATTCTTCTTAATGCTTCTCCGAGGTCTTTTGCTCCGCAGACAAATGGTACTTTAAAGTTTCTCTTATTAATGTGATAGACATCATCAGCTGGAGAGAGAACCTCACTCTCATCGATATAGTCAATCTCAATTGCCTCAAGAATCTGAGCTTCCACAAAATGACCGATACGGCATTTTGCCATAACAGGGATGGAGACAGCGTTTTGAATTCCCTCAATCATCTTAGGATCGCTCATTCTAGATACACCGCCTGCTGCTCTAATATCAGCTGGAATACGCTCAAGAGCCATAACGGCACATGCACCGGCCGCTTCCGCAATCTTTGCCTGCTCAGGAGTTGTCACATCCATGATAACTCCGCCTTTTAACATCTGTGCTAATTGTTTATTTAATTCATATCTGTTTTCCATTTTAAATTCCTCCTAATTAAAAAATATAAATTATTTAAAACAGTCGTTCATTTACGATGAATAACTGCGATAAAACGAGTTTTGTTTAAGAGAATACCTTGATGCTTTTATCCACGGTGACGTCTGCGTTCGCAGATATGTCAGTTTTGTATTCAAGAACTCTGCTTTCGAATAATTCAGAAAAAAAATGAAGTTTAGATACATATTCTGAAATTTACTTTATCGAAATGCATGGGTACAGTATAAGCAAAAGTAATCTTTCTTAAAAGAACCAAACGAGATGAATTTCATAGTACCAGATAGAACCAAAAAGTAAAAAAATAATAGTGCCAGATGTATGAAAGTGGGAAAAAACAAAGATGATAAGCTGTGAGAAAAAATGAAAAATAAATTTAATATAATGCCAAACTATATCGGGAAAAATATAAGAAATATAAAAAGATTTATGAAGCAATGCAGCAAGTTTTATGTTAATAAGTAAACGACAATCTTTTCGCAGTATTTTTTTAAATATAGGGGATAAAATTAGAAGTACTGGAAACTATAATTTTAGATAGATTATTAGGAGGATACAATGAAAACATGCGATGTATGTCAAAGCCCACTTGGAATGTTAAAAAAATTTAAGTATGCAGATGGATATATTTGTAAAGAATGTTATAAAAAAGCAAGTCGAAATTTTACTGAGACGATTACTCAAAAAAACCTTTCTGAAATTAAGAAATTATGTCATAATGAAAAGGAAATTGACGAGAAATTTGAAATTACAGGCAGGATTGGAAATTATTTATTAGTAGATGAAAAAAATAATAAAATTTGTATTTTAAATAATCGCATGACAGCAAAAAAGGTATCGGCTCCTGATTTTTATGATATAAAAAATATAATTGGATGTGAGATTATATGTCATCCCGCTCTCACAGTAGAAGAATTAGAGGGAAAAGTAGAGGGAAGGGAAGATGAGATTATTGACTCTTTAAAAGTGAGTATTTCCATGAAAAACAAAAAGAAACCTGTTGAAATTATGATGATTTCTAATCCAGTTCGCACAAAAAGCTATGCTTTTCGACAAGTATTTCATTTTGCGAAGAGGATAACAAAGGAGATAAGGAGCTTGCAGCAAAAAAATAGTGAGACTGTTTTATGATAGATACCAAATTAACAGTCTGCCGGGTGGCATAAATAGTTGTAATGGATGGGAGAAGAAAATTTATGAAAACATTTAGACATGTGGTACAATCCCCAGAGGGAATTCACGCAAGACCTGCGACAATACTATCACAAGAAGCGAGAAAATATAAAAGTAAAATTATGATTGAATACGATGGGATACGAGTAAATGCCTCAGATATTATTTCCTTATTTAGGTTAAGAGCAAATCAGGGATCTAATATTGTATTTACGATAGAGGGGGAAGATGAGGCGAAAGCCGCGGAGAAATTAAAACAATTTTGTCAAGATAATTTATAATTTTGGAGCGTAAATCCAATAAACTTTGGCGAGGATAGTTCACAAAAGAAAAAGTATCGTATTCATGTAAAAATTTTAGTCTGAATACGATATTTTTTGTTATATTTTTCTCTTTTTTTTCAATAAGAGAAGTGCTAGAATAGTCCATTGAATGGACAAAAACCTATTAATGTTTAAGAATTTAGAAAATTTGTCATTCATATATTTTACTGCAAAGGTCGCTTTAAGCGGTGAGACATAAATTTATCAAAAAATGGTCAAAAATTCATCAAAAATTTTTAGTAAAGTATATGCCAAGTATATCAAGGAGGAGTAAATTTTTATGAATCATGATAGCACATTCATGACAAAAGAAAATTCAACGATGATTAAAGGTGGTTTAGCACTCTGTATTTTGATTCATCATATTTTGGAGTTTGTAAGTAACTCAGAAACTATATATCCTGTTCATATCGGTTATCTTTTTGTGGCAGCATTTTTTTGGATTTCAGGCTATGGAGTTCGAAAATCCCTATTAAAAAAAGAACAATATTTAGATGGATTTTTAGCGAAATCTATCTCAAAGCTTTACGTTCCATTTTTAGTAGTCTCTGCGATTTATATTGGAGTGAGATATTGTTTTGGAATTACGTATTCTCTAAAAATGATTTTGACTTCCATGATTGGAATTCGTACAATCGCTAGTTTTTCCTGGTTTGTATTTGAGATTATAGCTTTATATATTGTATTTTATTTTGCATTTGTAGTCTCACGGAAATACGGAGAGCTTCTCGTATTTTTGACAACACTTGCATTTATCTGGTTTGCATATCAAAAAGAGATGGATACATACTGGTATGTATCCACACTTGCTTTTCCGTTCGGAATGTTTACTGCGTCGAGAGAGGAAGTATTTGTAAAATATATTTTAAAATCTAAAAAAATATGTTTAGTATGTGGTATATTACTTTTTGTGACAACATTTGGAGCTAGTACGGATATTTTGGGAAAATTTTTTTATTCCCAAGATGCAGTTCAGATTATAAGTAATATAAGTGCGATTATGGCTTCTCTTTTTGCCTGTGTAGTGGTTGGAATTTTAGCCTCACGTATGAAAGGTAAAAATCATAGGTTTCTCACATTCTGGGGAAAGAATTCTTATGAGCTTTATTTGATGCAGGGGTTATTTGTCCGAGGCTTTAAAGAAATTGTTATTATCTCAAACGATTTTTTATATGCTGCCGTTGCAGTGGCATTTAGTTTGGGAGCGGCGTTAATTTTTAAGCAGCTTTTAAAAAATACAAGAGGAAAGTTTGGACAAATAGTATATAGGTAGAAGGATATATAAGGAAAATAGAATTCTCAGAGAAAAATTCAAGACCATTTTATTGGGATATTGAAATTTTTTCTGGGAATTTTTTGTTCTTAGGGAATCATTATGAATAAATATAAGAGATGAAAGGTAAGGTTAAGAAAATTTTATAGCATAATTAAAAATCAAATATTAATATATAAAGAGTGTTTACAAAAATTGTAAATGCTCTTTTGTATATTTTAGTGAAGATGAGAGCAAATTATTTACTTTCAATAAGTTTTAAAAGTTCTTCCATCTCTTCCTCAGATAGGGGTTCAGATTGGTCAAGAGAAAAAGTGCAATTTAGCACTAAAACGCTTCCTATCCCTATAACAAGGAAAAAATTGGCGATAGAGATAAGAGGACCACTTATAATTTCAAATTTTTTACAAAAGAGAAATAGTAAAATTGTAATTATATATGAAATTGTTGAGATAAGAAAAGATAATTTTCTGATTTTTCGTCTTTTCATTCTTTTCCTCCATAGTATCATAAAAAATGATGATTAAAAAACTTATTCTTTGTCGTCAGGAACAAATTCTAATAAATCTTCAATTTTACAATCGAGTACAGTACATATTCTTGCCAATACAGCAGTATCTAATCGTGTAATTTGGTTATTACAATAATGATTGATTTGTGTACGCTGCATTTCTGCGGAATGTGATAATTTATTTTTACTTAATCCTTTTTTCTTTAGCAATTCAGTCAGCTTGATTTCAATATGACCATAATTTTGTTCTTTCATCTATTTGAGACACTCCTTGTCAAATTTGTACTAAATTTATCATGTAAAACATATTGTTTGACAAATAATAGTTTAAGGAATTCCATGGCAAATTGTAAGTTCTAGTATGTCTGATTAGACTTCTTGCACAACCCAAAATTTATTTAATATACATAAAGTATGCGTAAAATCGTGTGTTATATACATGAAATGATGTCAATTTATAGAAGGTTATAAGAATAGTATTTTTTAAAAATGAGATTTGATCAAAAATTAAATAAAGTTTTTATTTTTTTGCTTATTAAAAAAGAGAGAAATTATTAAAAAAGAGGTAGATATTCTTCTAGTAGTTCACATACAGCAATTATAGTATATAATAGTTATAGTGAAAAAATAGTCGAAGCTTCTCAATTTTGTTTGTTTATTTTGCAGAGAAGGTAAGATAAGTGATAAAAGATAAATATTTACTTGATTGTTCTAGGATAAGAAGATATAATGAAAGGCGGAAAATTTGAGCGTTCGTAACTATTTAGAAATAGTTATGGATATATTACAAAAAGAGGAGGAAATTATGGAAAACTCAACTGAAGCAATTCGTGATGCGAAAAAATTAGGTGTGTCGAAAATGTTGATTTTGGGACTGCAACATATGTTTGCGATGTTCGGTGCGACAATTCTTGTACCGATTCTCGTGAATAATTATTTCCAAAGTGCCTGTGGAGAATCTTTGACAAAAGGACTAACTGTATCGGTGACGCTGTTTTGCGCTGGAGTCGGGACGTTATTCTTCCATGTATGTGCGAAGATGAAGGTTCCAGCATTTCTTGGATCGTCCTTTGCATTTCTTGGAGGTTTTTCTACTGTAGCAAATTTGAGTAGTGGAATTTACGAGGGAATGGGAGCAAATGAAAAAGCTGCGTATGCCTGCGGTGGTGTTGTAGTAGCAGGCTTTTTGTACCTGGTGTTTGCTTTGATTATCCGTTTAGTAGGTGTGAAGCGTGTTATGCGTTTTTTACCTCCAGTTGTAACTGGACCAGTAATTATTTGCATCGGTTTAAGTCTGGCATCTTCCGCGATTAGTAATGCCTCAACTAACTGGTTTTTGGCATTAGTGGCGTTTGTAATCATTGTTGTATTTAATATTTGGGGAAGAGGAATGTTTAAAATTATTCCAATTTTGATGGGCGTTGTGATTTCCTACGCGATAGCAGTGATTATGAATGCCTGTGGTATCGCGAATCCAGATGGTTCTATGATTATTGATCTTTCAGCAACTGCCTCTGCAAGTATTGTAGGGATACCGCCGTTCCAAATCTGTAAATTTGATCTGACGGCGATTCTTGTCATGGCACCGATTGCTATTGCGACTATGATGGAGCATATCGGTGATATGTCTGCTATTTCAGCAACGGTTGGTGAGAATTTTCTTGCGGAGCCAGGACTTCACCGTACGTTGATGGGAGACGGAATTGCAACGCTAATTGCAGGGGTTATTGGTGGTCCAGCGAATACCACTTACGGTGAAAATACTGGAGTATTAGAAATTAGCCGTGTTTATGATCCTTTTGTAATTCGCATTGCAGCTGTATTTGCAATTATTATCAGTTTTATTCCTAAGGTATCAGCTATTATCAGTACGATGCCAACGTCGATTATCGGTGGCGTTAGTTTCATGCTTTACGGTATGATCTCTGCAATTGGTGTTCGAAATGTGGTGGAGAACAAGGTGGATTTAACGAAATCACGTAATTTGATTATTGTTGGAGTCATTTTTGTATGTGGACTTGGATTTGGAAATGGTTTGACCTTGCAGATTGGTGCTGCATCGATTACATTGACCGCACTTGCAATTGCATCGATTGCAGGTATCGTACTTAATATTATTCTTCCAGGAAATGATTATGAGTTTGGTATGAATCTAGAAAAGAGTGAGAATTAGGAAAACAAAAAGCATATTCTTATCTTTGCAATTTTAAAAACTATGCTTTCTTAAAAAGTTAAAAAAAGTAAGAAAATATTTTGTTAATATTATTTTTGAAGAATCCCTCTTGACGAGAGGGATTTTTTATGTTACTATTCATAACATAGTTATGAAACAGTGTTATGAATGACAGAGAGGTGAATATATGGCAAAACAAATTGAGGGAGTTTATGAACGTATTTTGGAGTGTGCAAAACAGGAATTTCTTGATAAGGGCTATACGAATGCGTCTTTGCGTACGATTGCATCAAAAGCGGAGACTAGTACAAACTCCATTTATGTCCGTTTTAAAGATAAAGAGGGTTTGTTTGAGGCAATTGTAAAGCCAGTTGTGAAGGGATTGCTTGGGATGTTTTGTAATGTTCAAGAAACCTTCCATAGTTACGATGCAGAGGTACAAAAGGAACAGGTAAATGATTATAGTTTTCAGCAGATGGATATCCTTTTGGATTATATGTATGTCCATTTTGATGAATTCCGCCTTTTGCTGGATGCTTCTTATGGAACGAAATTTCAGAATTTTGTGGATGAACTGACGCGTATTGAAGTGGAGTATACGTATAAATATATGGAGACAGTGGGATGTCCTGGTGTGGAGACTGGAGACGTGACAGAAGAGTTTTTGCATATTGTAACTACCGCATATTTTGAGGGAATATTTGAGGTAATTCGACATAAAATGGATCGGGAAACTGCAGGAAGATATATAGGAATGCTAGAAAGGTATCACGCAGCTGGATTTGATACTTTCTTTTATCCAGATAAAAAATAATAGATTTTATATAATGGTTTTTAGGGCTGTTTTTGAAAGGAAAACAGCCTAAAAATACAACTTTGAGTTAGCGAGAACTAACTTTGGTATCAATTGACTTATAAAAGGAGGATTCATATGGAAAAACAAAATCCGATGCTTCGCTTATGGGAGCTTGGCAAAAAGGAACATAGTGGTTTAATTTCTGCTATTATTTTGGCTGCAGTTGGTGTGCTTGGTGGGATGTTACCCTACTATGCGGCGGCACAGATTATTATTGCTCTGTTACAGGGAAATCAGGAATGGACTTTTTATCTGACGTGGTGTGGCATTGCCACGGTAGGCTATATTTTAAGGTCTTGTCTATATTCACTGGCATTATCTACATCACATAAGGCAACTTTTGCTATTTTGAAAAGCATTAGGGAGCGTGTCATTGATAAATTCCCCAAAATGCCTCTTGGTACGATTATGGATACGCCAAGTGGTAAGCTTAAGCAAATTATTGTAGATCAGGTGGAGAGTATGGAGACACCGTTAGCGCATTTATTGCCTGAGATGACGTCCAATTTATTCGGTCCTATCTGTATTTTGATTTACCTATTTATTCTGGACTGGAGAATGGCAGTTTTGTCCCTAGTTTCTATTCCAGTAGGTATGTGCTTTATGATGCCGGCGATGAAAGATTATGCTAGTAAATATGAGGGGTCTGTAAAGACTACACAATCCATGAATGCAACGATTGTGGAGTATATCGGCGGAATTGAAGTAATTAAGGCGTTTAATCAGGGAAAAAATTCTTATGCGAAGTTTTCTGAAAAGGTAATGGCTAATGCGGCATATTTTTATAACTGGATGAAAAGTTGTCAATTACCTATTTCGGTTTCGAAAGCAGTTTCACCTACAACACTTATTACGATTTTGCCGGTGGGATGGATATTATATAATTCTGGCAGTCTTAATATCGAAACTTTTATTATTACGATTATTCTGTCGTTAGGTATCGCTGGACCTTTGATGGCGGCAATGAATTTTGTGGATAGTCTTGCCCGCGTCGGCACGATTGTAGGATCTGTAGATGAGATTTTAGACGGTGAAGAGCAGCAACACGGAGATAAAAAAGTTATGTTTACGAATAGAGATATTAGTTTAGAGCAGGTTTGCTTTGGATACCATGATGATAAGGAAATTTTGCATCATATCAGTTTAAAAATTCCTGAGGGAACTATGACAGCCTTTGTGGGACCAAGTGGCAGTGGTAAATCAACTATCGCCAAGCTGATTGCAGGTTTTTGGGATATAAAAGAAGGCCAAATTACGATGGGAGGTCACAATCTAAAGGAAATTCCGCTCACACAGCTTTATGATCAGGTTGCTTTTGTGACGCAGGATAATTATCTGTTTGATGATTCTATTCGGGAAAATATCCGTATGGGCAGGTTAAGTGCCACAGATGCCGAGGTGGAAGCCGTGGCAAAGTCAGCTGGCTGTGATAGTTTTATTAGAGGATTAGAAAAAGGCTATGATACAGTAGTCGGAGGAGGTGGTGCTCACCTTTCTGGAGGAGAACGCCAAAGAATTGCCATTGCCCGTGCGATGCTAAAAAATGCACCTGTTGTAATATTAGATGAGGCGACAGCTTATATTGATCCTGAAAATGAAGCAGTGATTCAAAGAGCTGTGGCAAAGCTGATTAAGGGGAAAACAGTCATAGTTATTGCTCATCGTTTATCGACCATTACGGATGCAGATAATATTGTGGTAGTAAAGGACGGGAGAATTGACTCTGTTGGAACTCATAAACAGTTATTAAAAGAAAGTCCACTATATCTTTCTATGTGGCAGGCACATATTGGAGCAAAGGATGGTGATGTAGTATGTTAAATGCGCTTAAAAAAATCTGGCAGTTTGCTGGAGAGGAACGAAAGAACGTGAATAAATCTATTGCAGTAGGCTTTATCTATGCAATTTTTCATATGTTTCAGGTCGGAGCAATCTATTATGTAATTGTTGCTCTGACTGGAGAGAGTAATATAAATAATGTTGCTTGGATTGCTCTTGGATTTCTCGTTGTGAGTATTATCGGTCGAGCCGTGTGTAATTATTTTGGGCAACTTCAGCAGACACATGCTGGATATTTTATGTCGGCAAATAAAAGGGTTCAGATTGGAAATAAATTAAAAACTGTTCCTATGGGATACTTTAATAATAATAGTTTGGGTGAAATTACTGGAGTGACAACGACGGTTTTGGATGAGGTGGAGACAACAGCGCCTATGGTTTTGGTAGGAATGTTGGGTGGATTTATCAATGCTATTGTATTTACAGTTATGATTTTCTTATTTGACTGGCGTATTGGGTTAGTCGTTGTGGCAGGTACTATTTTGTATTTGTTCATTACCTCCGCTATGGAGAAAAAAACAAAAATACTGGCACCAAAACGTCAGGCTTCGACGGCAGAGATGGTTAATGCGGTGCTAGAGCAGATACAGGGGATGACTGTCATTAAATCTTTTAATCTGACTGGAAAGGGAGATAAGAAGGTGAGAGATGCATTGGAGGAAAATCGCAGATGTAACCTGGCGGTGGAGCAGTTATTTACTCCTTATAATATTGCACAGGAGTTAGTTTTACATCTATTTAGTATTTTGATGATTTTGGCAGCTGTTTATTTTTATTTGAACGATAGTATGACTCTTGCCAATGCTGTGATGTCCGTTATTATATCTTTCTTGGTATTTGTTCAGATTGAGTCGGCGGGCAGTGGAATGGCAGTCTTGCGTCTTGCAAGCAGCGCTATTGACCATGCAAATCAGATTGATGAGATTCCACAGATGGATGAGGGTGGAAGTGTGATTAAGCCAAAACAACATGATATTGTATTTGACAATGTAAGTTTTTCCTACGGGAAAAAGGAAATTTTGCATAAAGTTTTTTTAAAAATTCCAGACAAGACAACAACCGCCATTATTGGTCCCTCTGGCTCCGGTAAGACAACTCTTTGTAACTTAATTGCAAGGTTTTGGGATGTGGATGGCGGTCAGGTGAAGATTGGCGGAAACAATGTAAAAGAGTATACGCTGGAATCTTTAATGGAGCAGATTAGTATGGTATTTCAAAATGTCTATCTTTTTGCCGATACGATCGAGAATAATATTAAGTTTGGAAAGCCAGATGCCACCCATGATGAAGTTGTGGCGGCGGCAAAAAAGGCTTGCTGTGATGATTTTATCGATTCTTTGCCAGATGGATATGATACAGTGATTGGTGAGGGCGGTGCTTCTCTCTCGGGAGGTGAAAAGCAGAGGATTAGTATTGCGAGGGCGATGCTAAAAGATGCACCTATCGTTATTTTTGATGAAGCTACTGCAAATATTGACCCTGAGAATGAGGATAGGCTACAAAAAGCGATTGAAGCTCTCACGAGAGATAAGACGATTATTATGATTGCACATAGATTGAAAACAGTAAGGAATGCGGATCAGATTATAGTATTGGATAACGGAAAAATTGTCCAGCAAGGCAAGCACGAAAACTTAATTGAACAAAAGGGAATTTATGCGGATTTCGTTCTAGGACGAAAACAAGCTATCGGATGGAAGTTAGAATCATAAAGGTATAAAAAGGCAGCAGTGATTTGGATAATGAGGTGATTCCAAAAAGTTAGGTCTAAAAATCTAACGATTGGAGGTTTGTTTATAAAATCGCTGTTGCCTTTTTACTCTCATACATAAATTTTTGATTATAATTGGTTGTATTGTTAAGGAAAATTTTTATATCAGATGGAGCAAAAATAACCGCACGGGTATAGAACGAATTTTGTTATAGTGTTATAATACGATGTATGTTAGTTTAAACTAACTCAAAAAGTAAAGAAAGAGAGAAGAAAGTGGAGCAAGAAAATACATTTCGACCAGAATGGATAGAGAAATACCATGTGAACACAGTGATATTATCAGATTGTGTGGAGCAGTGTGAGTATCTATACCAGACAGAGAGAGGAACTATTTATTTATGTCGACCGTGGAGGGGAATTACGATATGGGCAAATGATGTCAGTATGAGTAGTCTGCCCTGTGAGATTGCGACGACAAATTATCCTTTTGTAAAATTGAATTACTGTACATCAGGTAGATGTGAAGTGCTTTTGGAAAATGGAAAATACGTTTATCTGGGACCTGGTATGCTTAGTATTGACTGCAATCAGCCAAAAGAAATTTTCAGATATCCCACGAAGAGATATGAGGGTTTTGAGATTGTTTTTAATCTAGAGGAGCTTACTAAAAATCCGTTGTCCATATTGGAGGACTTGGGAATTGGATTAAGGCGATATGAGGAATTGATTGAGCATAATCAAGGAAGCTATATTGCCGAGGTGTCAACGGATTGGGATATATTGGCGAGGACTATGATAAGACGGCTGAGAGAAGCAGATGGAAGAATGGAGGATTTTCGTTTTTATAGCTTACAACTCTTATATTTAATTGGATGTGGTCATACCTTTTCTCTAAAAAATGTTTATATTACAAAGGGACAAAGGAAAATTGCAGAAGAAGTCAATGAGAAAATTATTGGAGATTTAAAGCATGATTATACGGTGGAGAGATTGGCAAAGGAAGTTGGAATTAGTTCCTCCTCCTTGAAAAAATATTTTGCTATAGTTTATGGAAGTCCGATTTCTGAGTATGTTCGACAAAAGAGAATGGAGTTTGCCTGTCGTCTTTTAAAAGGGACCGATATGAGTGTTGGAAATGTGGCGGAGGAAGTGGGATATGCTCATCAGGGGAAATTTGGAAATGTATTTAAGAAATATACGGGTCAGACCCCGCTTGAATATAGGAGGAGAAATAGGGAAAGGAGTAAATAGAATATGAAAAAATTATCAGAAATGTCTCCGGGAACAAAGGGTAGAATTCAGATTTTGAAGGGGGACGGTCGATTTTTAAGCCGTGTCACTTCGATGGGATTGACTGTTGGATGTTCCATAGAGGTGCTGCGAAATGAGGGAAAGCAGCCTATGCTAATTTATAGTCGTGACACGATGGTGGCATTGAATCGAAAAGAATGTGAAAAAATCTTGTTGGAAGAAAGGAAAGGTGAGTGAGATGGCGAAGGATAGACAGCCAGTGATTGCTCTGCTTGGGCAGCCAAATTCAGGAAAATCTACTTTGTTCAATAATCTGACGGGCTCTCATCAGCATGTAGGAAATTGGCCAGGAAAAACCGTAGAAAAAAAGGAAGGAGAATTTACATATAATGGTCGAAAGTGGCTTGTGGCTGATTTGCCAGGAAGCTATAGTCTTTCGGCAAATTCAGAGGAGGAGATCATCACCAGAGATTATATTGCAAGAGGAAAGGCGGATATTGTTTGTATTTTGGCGGATGCCTCACAGTTAGAGAGAAGTCTTTATATGCTGGCTGATTTTGCGGGAATTTTAGTGCCTGCCGTATTGCTTTTGAATATGATGGATGTTGCAAAAACACAGGGAAAGGAAATTGATGTAAAAAAACTGGAAAATAAATTAAAAATACCTGTTCTTCCTTTTGTGGCAGCGGATAAAAAAGAATATACAAAACTATATCCAGTGTTAGAGCGGCAATTAAAGGAAAAACGGATGTTGGATACAAATGCTCTGGAAATGGAATATAAGAAAATGTCGGGTGAAGACTATGAAGAGGTATTATCTTGTATGCCGGAAGATGGAATAGAACAGTACAGTCCAATGTGGCTTGCTGTCAAGTATATGGAGGAAGATAGAAATATTGTCGATAAGTTAAAAATGAATAGCTTGAAAAAGGAATTACCGATAATTCAAGAAGGTGGACTTTTGACTGGAGAGAGCAAATTTGCGTGGATTTTGGAGCTGGTAAAAAGTACTGTGATTTATAAGAGGAAGAAGAACGCAGTATTAGGAAAATTTGATCGAATTGCGACTAGCCCTGTCCTTGGAAAAATCATGGCAGTAGGTGTTATCTTTTTAGGGCTAATGCTTTCCATGATATTGGCAATGCCATTAATGCTATTAGGTGGAAGTTTGCCGAATATAATTGGTTCTCCTTTAGCAGTATTTTTGAGTAATATAGGTGTTCATGAAATATTAATCTCCTTAGTTTGTGATCTGGGTGTCAATGTAATTTCTTTTGCCACCTCTATGGCAGGCTTTGTACTAGGTATCACCTTTGTCTTTAATTTGATAGAAGAAATCGGCTATATGGCGAGGATTTCCTTTGTGTTTGACGGACTTATGGCGAAGTTAGGACTCCAGGGAAAATCCATCATGGCGTTTTTTATGGGAGCAGGCTGCACAATAGGTGGCGCAGCAGGAACTCGTGTAATTGATAATTGGGGACAAAGAGTGCTTGCCATTGCATTAGTGTGGGCAGTACCATGTGGTGCTACTTGGGCGGTCATGCCTACTTTGGCGAGTATGTTTTTTGGATCAGGAGCTATTCTTGTAATGATTTCTCTTATTGTATTCATGTTTTTATTTATGTGGATTACTGCAAGGATTTTTGGAAATCATTTAGCTCCAAAAGAACAGCGAATGGGAATGATTATGGAAATGCCACCTTATCATAAACCGAGATGGGGAAGTCTGATTCGAATCACTCTAATGCATGCTTGGGATATTTTTCTGAGGGCGTTGCGGGTTATTACGATTGTCACATTAGTATTTTGGGTATTATCTTTCTCACCAGACGGGGAGGCAAGCTCCAGCTTGATTTATAAAGTCGGAGTGGCAATTGAACCTGTGACAAAGGTATTTGGTCTAAGTTGGCAGACATTTATTGCATTTTTGATGTCAGCGCTTAGTAAGGAGGCTGTGCTTGGTGTGTTGAATACCCTTTATATGGGAGGAAGTACGGTATTTGATGCGACTGTAAGCAAAGGAGCGGCAGCGGAAGGCTTTGCGGCGACTGTGACAGCAGCTATTCCAAAGGCGGAGGCTCTTGCTTTTATTTTTGCTACGACTTTTAACGTGCCTTGTGTAGTGGCGTTGGCCTCCACTCATCGCGAGACACATTCATTAAAGTGGACTTTGAGAATTGCCGCATATTATACGGTCATGGCATTATTGCTCTCCTGTTTAGTATATCATGTGGGTCTGTTTATTTTTTAGGGAGTAGTTATGGTGACATTGAAAATAGTGCTCGAAGCTTTGCAGGAGGGAAAGGCTTTTTCTACGGAGCTTCTTGCACAAAAGATTGGAGAAACGCCGGAAGCTGTCCAGTCCGCATTATATATTTTGGAACAAATGGGGAAGGTGAATAAAGTTTATATGAATCTCCATTGCGGAGGTGACTGCAAGGGATGTATAAGCCATTGTTTTGGGAAAGATATAAAAGCAGTCGTTAGATGGGAATTGGCAGTATATGGTGAAAAAACTGCAAAAGAAGATTTGAGAGACGGAAAATTAAATAGTGGAAATCAGAGTAATCGCCAGTGAGCTCTGTAGCAAGCATCCAGTGCTCTTGGTTGACCGATTGTGCTGAAACGGTGTAAGCCTATGAGTGGTATTATGTCAAGTCTTGGTACAAATTAAATCGGGAAAATACAGTTTTATTCAGCTGTATTAATTGGAACTAACTTTTCCAGCCTTTTGTCGTCTCCATATACGCTTCACACGTATACTGGATTCC
>Ga0129308_1001671_pt1 | contig 21896 bp, 20 predicted proteins | sample L827metagenome_FD_94440 | JGI IMG/M metagenome (GOLD analysis project Ga0129308, IMG submission 94440) | Ring-tailed lemur group fecal microbial communities from Wisconsin, USA - L827 metagenome | ecosystem: Host-associated > Mammals > Digestive system > Large intestine > Fecal | place: USA... | reverse complement strand
CTTATATCGTTTAATATTATACTCTTTTTGAAATCCTTACTGTGATTTTAAAAATCTTGTATAAATATAATTTGAAATTCACTTTTTTTTCATTAAATATAATTAAAATGTATAATATAAAATAGTTAATAAAGAAAGGACTGATTAAATGTATAAAAAAATTACTATTTTTATTTTATCCCTCTTTTGTTCATTCTTATTAATTTCTACTACTACAAATGATGAATTGGGTAGTCTGTCCAATAACAGTATAGAGGTAGGAGACAAAGAAAATGATACGCCTAATGAAGAGAATGCCGACATTGAACATGATGAAAATAAAGATGAAAATATGATTCTACCTCAAGATATCTGTCCTCCAAAAGACTGCTGGGGATAACTTATATTTCTTTCTAGAGATATTTTTATTTGAAAGCTGTAACGAACGCTAATAGTTTTTAACTATATAGAGTGTTACAGTCTTTTTTATTCATTTTTAGATTCATAAAGAATATTCTATATATCAGATACTGTGAGCTTGTCTGGAGCATTTATTTTTTAGTTGGTCATGTCTTTAATATCTCTTGTTTCTTTTTTGCAATGATATTTTCTTATACTGCGTCTTACTATAATGTTATTTACTTTTTAACACCGTTTTCTTCCCGACGATGTAATCTTTCAAGTTGATGGTTAGCTTTCCGATTACCAAAGCTTCCTTGATACATCAATTATATGTCTGCTTTAGTTTTAAATGACAAGGATACTTTCTTCAAATTCCTGCAATTAACAAGAAAAATCAAAAAAAGGAACAAAGAAAATTAAAAAAATTATCTGATAATGAACATTAAGACTTTTTTTAAAATTAATAATAAGATCTCTGTGCCTTGCTAGTTAGCTGCTTAAATCTTGGTTGACAAAATGATGCTAAAAGATTCAAGTCAATAAATTAAAAGACAATTCAAGCCGGAATTGTCTTTTAAAAAGATATTTTAATTGAATCATATCAGAAAACTTCAAAGCACGGTTTATCGATGACTAAATGTTCCTTTTAAATGGCACCCCCTGTAGGAATCGAACCTACAATTGATTCTTAGGAGGAATCCGTGATATCCATTTCACCAAGAGGGCATGTATGGAACATTCATTTATAAATCAATAAACCGTGCCGATTTTTATTAAAATGAAACTTTATATTCTAAGGATTTAATGTATGCTGCGCTTCTTTTTACCAGATCAGCACGGCATAACTATTGTACTAAAAAAAACGTTATAATTCAAGAGAAAACTGAGATGCTTATAGCCTCTCAGTCTTTAAGAAATCGCGCACCATGCAAATAATCATCTCGTCATTGCAGCCCATGGCTTTCATAGTGCTAACATAATTTTTAACTATATCTTCACAAAGCTGCTTTTGTGCAGCGTTAATTGCTGACTGATTATCTGAAACAAATCGTCCCACAGCACGTTCACTGCGTAAAAGTCCTGCTCTTTCTAACTCTGTCAATGCTTTTTGAATCGTATTAGGATTGACACCAAACTGAACTGCATATTCCCGAACGGATGGAATTTTATCCCCTACTTTTAGTTTGCCTGAAAAAATATCTTTCTTAATCTCGTCCATAATCTGAATATAAATAGGAAGATTACGGTCAAATTCATACTGACTCATCCTGCTACTCCAGTTCGATATGATGTTTAATCAAGTATACAGTGCCTATATAGAAAATCACTATCGCAGTTAAGGAGCCGGCTACAGGAACCCAGGCTTCATTTGCAAATGGTAATTGTTCTAAAACAAACGAAAAGACAATAGCACTGATTAAATATAAAACAATGCCGGCAATAGCTCTGTGCTTTCTAATCCAATGCGTATGCACTAAAGTAATAATAAAATAAACATACATTACTGAAGCTGTTATGCCAATAAGAAAACTGAAAATATCCTGAATTACTTCACTGGTGTAATTAGAAAGAAATCTAAACATAACATTTAATCCCTCCACTAATTGTGACCAGCTAATTTCCCCAACGCTCAGAGTGAAAATGAAAAAGCCAATCATCAAAATCAAAACACTTATCATCAGCCAGATCAAAGTGCTCAATAATTTTGATAAAACTAAAATATTTTCTGATACGGGCAGTGTCAAAGTCAGATATCCCTGCCGTTTAAACATAGAGCGCTGATAATAAGCGATAATATTATAAGCAAGAACAATCATTAACCCAAACATTAATAAAGAAACACCGACAACCGCAACATTCTTTATGATTGATTCTGGAAGCCAAGGCACTGTTATGCAGGCAAGAAGATAAATCGCAAACCCGAACATATACTGACGAAATGACCCTTTCAATTCATATTTTAACATTTTTAACATCTGAATACCTCCCGGAATGTCTGATCAATGGACATTCCTTTTTGTTCTCTTAACGTCTCACTGTCTTCATGAAGAACAATAGCACCATCTTTAATGAACACAACTTCATCAAATATTGTTTCCAGGTCCGCAATCAAATGTGTGGAAATAAGCACTAAGGCGTCTTCATTATAATTATTCAGAATGACATCCAGAATGGCTTCTCTGGCTGCCGGATCAACCCCGGCAATCGGTTCATCCAGAATATAGATTTTAGCTCTTCTGGACATCACCAGGCATAATTGAAATTTTTCTTTCATTCCTTTCGACATAGATTTGATTTTCATTTGCTTATCCAGTGAAAAACGTGACATTAATCGAAGGCAATTTTCCAAATCAAAATCATCGTACATATCACTGAATAATGAAATGGCATCTTTAGCGTACATCCAATCTTCAAAATAAGGCTCATCGGGCAAATAAGAGATTAATTGTTTACTGCCAGCCCCTACAGGTTCACCGGCAATTTTCACTTCACCCGAATAATGCGCTAACAACCCATTAAGAATTTTAATCAAAGTTGTCTTTCCACTGCCATTTGGCCCTAATAAGCCAATAATCTTTCCGGCATCAAGACTTAAACTGACATGATCCAATGCAGCTAGTTTGCCGTAATATTTACTTAAATCTTTTACTTCTAATAATATATTCTCCACAGAGCAACCTCCTCACTGTATTAATACACTAATACAGTAACACATATTTGCTTTTTTGTCAATCAATTTATCAAAGCAGATAAATTAATTAATTATCCAATCAGTTTTAATCATTATCACAAATTATTAATAAAAAATTTCTTTTTTTAAAAATATTTGTTGCATAATTTATGATAAATGTTACAATATTCAAAGAGATAAAAGGGGGAACTTAATATGAAAATGACAGAAATGCTGCAAATCGCATTAGATTTAGCAGGTTTAGAAAGCATGCCTGAGGATTCTGGGGTTGTTTTCGATAATGGAAAGGACATTAAACGTGTACTCGCTGGTATTGATATGACTTCGGCAGAATTAATGATTGCTAAACAGCTTGGTTTTGACTGTGTTGCTCAGCATCATCCAAATGGCATTGCTACTACAGACGCTGCAGCGCTTTTTGCAAGAGACCATATGAAAAAATTAATTGAATGTGGTGTTCCTGCTAATCAGGCGCAAAAGCTTGCTTACGGCCGGGTTCAGAAAATGCACCAGGGTATGCATGGCAGAAACAAAGGCAATATGAGCAGTGTTGCTAAATTATTAGATATAAATGATTTAGCACTTCACACACCTGCTGATATTTTGGCAGAACGTTACAGCCAGAAGGTTCTGGATGATTTAGTTGCCAGAAAACCTGACTGCACTTGTGGCGATATTATTGATGAATTATTAACGATTCGGGAATATCAGGGTGCATATGATACCCAGAAACCTGAAATTTGGGTTGGTTCCAGAGACAGCATTGCTGGTAAAGTTTATTCAGTCATGTATGGTGTAGGTGCACCTAATGCAGATGAATACAACGCAATGGCTGATGCCGGTATTGGTACTTTTGTGACAATGCACGCAACACCAGAAGTTATTGAAGGCATCAAAAAACATGGCAAAGCTAATTTAATCATTGCAGGACATATGTCCAGTGATTCACTTGGATTCAATCAGATCTTAGATGCTTGGGAAGAAAAAGGCATCGAAGTTGTCAGAATCAGCGGAATTATCTAAGCGGGAATTTCCCGCTTTTTTTCATGGATTGACCAAACTGCTGATTTCAAGTATAATACATAGTAGAAAAGAGGTGCAAATTTCTATGATTCAAGCAATATTTTTTGATATTGACGGAACCTTGATCCCCTATGGTAAGGACACCATGCCAGAAAGTACAATCAAAGCACTATGGAAAATGAAAGAAAAAGGAATTAAGCTTTTTATAGCAACCGGCAGACCTCCCAACAGCATTGAATTTGCCAGAAAACTATTTCCTTTTGATGGCTTTTTGACAGCCAACGGGCAATATTGTTTTAATGAGGAAACACTGATTTTTGAAAAGTATATTCCTAAAGACAGTTTTAAACAATTATTACCTTATATCGAAGAAAATCATATTCCTATCCTCTGTGCTTTGTTAGATAAAAGCTATCGTAACTATCAGAATCCCAACTCTCATTATGATGACTGCTGGCCAATTATTGATTTAAGAGAGATTATGGATGAAAACATTATACAGATTATGGCATATGTGGATGAAAAAGATGATGCGCTGTTTTTAAGTCACCTGCCTCATTGCAAATCTGCCCGCTGGACATCTGCTTTTGCCGATATTATTCCTGAAGAAGGCGGTAAAGACCGAGGCATTGACCGCATCATTGAGCATTATGGCATCCCGCTGAGTCATGTCATGGCTTTTGGGGATGGCGGAAATGACATTACTATGTTAGAACATGTTCCTTATGGTGTAGCTATGGGAAATGCTTCTGATAATGTGAAAGCTCACGCAGCCTACGTAACAACTGATATCGAAGATGACGGCATTGCTAATGCCCTTATTCATTTTGGTGTTTTAGAAAAAGTCATATAGATGACTTTTTTTAGTAAGAAATATAGATATTTAGTAAATAAATGATATAATTAATGGCGAGGTGATGATATGGCAACTATTAAAGATATTGCTGAAAAAACACATTTATCCAGCGCTGCAATCTCCAGAATTTTAAATGAAGATCCGACACTGAATGTTCCTGAGGAAACCAGGCAGCTTGTTTTCAGCGTTGCCAGAGAACTTAATTATACTAAAAAAAATAAAAAGGCCAGGAAACCTGATATGGCTGCCGTCGGCATTATTGTCTGGACATCCTTGGAAAGAGAGATGGAGGATCCCTACTATCTTTCAATTCGTCAGGGAGCTGAAGAATACTGCCGGAAACATCAAATACAAATTATTCGGGCTTACCAATCTGACATTAACTATCTAGACAGTTTAAAAAATGTAGACGGACTGATTTGCATTGGTAAATTTACGGCAAAAGACCTGACAAGTTTCAAAACATTAACGAAAAGATTAGTTGTTATTGATATGGATATTCAGCCGATTTCTGAATGCCACGTGGTTTTGGATTTTAAAAATGCCCTGGCAGAAGTGATACAGTATTTATCCAATCTCAATCATCGGCAGATTGGTTATTTAGGAGGAAAGGAATTTTTAGATGGTGAGCTTTATCCGGATGTCCGCAAAGCCTGTTTTATGCAATACTGTCAAAAGTTTCACTGCGAATATCAAAACTATATCTACGAAGATCAGTATACCATTGACAGCGGCTTTCAAATGGCTAGTCAGATGATTAACAGCGGCGCATTGCCTACAGCTGTTTTTTGTGCGAATGACCTGATTGCCATGGGGGCATTAAAAGCCTTTACTGATCATGGGATTAAAGTACCTGAAGATATTTCCATCATTGGCTTTAATAATATCAATCTAACCAATTATACCACCCCGCCATTAACATCTGTCTTAGCCCCCACTTTAGATATGGGAACAATTGGGGCCAACATTATTCATCAGGCTATTCTTCACCAAAATAAACCGCCGCTATTGAAGATTCAGCTGCCATGCTATCTGGCTATTAAAGATTCATGTATGAAAATAAACGCATAAAATTGGAGGCAGTATCTATTGCCCCTTTTATTTAAAATGATTTGCTTTTTTTCACATTCTCGCCTAATATATAGATATCAGGCATAGAATAAGACGAGGAGGTAACACATGCTTAACAAACTATTAAAAACATTTCTGGCACTAGCATTGACAGTCACCCTGTTTGGTTGTCAGAAAACCCCTGAACCTGATCAGTCATTTGACGAATTCATCAGTGTTGTGGAAAAAGACATGATTGATGGTACAACTTCTTTTAATATGAATTTTCTGATCAATGATCCAAAAGCTTTGGGATTTGAAGAACCTGATACTTATGGCATTGGCTATTCTACGAAGGAAGAATATGAAGAGATGTACGATACTTATGCACAGTATCAAAAACAGCTTCAGGCTTATGATTATGACAAACTAAGTGATGTTCAAAAACGTACTTATGATGTACTGGACGACTATTTATCACGGCAGATCGTCCTGAAGGATTACTATTACTACGACAACGATGTTTTTGGCAGTTATTCTACTTTTGTTCAGGAATTGCCTTTACTTTTACAGATGTATGCCTTTAATGATGTCGATGATCTGGAAAACTATTTTAAAGATATCGCTGCCTTTAAAGATGATTTCATCAATTATATCAACTTTGAAAAAGAAAGGCAGGAACTTGGACTTGGCTTTTCTTCAGATATTCTTGAGGATACCAGAAGTCAGTTAGAAGATATTATTGCCGAAGGCGGAAAAGAAACAATTACTGAAGTCAATGCAGTTATTGATACACTCAGCTTTTTAAATGATGATGAAAAATCACTGTACAAGCAAAAAAATGAAGAAGCTATTGGTGTCACTCTGATAGATGCCTATCAGACGCTGCTTGATGGCCTGAAGGAAATTGAAGGGCAGCCTGAAACCAAAGGCCTTTATGATTTGAAAAATGGCAAAGACTACTATAAAGCTATGGTATACAATCAGTTAGGCATCAAGGACAGCATTGAAGACATTGAATCCCGTCTGGAAGATGTCTTTGAAGAAAATTTTGCGGCGCTACAGTCTTTCGCCTTAACGCATTATGATCTGATTGCAGACAATGAGGATTATTACAATATCCGATACAGCGAATTCTCCACACCGGAAGAAGGCCTGGATTACTTAAAAACACAGATATTTAATATCGTTCCTGAAATTTCTGATTTAGACTATCGTATTTATACAGTACCCGAAAGTCTTCAAGATGGATTTGCCCCTGCAGCCTATCTTTCCGCAAGAATTGATATGACTGATGATCAGCAGGAATGCATCATGATTAATCCAACTTCAACAGAAAATATTCTGCCAACGCTTGTTCACGAGGGTTATCCGGGACATATGTATCAGCACGCTTACTTCCTGACCCTGAATTATCCTACTTTGCATGCTTTGGTTGACTGCATTGGATATACTGAAGGCTGGGCAATCTATGTGGAAAATCAAGCCAGCCGCTTTATTGCCGATCAGGATGAAGCAGACTGGCAGACACTTCTGATTTATGACAGCAATGTAACAACACCGCTTTTAGCAATCATGGATATCGGTATTCATTACCATGGCTGGGATTATCAGGATTGTGTGGATTATTTTAAAGAAAAAATCGGGATGGATTTAGGAGAAGATTTACGCGATCTCTATGATATCATCGTACAAACCCCTGCTTATTATCTCTACTATATTTATTCCGGACAAATCTTAACTGATTTACATGACCAGGCAGAACAGACCCTGGGTTCAAAATTTGATGATATTGCCTTCAATCAGGCAATTCTGGACAGTGGTCCTGTTGGTTTGGATGTTGTCAGAAGAAATGTTCAAAATTATATTGATGCAAATAAATAAGCAAAATCAGACGACCATTGCCTGCAATGATCGTCTTTTTGTTGCATAAGATGCAAAACAGAAGCCTTATGATTTCTTTTTCCGCGGATAATTGCGATGATAAATATTCTCAAAATAATCAAATTGAGACAATTCATCCTGCTCAAAAAAGCCAGCAATCTGTTCAGTGGTTTGAATGTCGATCTGATGTTCTTTTAGCAGCCGGTAAATATCCTTAATCTGTTGATGATAACAAATCCCCTTAAATTCATAGGACGCATCATTAAAGACAAAGGTATAGCCCAAAAGGTAGCTGTGATAATATCCGCCTAACCGTGAGTGTACTGAATAGACATCGTTTCCCATTGTAATTTTAACTGTCTTTAAATCTTCCCATGGATATTTTCGACTCACCTCGCGTTCCCTGTTTTTAAGCATTGCCAAAAACATCGAACATCCAGACTGAAGGCTTTCATGACAGACATACATATTCTCCTGGACAAATTCAATATAACTGCGAGGCCGGATTCTCAGCACTGTCCAAAGCAGTACTCCCAGAACGAGGATGACAAACAAGACAGGCTGTCCGCCGGAAAAAGCAAAGCAGAGCAGAAGAACAAATGGGCCTATAAGCAGACTATTTGTCAAAATATTAGCCTTGGTCATTCTTGCGCCCAAAATCAATGATGTTTGATAATTCGTTTTTTTCATGTTAAATCCCTTCCTTTTCTAGCCTCAGCATAAACCTTCCAGCGGCTCTAAGGTCAAGGATTTTTGAAAAAAACAGCCAGAAATTTTTCTGACTGTTATTTTTGGGCAGGATAATTGAAATGATAAATATTTTCAAAATAATCAAATTGAGACAATGTCTCCTGAGAGAAATATCCTATGATTTCATCTGTTGCATCTATAGGTATTTGCTTGTTTTTGAGAATGCCATAACTGGTTCTGATCTGTTCTTTGCTGTTGCACGTTTCCACTTTATAAGTTTCTCCATCCTTAAAGTAAAAGCTAAAATCTAAACGATATATCCGATAAATGCCGCCTTTTGCCCTTATGACTCCCGTATATAACTCAATTTTCACTTTTTCAAGAGCGCTCCACTCATAGCGGCGATTATGCTGCCGCTCTGTTCCTTTCAATACAGCCAGATACATGTCCTGTGCTGACTGATCTTTTTCACGGCAAAGATAAAGTGCTTCATCTGTCAGTTCAATATAATCCTGCGGCTTCATTTTAAAAAAAGCGACAGGCATTATCATCAGCAAAGCAGGCAATAAATGACCTCCCAAAAAAAAGCTCAAAAAGATAGCTAAAAAGAAATACACAAAGGACCAGCCAACCGCCTTTTTGAATAAGGCTGACCGATCGACCCGGTTGCCCAGCACAATGGTTTTTGAAGGCTTCATCATAAGACGGATGCTTTTGACAGTTCTTCTGAGAAATGAATCCTGTGAATTCTCTGTTTTCGTTATTTGTTGATCTGTCAAACCATCCAATACAGGAATTTCTTTTTCTTTAAGTTCTTCGCAGATTTCCCGGATATCTGTCAGGGAAGTAATCTGTTCATTTAACGAAACCAAATGACTTTCCAATATTTCATGAAAATAAGCTGTATCATTTAATATCTTGGAAATTTCTTCAATGGGGATATCCAGCGCTCTTAAAAAGCGAATTTTTTTTAAGACCAAAAGATCCTGCTGCGAATAATTACGATACCCATTCTCATCGCGTTCAGGAATCACCAGATTCATTTTTTCATAATAGCGGAGTGTATGTGCACTCATGGATAATTGCTTTTCAACCTCTTTGATTTGCATCTGTCCATCCCCCTTCTCTTTTTAAAAAAGCGGCTGAATATTTCAGCCGTCTACTCTAACATTTTACTTTTTTGGACAGCACTTCGGATTTTCCGATAGCGAATCCAGTCATGGTAAATCATACGAATCACAGCAATCAAAGGTACTCCGATAACCATGCCTATGAAACCCATTGTTCCTCCAAAGAAAGTAATGGCAAAGATAATCCAGAAAGCACTGACACCTACAGACTCGCCCAAAATGAAAGGTCCCAAAATCAGACCATCAAACTGTTGAAGGGCAATGATAAAGACACCTGTCCAAATGCCGGCTGTCATGCCCATGGTTAAAACCGTAATAATCGTGACAGGAATCCCACCAATAAACGGTCCGAAATAAGGAATCATATTCGTTACCATAATAACCAGTGCCAGCAATAAATCAAATTTCAGTCCCATCAGTTTAAACGCAATGTAGGCAATGATGCCAATAATGAAAGAATCAATCGCTTTGCCAAAGATAAAGCTGGAAAAAATATTATTTATTTTTGAAGCATAACGATGGATAAAGCGTAAATCTCTCTCACATATTCTTGTTAACATCAATTGATCAAAAATATCTAAAAGATTCTGCCGTTCTGCCAAAAGATACGGACAGATGACAATAGCCATCAGCCAGGAGAATAAGGTACTGACAATGCCTACCCCATGGCTTAGCAATTCCAGCGGTTCGATTTGTTGGAAACTTAGCAGCGAACCAAAAACAACACTGAATTTTTCCTCAAGCTTTGTATAAAGATCTGGAATATCCCAATCCTCAGACAATTGTTGGCAAAAAGCCTCAATCTGCGCATTGTAAGACGGCAGACGGTCTGATATCTCAGCAATATTATCTCTGATAATAGGTATCAGATACATACCCGTTGCAACAATGATTAAAAGAAAAATAACGAAAGTAATCATGATACCCATCGTTCTTGCATGATGCTGGACCCAGCCCTTCTTACTCTTTAAAAATTGACGTTCAATAGCATTAGCCGGAATATAAAGCAAATATGCCAGCACTGCGCCAATCAAAAACGGCTTCAATATATTGATAATGTTCACAAACCAGTTAGAAACAACCATGAGTTCATCAAAAAGTTTATATGTTGCAATTAAAAGCAGTCCCAAAACAAACCAGCCGCCATATTTTTTTATCCACTCTTTATGCATGTTCTCACTTCCCTTGTATAGTATAACACAAAACCATCTTGCTTCCCATGACATTTCACTCAATTTAAGAAAAAAGACAGACTTTTAACATAATCTGTCTTTAATACATTACTTATCTTTTTTCTTCGATTTACCTTTGCGTTCTTTTCGTTTATTTTTTAACGCTTCTTCCAAAGCATTAACGACAGTTTCCAGAACTTTCACACGAGCATAGTATTTACTGTTTGCTTCGACAACAACCCATGGTGCATAAGATGTTGATGTTCTTAAAAGCATTTCATCGACAGCCTTTTCATATTCTTCCCATTTTTCTCTGTTGCGCCAGTCTTCATCAGTAATCTTCCACTGTTTTTCCGGATTAACCATACGATCCTTAAAACGTCTTTCCTGCTCGTCCTTATCAATATGCAGCCAGAATTTAATGACAACCGTACCATTATTTGTTAACTGAAGCTCCATATCATTCATTTCTTTGTACGCGCGTGTCCATTCTTCAGTCGTAGCAAATCCTTCAATTCTTTCAACCATGACTCGGCCGTACCAGGTTCTGTCAAAGATAGCAATATGACCATCCTTTGGCATTTCTTTCCAGAATCGCCATAAATAATGATGTGCTTTCTCAATGTCATTTGGACTGGCTGTTGGATTTACGGCATAGCCGCGAGGATCCATTTTTTCTGTCAGACGCTTGATGGCACCGCCCTTACCACCGGCATCCCATCCTTCGAAAGCCAGAACAACAGGAATTCTTTCCCGGTAAATTTCATTATGCAGTTCTTTGATTTTGTTTTGCAAATAGTTTAGTTTCTCTTTATATTCTTCACGGGACATCTCTTTATTTGGATCAACACCGGCAAGCACAGAAGACTTGAAGCGAGGATCAACATTGATTAAATCCATACGTTTTTTCTTTTCTGCTGGATCTGCGGCATGTTCCATAATATTGCCGATTTTTTGAGAGAGCATTTCAATCACCGTAGACATAATCTTAATTGTCGCAAAATCCTGATTATGTGCTTCAATAATATGCCATGGCGCAAAATCAGTGTCTGTTTTTTCAAACATTTCTTCATATTTTTCTAAGTAAGCATTATACAGGCTATTGCGTCGCCATGATTTCTGACTCACCTGCCAGGAAGTTGATTTGTCAGCTTCCAGAGCACGTAATCGTTTTTCCTGTTCTTTCTTAGAAATGTGCAGGAAGAATTTGATGATGATTGTGCCATCATCTGTCAATTGCTGCTCAAAAGAAACAATCTCATTATAATCCTCTGCGGTTTCCACATGTGGGTGTTCCTCATCAAAACAGTCATCCAAAACTCGGCGATACCAGCATTTATCAAAAATAGCCATACGTCCTTTAGCTGGTGTTTTAGTCCAAAAACGCCAAAGGAACGGATGCATCTGTTCGTCTTCAGTCTCACTGTCTGTTGCATAAACTTTAAAACCACGCGGATCAAGTGCCTGAATTAATTTATTAATCAGAACGCCTTTCTTTCCGCCTTCCCATCCTTCAAAAGCGATAATTACAGGAATATCCAGTCTCTTGCAGTCTCTTTGCAGCTGGGAAAGAATAGGAGTCAATTCATCTTTCATCATTTTATATTCTGCTTTTGTCAGCTTTTTACTCAGATCCACTTTTTCTAGCATTTAAAAACGCCTCCTTCATCGTACTATGTATAGTTTACCACAAAAATGGCAGGGGTTACAGCACTAAATCAAAAAAATGCACATTAATGATATATCGTACGGGAAATGACGTTAGTCCCGCTCTTCATAAATTCTCGATTGAAATAATCATAATATGTTCCGGGAGTAATAATGCCATTGGTCCCTACAATATCAATACCAGTTTTGCCAATAATCGTATCAGCCAATGCCACGCAATTTGTTGTCATAACAAAATAAGTTTTAAAGGGGCCCGATTTAAATTTATACATTTTAGCTTTTGTTGCCTGATAAAGCCGGCTGGCATAATATTTCAAAGACGCTTCCATCTTTTCCTGATCATTTTCAGCTTCCGCTAACTGATAAGGCGGATACCAGGGTTCCAGATTTTCAAAGAATTCCTTAAGCCGCTCATCAACTGCACGCTTCTGTTCTTCCGTTAAAACCATTCCAAAACCAAACAATGTTTTCTGGCTGTCTTTGATGCAAAATGGAATATAAGGCTTTTTGGGTGCGACAAACAACACACCGTCGCCAATCGTATCATGCAGCTTCATGGACGAGGCATCATAATTGCCATAGGAAATAATATAATCATGATAACAGATATCCACATGTCCCAAAGCGCCATATCCATCATTTGTAACATGAATCAGCACTTCTATGTCGGGCTGTTTATCTTCTTTATATTCAACGATTAACGGCTGATTCTCTTCTTCATTTTCCGCAAAATAACGGTTGATATAGGCCAGCATCTGATGCGGAATCAAAGCGGCAAATACTACTGGCAGCTGCAGTCTTACTTTTCTTCGCAGCTTATTCTTTTTGCTGACTTTCATTTCTTCATATATCGCATCTTTAATGTCATCTAATCCATAGATAACCAGGTAACCGCCAATCACAAAGAGCAGATCATCCAGATGCACCAAAGGCTCAAGAAACATTAAACAGAAAAGAAACAAATAGAGAACAGTATAAATCATTTCACGTATCCAGCTTTTTAAATGCGAGCGCCAAAAGATAACCATCGTAATTAAATGCGTCGCCCCATGTAAAAGCAGCACCACGCTAAAAAGCAGAGGCAATAACGCCATAGGAACATTCGGATAAAAGAAAACAAAAGTACTTAATCCCATTTCAGCTATAGCTGAGAAAAGCTTATGCCAGGCCAGCGGGTGCAAAATCCAATCAAGTAAATTGAGGAAGGCAGCAAACAGAAAAACATGCCCAAATACCTGTACAATATTTAACATGAACGTACTGCGTGAGAAAATGATGATGATTCCCAGAATAACAAAGATAATTCCCTGAATACCAACTTGAAGCGTATTTAAATGTTTTTCTGGCATCTTCCTTCCCCCCCTTTTCACTTTATTTTAAATAACGATCCATCCAGCCAATAATTTCTTCCAGACGACGAATTCTGTTCTGTGGTCTGCCAGAGCGCGAAAGCTCATGATTTTCTCCTTTAAAAAGGCAGAGTTTGCTATCAACACCATGGCGTTTCAAAGCATAGAACATAGAGATGCCTTCTGCCATCCAGCAGCGGGTATCTTCATCACTGTGAATAAATAATGTTGGTGTCTTAACATTTGGCGCAAACTGAATGGGCGATTGATCCCATAAAAGCTGAAGCTGATGCCATTGATCTCCCTGCATCTGATCTGTACCAAATGTATAACCAATATCTGAAGTATTTTCAAAAATCATCCATGAAGCAATGCTTCTTTGTGAAGCCGCAGCTTTAAAACGGTGAGTATGGCCAATTACCCAGTTTGTCATAAATCCGCCATAAGAACCGCCGGTAACACCTAATCGATGCTCATCAATACAAGGATAAGCTTTCAGCACTTCATCGACAAACGTCATTAAATCACGATAATCTACCGTGCCATATTTGCCCCTGATATCACTGAATTCATTGCCGCGGCCATCACTGCCTGTCGGATTTGTAAACATTACGGCATATCCCCGGGCGGCAAACCATTGCATTTCATGGAAGAAATGAGGGCCATAAACAGTTTTTGGTCCGCCATGAATATCCAGAATTGCCGGACATTTTTCATCCTCTTTTAAGTCGTCTGGCAAAATCACCCAGCCCTTAATGGTCAAACCATTTTCATTGGTAAACGTAATGGTTTTAGGTGTATGATACTGGTATTCTTCCTCTAAGTGAGCATTTAATTTTGTCAAAGGTGTCAGTGTGCCATCAAAATCGAGATGGTAAATCTCACCTGCATGATTTTCAACCATGGCAATAACTGTAAAGCCATCTTTCTCAGGAATCATCTCCTGAATCATTTCCAGACCTTTATTGACCGGACAAACACTGCCATCATATCCGATTTTCAATATAGAAGCATGATCCTCTACAGTTGAAATAATATAGAAACCATCTTCGGTAAAGACAGGTTTGCTGGCATGTCCGCCCATCTTTATATCACTGCCGACGCTATTGCCGCCGCCATAAGGATCTCCATTATAAACTTTTTTAACCGTATCTTCTGTCAGATTCCAGATGAAATACTGTGCATTTTCATTATTGCCATACTGCTCTCTTAAGCCAGCACTCAATAATGCCTGATTATCATCCATCATATGAACACTGCCATAGTAGATCTCTTTGTTAAATAATAAGTGATCATGGTGCATCTTATCATTCAATGTAAAACTATGCAAAGTATTATACGTATGTGCCAATCCATTTTCAATCACTCGCTTTGTATAATAGAGTGTGCTGCTCTCTTTAGAGTAAGTCTCGATACTGATATTCTCATCATCTGAGGACAATTTTTCAATCTGACCATCATTATAATAAAATAAAACAGTTCTGATTTCACTGATATCTCCGCCGCCATTGGACCAGAATGGCACTTCCACAAATTCTCTGGCCTGTTCCAAATCCTTGGTCATTTTCTTGGCAGCCTCTTTTTCTTCCATTCCAGAAGCCATTAATCGCTGCATCTTTAAGTTAATCCGCGCCGTAAAAAAGAAATGGTCATCATCAATCCATTCAATATGAGTCAGCGCATAAGGCAACTGACGTACCTCCATAGCCTCTCCGCCATCATAAGGCAGCTCATATATACAAGTTTTTGGACACCATGGCTCCTTACTGATATTTTTGGTAAAACGCAGGCCATGCTCATGGCATTCATAAGCACCAACATCATTAGAACGTGTCAACTGGCGCACAACGCCATCTTTTAACTGATAGATATTCTTTTCATAATTGTTATTTTCAACATTTGCCTTTATCCCTACAAAGTAGAGTGTATCTTTATGTCTTTCAATCCAGGATGGCATTAAAACCTGACTGAAAAAATCAACTCCAATCGCTTTTTTCATAATATTTCCTCCTCTTAATGGAGACATTATAGCACAATTTACATTCATTTACTAAATCTCCTTGACAATTCAGGGAAGTTTTTTTAGGATGTTAACAGGCAGGTGAAAACAAATGTTGATTTTTGGTTATTTTATTATTCCGGTTATGACCTTTCTTTATGCCTCTCAGGCCCCGCTGATTAATGAGAATTTTACCGGTATCGCTAATCATCACCAGCAAAAGTACATTTTTGCCTTATGGGCATTGATAACAGCACTATATTTTCTAAAAGCCTCATTAACACTGTTTAAAAGCTGCCAATGGCATCCTAAATATTTAAAACCTGTTTCAATCATTATTTTTCTAGGCATTTCTTTATCTCCTTGGATTCCTTATCAGGATCAATATCCCCATCTTGAAACATTGCATGTATTGATGGCAATGGGTGCCAGTATCCTTTTTCTTTCACTGTTTGTCTTTTTTTTAGCCTATTTGTACACCTACGATTCCATACTGTATCGTCAACTTGAACCACCGTTTCAGCTAATTATTTCAACACTGGCCATCCTTTTAATATGGTCAGGACATGTGAGTTCTTTAACTGAACTGTTTATGACAAATGCTATGAGCATTTATCTGGCTTATGCACTTAACAAAATAAAAAAATATAACTTTACAAATGTAAACAAATAGTGTAGAATTAATCATGCTTGAGATGGCGGTCGTGGTGAAGCGGTTAACACACCGGATTGTGGCTCCGGCATTTCGTGGGTTCGAACCCCATCGACCGCCCCATTTTATGTTTAGAATTTAGCGCTGATTGGGCGCTTTTATTTTACACTTCTAATCGAAATTACAGAAAATTTAAAAAAACTCTTTACAAAACAGATTGAATAGTGTAGAATTAATCGTGCTTAAGATGGCGGTCGTGGTGAAGCGGTTAACACACCGGATTGTGGCTCCGGCATTTCGTGGGTTCGAACCCCATCGACCGCCCCATTTTATGTTTAAAGTTTAGCGCTGATTGGGCGCTTTTATTTTTTTTAAAAGGTCAGGAGCATAACACTCTCTGACCTTTTTTATTTCTTTTTATCGCTTGATTTCAAAGCGATAATTTGCTTTTTTGCTTAAGTAACCACCTAAACCGATAAGCAAGGCACCTGCAATCGTTAATACATATACGAATAGATACATTGCATTTAAACCAAAATGATCCTGCAATACTCCACCTAAAAGATTACCTATCATTGAACCAACACCTGAGGTCATCACCGTAATGATTGTTTGACCGGCAACCTGATCTTCTACAGACAAATTATAGATGACATAATAAGTAATCACAGCTGTCATCAAACCAAAAGACAACCCCTGAAACAGCATGCCTAAACACAGGACAAAAACATTAGGTGCCAGACATATCAAAAAGTTTCTTAAAATATAACAGAAACCTGCAATACAAATCAGTGATGTCGTCTTCATTCTCTTTAATAAACGAGGAGTTAATGCCATCACAGGCATCTCACTGACTGCCATCAAAAATACGGATATGCCATAAAAAGAGGTATCTCTGCCCAGGCTTTTCACAATATTAATTAAATATGTACCCAAACATGAAGCTGCAGCCAGCAATAAAGAAAAGCCGAGCAGCATCGTAAAAAAGATTCTGTATTTTTTAGGAAGCATCCATATTGATCCGCCTTTTTTACCACTGCTGCTAATTACTTTCTGATAGGGCATGCATCCAAGCGTCCAAAGTGTAATAAAAATAAAAACAATCATACCGTACGCAAGCACCGTTGGATTCCAGGCCTCGACAAGAAATCCAAATACCAGAGCGCTTATTGCCCACGCAACAGATCCCAAACCGCGAGCCAGCCCAAAATTGACTTCGATCCCTGACTGCATATAGTCAGAGGCAATCATCTGTAAAAAGGGGCCTGATGATAAATAAAATGCATAAAGCACTGTATAAATAAGCATAACAATCACGGCAGGCAGCGGGATGAAAACAATCAGGACAAAGAAAGCTGTCAATAAAACATATAAAATATAGATCATCTTTTTAGCATCTAAGTTTGGCCGCTTTAAAACTTGTGACGAAAGATACGGTGTCAAAAATATGGAAGCAACGCAGCCGCTGCCAGTGACTATGCCAATAGCTGTATTGGATACGCCTTTATACTGAAGAAATACAGCCACAAAGCCGCCAAAGCAACAACCGGCAATACAGTAGAAAAAGTAAAGTAAGTTATACTTCATCTTAATACTCATTGATGTCCCTCCTCTAAATAATGTCACCCATTATAGCACCAAAAATGATTGACAGTCTCTTTTTTCAGTTTTCTGAAAAAAAGATTTAACGCTTTTTTTAGTCCTTTCACAGATTTCAAAAAAACATTCCTAATATCAACACTTTTTTAATCAGATACAAATACGGACAAGAGGTGGATATGGTAAAATATCTGTAAATAAAATGGTGGGAAGAAAATGATTGATACAAAAAAAACGGTCCATGCTTTTCAGAATGATTTATCCGTCTTTGCTTTTCAGGATGGAATGATCGCCTTGAAAATCAGGCATACTTTTGGAATGGTTCAGATGGCTGAATATATTGCCTTGAACAGGCAAAAGAAAATGCCAATCAATAAATTGCCGCTAAATTACAAAAAGAGAATCGATAGCCTGATTCTCTTTTATCATCATGTCACTATTATTTACTGTATAAGCCCACCTGTGCCTGCTGCGCCTGTAAATCCGCTTCAATAATTTCCTCTTTATAATCAAAGGGACGATGATTGTCATACAGCTTCTTAACATACCCGGCTCTGGCAATCTTTGTCTGCAGTAGTTCTCCATCCACAAAAACCCAGACAAGCTCTCTGCCATATTTATCCTGCTGATCATTTCCTTCTTGATATTCGATTTCTATCTTATCAGCGTTTTTCAGGGTACTGCAGGTGAATTCAGAAGCTTCAGGGCCATAGGGTTCTACTTCTTTAGTGCTTTCCGGCGTGTCAATTAAAAGCAGACGATATTTCTTTTCCTGGCCATCTGATTTAAATCTGACCGTATCACCATCTACACAAACAGCCAGTTCTACTTTCTGGCGCTGATGATTGACTGTCTCATGTTCCAAATTTCCAGTAAAATAAGCTGCCGCAGCGATAACAAGAATAGTCACTGCCTTATAAATAGTTTTTGAATTTTTCATAGTATTCTCCTATTAAATGAAAAAAGGTGAAATGATCACCTAATTCATATATACATCGTAATCTCTGACTAATAATGATAAGAAACAATCATAAAATTTTGAAACATCATAACCACGTAAATGAGATACCTGACCGTCCCCAACTTCGATCAATACCCATTTACCATCATTTTTCTTAGCTAAGTCAATCGTATAAAAGGGACTGTCCAGAATCGCACATTTATCAATCGCCTCAATAAAACTTCTGTCCATTTGTACCATTCCGCCTGACCAGTAAGAAATAAAGCAGATTGGTTCACCTTTATAACAATAAATTCGGATTTCTTCACTGATAGGCATCTTACTTTGAAAATGTACACCTGTCTGAATGATGTCAAGATACTCTCTTAAAACTAATCCGCCGGCAAAGCTGTCTGCCTGACGTTCAATAAAATGATGAATAACTTCCATTGCTTTTTCAGTATTAGACGCATCTTCAATAAAACAGGATTCATACCATTCATGCTTACGGGATTTCACATAGTCTTTAACGATAACGCTCTTATTGCCAAATTCCTTTAACATATTCTCAATCGCCTGATCATCGACAAGGCCGTGACTGTAAACGGATTTCGCTGTCAGGCGCTGTAATTTCGGATACCAGTAATTTAAATAATGGCATTCCCGATAACAGTACTGATCAACAATCATCTGGTAATTTTTTTCTTCTAAAACATCATATAAACGGTCATACTGAAATTCATTTAACATCCAGCCACGATAAATGATATAAGTCTTTTCAATGGCATAAGGCAGGCGTATTTCTCCATTATCTTGAATTTCCGCAAAATCAAATAAGAAAACCCTGACTCTGCGGTCTACTAAAGTCTGATATTCTTCTGCATATTGCTGATCTGGCTTGGTCGGGTCATTCTCATCGCAACAAAATAAAAAACCTAGAACTGACATCTAAATCTCTCCCTCTTGAAAAAAATCATGATGATTATATCACATAAGATAAAATTTCGCACCCTTTTTTATTCATAAAAAGAAAAAACTGTCCAAAATGGAACAGTTTAAACAACAGCACGCCCTTTCCAACGTCCTGATTTATATCGCCAGATAAATAGAATTGCACGAGCTATCCAGTCAATAACCATGGCCACCCAAATACCAAAAACACCAACACCCATATATTTGCCAATAACATAACTGAACATAATTCTGAAAACCCACATGGATAAAATCGAAACGGTCATACTGAATTTAACATCCCCGGCTGCTCTAAAAACAGAAGGCAGACTGAATGCCACAGGCCAGATGATACAGCCGCAAATACCATGGAATGTCAGAATTTTAGTTGCTTCAGATGCTGTTGCATCAGATAAATTATAGAGTTTTAAAATAAACGGCATTGCTAAAAAGATAATGCCTACAGTCACAAACACACAGGCATAAGTAATTTTTAACAGCTTCATTGTATAATATTCCGCCTGTTTTTCATCTCCTGCGCCAATACATCTGGAAACAACAGTCGTAATGGCTAAAGAAATCGCCATGCCCGGCAGAATCTGGAAACCGGCAACTGTGTTAGATACGGCATTAGCCGCAATGGCAGACGTACCAAAAGTAGAAACCAAACTTAATACGATGATTTTTCCTAACTGAAACATACTGTTTTCCATACCATTAGGTACACCAATATACAATATTTTCTTAATCATGGTCCAGTTAAAATGCAATGAAAATTTCTTGGGAATATGCAGCGTATGCTTTTCATCAGTTAACAGCCAGACAATTAAGAAGCTGGCAACAACTCGGGAAACTAATGTAGGAATAGCCACACCGGCAGTCCCCAGATGGAAGCCATAAATTAAAACGGCATTGCCAATAACATTGATTGCATTCATAATCAGAGAAACCTTCATAGATACCTTGGAATTTCCCATTGCCCGAAAAATTGCCGCACCGCCGCAATATAACGCTAAAAAAGGAATAGAGGTCAGGACAATCATTAAGTAGGTATTCGCATGTGCCTTAACATCGGCATCAATCTGACCAAAAACAGTATTAAGAATAAATGGTTTGCATAAATAGCATAATGCCATAATAACCACTGCAATCAATGTCGTAAAATATAATAGCTGATTGCTGGCATCACAGGCTTCTTTCTTTTTATTCTGTCCTAAAAACTGCCCAGCAACAACTGCACCTCCTGTGGCCAGTGCTGAGAAAACATTAAATAAAAGAATAATGACACTGTCTACCAAAGAAACGCCAGAAACTGCCGCTTCACCAACACTCGCAATCATGATGGAATCTGCCATACCGACTAATGTAGCTAACAGCTGTTCGATAATCAGCGGGATAATAAGTGCTGCCAATGCTTTATTATCAAATAAATAATTGGAAGTATCTTCCTTGACTCTTGATTTCATATAATTCCCCCTTCTTTTTCTAGTATATCTCTGTTTTTTCTAAAAAACAAGCTGGTTTCTGAACCTGAAAAACTTTTTATTGACAAATGACAGATACTTTATTATGATAAGGGTAACTTGTTTGCGACTTCCAAGTATAAAAAAATTAAGGGACTGGAAGTGCGTTTACGCACTTTTTATTTTCCCGGAAAGAAGGAAAATACGATGAAAAAAATTAATACTGTGATGATGACAAGAATAAGTTTAGGTATCTGCCTGAATGTTGTCGGCGCCTGGATAGCTGCCACTTTTAAAATTCCTATTTTTATGGATTCTATTGGCACTATTTTTATTTTAGGCCTCTATGGTCCTAAAGCAGCGATGATCACTGGCCTTTTAGGCAGTTTTGTCAGCG
>Ga0129308_1001669_pt1 | contig 21899 bp, 23 predicted proteins | sample L827metagenome_FD_94440 | JGI IMG/M metagenome (GOLD analysis project Ga0129308, IMG submission 94440) | Ring-tailed lemur group fecal microbial communities from Wisconsin, USA - L827 metagenome | ecosystem: Host-associated > Mammals > Digestive system > Large intestine > Fecal | place: USA... | reverse complement strand
TCCTTTCCGCATAGTCTCTGGTATTAACACCGGCACCTACTACATAACGCTTGTGCTGATCCAGCAGTTCATCCGGATACTCCTTATGCGCATTATAATCTTTACGAAATACAAAATATGCCAGTCTCTGATTCTTATCTACGATCGGCAGGGAATTCAGCTTGTGATCCCACAGCATGTCATTCGCTTCGGAAAGCGTTACACCTTCTTCCGCGTAGATCAGCTTCTCAAATGGCGTCATAAACTCTTCAACCTTAGTATCCAGAGACATTCTGCTGATTCGATAGTCTCTGCTTGTTACCAGACCAACCATCTTGCCTTCGGCTGTTCCATCTTCGGTAACCGCAGTAGTCGAGTGTCCGGTTCTTTCTTTCAGTTCCAGCAGCTCAGCCAGTGTCTGATCCGGTCTGATATTTGCATCACTCGTTACAAAACCTGCTTTATGCGACTTAACACGCCTTACCATTTCTGCCTGGCTTTCAATGCTCTGTGATCCGTAAATAAAAGAAATTCCGCCTTCCTTCGCCAGCGCAATTGCCAGTCTGTCTCCCGATACCGCCTGCATGATCGCCGATACCATCGGAATATTCATGGTAATCGGACAATCCTCCTGTCCCTTCTTATACTTAACAACCGGTGTTTTCAAAGAAACATTCTCCACTCTGCATTCTGTGGAAGAGTAGCCCGGTACCAGCAGATACTCGCTGAACGTGCGTGATGGTTCATCAAAAATGTACGCCATTGTTTCCTCCTTTATTTTTGTAAGTTTTATGACCTGTCCAAATTTCCGATTTGGCACGTTGATGCAATAATTATTAGAAGCTATAATATCACATTTTAACGCAAAAATCCCGCTATTTCAATTGTTTGTCGGGATTTTATCTCTATACTGCAAAAAACGGCATGCCGCCTGCATTGATCCATGCAAACTGCTATGCCGCTTTCCTTTTATTCTTTGCTTTTTTCTTACAGCGGAGTTACATTGACTGCTCTCAGCTTTTCTGGATTCTTCGGATCCTGTTCTGTTTCAAACGTCACTTTCTGCCCTTCTGCCAATGTCTTGAATCCGTCCATAACGATTGCTGAAAAATGTACAAATACATCTTCCCCCGTCGCATCGTCAGAAACAAATCCAAATCCCTTGTCCGAATTAAACCATTTTACTGTACCATTCATTTTCACTTACCTCCATCTAGCTCTTCTTGCACTTGTACCTTTCATCAAAAAACGCATATGTTGTAAACCGCCTGCTATATAAATGATTTACAACACATGCGAAAGTTAATCGTGATTTATAATATTAAAAATATTAGCACAATTTTTAAAAAAAGTAAAGAATTTTTTTACTCAAACACCTTGTTTCTAGAAATTTTTTTCTTTTCATATCATTTTTATATGCTTATTACCAATTGCGTGCCTTTCGAAATACAAGCAGTGCAAGGATGCCGATCAATGCCAGAGTCGCAACACATATCGCGATCCAAATCCGATTGATGCGATCTCCCGTTTCCACAACTGTAACAGTCGGCCGGTCTTTCATTTCAACTTTCTCCTGCTGCCCAACGATAAAACTGACTTCCTCTGCAATTTCATAACCATCCGGCGCTGTGATCTCCCTCATAATATAGGTTTGACCGGTAATCAGCCCTTCGATCGTATGCGGCTTATCCGTAGAGACCCACTGTTCGATCACTTCCCTGGTGTCCGGTTTTATTACCTGCAAAGTCGCGCCCGGTAGTTCTTCTCCGGTCGTCAGATCGATTTTCGATAGAATCGTTTCCGTCAATTCATCAACCATCTCAACCTTCTGATCATCTCCCGCCACAAAAGTCACGTCATTGGCGATAACATAGCCGTTTGGACAAAGCTCCTCATGCAATATGTACCGTTCTCCATAGATCAAATTTTTAATCATATGCGGTTGATCCGTAGAGGTCCATTGATCAATCACTTTACCACTGTCTGCCTCTTTTACCTGTAAAGACGCACCCGGTAACTCTTCTCCCGTTGTTGCCGACTTCTTGGAAATCTCCACATCGCTGTATGGGATATTTTGAAACGTTACCGAAATCGCTTCCTTTTCTTCTCCCGTAATCGTAATCTTCTTAGGTTCAACGGGCAAATAAATGCTTTTATCCAAATTACTCTCGGCAATCGTATACGTTCCTGCCGGAAGCTTTTCCACTGAAATCATCCCCGTTTCATCGGTCATGCGTACAATCGGTTCGATTTTCTCTCCATAAGCAGTTGTTCCGGTGATTGTCATTTCTATATCGGCTACATTTCCATCGATGCAGGTCTTCTTAATCTTCAGGTCTCCGGTTTTCGCATGATTGGTAAACGCTACGGTTCCGTTCGCATGATTCCGGTCCAGCACGACGGTCTCACTTTTCGGTTTGTGATAGCGCGCTGCCAGTTCGTCAGTCATATGTTCTGTTATCGTGTAGGTTCCATATTCCATTTGATCTGACAAGAAGATTCCATCCTGCCCCGTTTTTGCGGTTTTCTCGCAGGTACTTGCTGCTCCCGCCCATGAAAAATCATAGTGTAAAATCCCTGAATCCGCTTTTGCTTCACCTGTCCGCTCACAGGCATTTTTATCTTCGCGTTCCTTTGCAGCCGTAAGCCTGACCTTCACTTCCGTCCGAAATTCCTGTTTCTGCAAACGTTCTGTAGATTTTATTTTTTCTCCGTCCGTTTTTTCCGCTTCCTTTGGACCCGCTACTTCCGGTTCAGAGAATCCCGGCTGCGTTTCAGAGACACCCTCCGCTTCACCATCATCTGTCTTGGAGATTGCTTCCGCACGCAAAGTAATCTTATAAACTCCGGTTCTGCCGGCCTTTGCAGCTTCATTCAGAGTTTTCAATTCGGTTTCATCTGCCTCCCACGTTCCGGCGGTATCATCAGGATCCTGAATGGCTGGCTCTGCCTGTTTGATGACATCCTGTGCAGATAAAGTTCTGCTGTCAAAAAGAATACCTTTCATCTGAAACGGAATCCCCTCAACTGGTCCATTATCATCTGTCTGTTTGAGGATTTTTATTTTGCCGGTTGTCGGCTGGTACTGATTATGAAACTTGACCGTCACAGTACCCGAAGAAACTTTAACCGTTTTCGCAGCCTCTGCCGTATATCCAGCCTCGATCTGATCCTTCGTCAGCTGCTCTGTTACCTGATAAGTCCCCGGATACAGCTTCGTTGTAATCAGCCCTTTCTCATCCGTGGTAAAGTTCCCGGAATATCCATTGTCTGCACAGCTGATCTGAAAACGAAAACCTTTTACGCTGCCGCCCGGATCTGTCGTCTTCACCAGCTGCAGGGTTCCTGCTGACTCCGTTTTGAATTTAACATAAAACTTGGTCTCATCGGTAGCTCCCAGCGCCAGCGCCTGATTCGCAGATTTAGAAGGCTGTAATATGATCATACCCTGACTTGTTCCGGTTTTCATCTCATTTGCAAGCTGCGCCGTATACGAGCCTTCCTTTCCAGTGCTAAATGTATACGTTTTCCCGCTTCTGCTCATGGAAAGCCCTGCGGCGGATCCGGAAATCTGCTTATAATAATTGCCGCCATTCGCATCCGTCAGCGACACCGACCATTTCTTCGTCTGGTAATTGTACTTCATGGTATAAGTTTTGGCACTCGATGCATTGGCTGCAGCAAAGGATGCACCTTTTACATGTGCTGTAATTTTTGCTTTCATCCAGTTATAATTTTTAACTGCATAACTGTGCCCCCTGATCAGCTTGTACTGTTGGCTGCTTTTACGGCTCCAGCTTCCCGATGCCGAAAGGCCAACTTCCCCATTGACCGTTTCCCATACGAGTGTCTGCGTTGCCGCACGATAATCATTTACATTTCCATACGGCGCTGATTTTCCCTTGTTATAACCATACATCAGGGCAAGCGCCAGCAGTCGCTGTTTGGAAGCGGATAAAGCCTGGTACGCCTTGGACTGCTTGTAATTTTTAACCGTATACTTCTGACCGTTATAGTCAAATCGCTTACCGATCTGGATGCAGTACCCCTCATAATCCGTACCGGAGATCCGTACCGTGAACTTCAACTGTCTGTTCCCCGAATGCGGGCTGTAATAATATTTCCCGTCCTTCCCTTTCCCATATAGGATAATTTTTGAGGTTCCCGACTTACCGCTCGTCAGAGTAGCGGCGTGTGAGATGGTGGTAGTAAAGCAACTCGCCAGCACAATTCCGATCAATGCGAAAATCAAGATCTTCCTGATAGCTCGATTTCTTTCCATATTTCTTTCCCCCTGTTTTCATGTTCTATTCTCCCTGTCTTTTCCTTTTTCTCGTGAAATGGTTTCTCTTTCTGCAAATATTCTCGCCAGTACCTCCTTTCCATTTTTTACCTTTTTATTGTAACATCATAACCCTTCTGTTTCAACCATTATTTTCCATATTTATAATTTTTATCTATTCTCGAGTTCTATTAAATAACGCCCATTACAGCTAAAACACACTTTTTCGAGCAAAAATACATTTTAGCTGGCGCTAACCAGACGTTCCTCTTGGTATTTTTCCTTCATTCAGACATAAATTCTTCCTGATTTTGTAAAAAATCCGTATTTTTATTCATCAGCAGGAGTTTTTATTATTTGGGGTACAAAAAAAGCGCCTTATTTGAAGCCGCAGAATCAAGTTAGCGCCAGCTAAATCAGAAAACCCTTATTTTTATTGTTTTTTGCCTTTACACATCTGCTTCGCAATCAAATCCGCAAACCGACCTCCTGTTCGGTCATGCTTCCTTCAGCGCAAAAAAAGAGACCCGAGGTGTCAAACCTCGGAGTCTCCTGACATATCATTGTTTTATCATCTTCGAATGGCTGAATGATATCTTACATCATTCCCGGCATGCCGCCGCCCATGCCGCCGCCCATCTGAGGCATTGCAGGCTCTTCTGCCGGCGCATCTACGATACCGGCTTCTGTTGTCAGAAGCATTGCGGATGCAGATGCTGCATTCTGCAGAGCGGATCGTGTTACCTTTGCAGGGTCTACGATACCAGCATCGATCATATCAACATATTCTTCTGTTGCCGCATTGAAGCCTGTTCCTTCTGGGCTTTCCTTAACCTGTGCAACAACAACGCTGCCTTCAAAACCGGCATTTTCAGCGATCTGTCGAACCGGTTCTTCCAGTGCTCTTACGATGATAGCGCCGCCTGTTCTTGCGTCTCCTTCCAGACCTTCCACATACTTGGCAACAGCCGGAATTGTATTCACCAGAGCAACGCCGCCGCCGGAAACGATACCTTCCTGAACAGCCGCTTTCGTTGCGTTCAGAGCATCTTCAATTCTCAGCTTTCTTTCCTTCAGTTCCGTTTCTGTTGCAGCGCCAACCTTGATCACTGCTACGCCGCCTGCCAGTTTAGCAAGTCTTTCCTGTGTCTTTTCTCTGTCAAAGTCGGAGTTTGTATTTTCAATCTGTGTCTTGATCTGTGCAACTCTTGCTGCGATTTCGTTCGCATCACCAGCACCATCAACAACAACGGTGTTTTCCTTATCTACTTTAATGGTTGCTGCTGTACCCAGCATATCAACAGTTGCTTCCTTCAATTCATAGCCCAGCTCTTCGGAAATTACTGTACCGCCTGTCAGAATTGCGATATCTTCCAGCATAGCCTTTCTTCTCTCACCGAATCCAGGAGCCTTAACAGCAACGCACTCGAAGGTACCCTTCAGCTTGTTTACGATGATCGTTGCCAGCGCTTCTCCTTCCAGATCATCACAGATGATCAGCAGCTTTCTCCCCTGCTGTACCACCTGTTCCAGAACCGGCAGGATTTCCTGAATGTTATTGATTTTTTTATCTGTGATCAGAATGTATGGATTTTCCAGAACAGCTTCCATCTTTTCTGTGTCGGTCACCATATATGGAGAGAAATATCCTCTGTCAAACTGCATACCTTCTACAACATCCAATGTTGTGCCCATTGTCTTGGATTCTTCCACTGTGATGACACCATCTTTGCCGACCTTTTCCATCGCTTCGGCGATCAGCGCGCCGATCTCCTCATCTGCAGCAGATACTGAAGCAACCTGTGCAATGCTTTCTTTATTGTCAACAACCTTAGCCAATCTCTTGATTTCTTCTACAGCAGTGTCAACAGCACCCTGAATTCCTCTCTTCAGCACCATCGGATTTGCGCCTGCAGCTACATTTTTGAAACCTTCCTTGATGATGATCTGTGCCAACAGTGTTGCAGTTGTCGTACCATCACCGGCAACGTCGTTTGTCTTGGAAGCAACTTCCTTAACAACCTGCGCGCCCATGTTTTCCACTGCATCTTCCAGTTCGATTTCTCTTGCAATGGTAACACCGTCATTTGTAATCAGCGGAGAACCGAATTTCTTATCGATCAGTACGTTTCTTCCCTTCGGTCCCAGCGTAATTTTTACTGTATTTGCAAGCTGGTCAACGCCTGCCTGTAATTTTCTTCTGGCATCCTCGCCATAATGTAATTCCTTTGCCATAATATCATTTCCTCCCTTTTATCTATTCTACGATTGCCAGAATGTCGTTCTGACGCATGATGGAATATTCTTCACCGCCGTATTTTACTTCAGTTCCGGCATACTGGGAAAAGATTACCTTATCCCCAACCTTCAATTCCATTTTCTCATCTTCCGTTCCCGGTCCAACTGCTACGATCTCTGCCATCTGCGGCTTTTCCTGTGCGGAAGCCACCAACACGATACCGCTTGCTGTCTTTTCTTCTGCTTCTACTTTTTTAATTACGACTCTTGCGCCTAAAGGCTTGATTCCAATACTCATCGTATCATCTCCTTTGCTTTTCTTTCTTAATAGGGCATTGCCCCAGTTTTCTCATTTCGTTCAATCGTTTTTCGATTTGTTAGCACTCTTTTCTTTCGAGTGCTAACACTACTTTAACTCCATTTCCTTCATTTGTCAACAGGTTTTTGGTGAGTTATTTCATAAAAAAGGTATTGCTGTGCAATCCCGCCATATTCTCCGAAATGCTGCGCAGCATATGCAGCCATCGCCTGTACGTCATGCTCTCGAATTCCATACATCTGAGACATAACCTTCTTCACCCAGGTGTCAATCGGAAAGCTGTCGATCCGCCCCATAGAAAACAGTGCGATGCAGCTTGCCACCTTCGGTCCGACACCGCAGTAGCTTCGAAGCTGCTCCAGAACCTCTTCTGTGGAAAACCCGGGTTCTCCAAGCGTCTCAAGGTGCTCCTTGCCTTCGGCAACCACTTGACGTGCCGCTTCCAGCAGATACTTGGCGCGATATCCCAGACGACACGGTGCCAGATCCGCAAGGGTCGCTTTTGCCAACACCTCCGGAGATGGCAGGCTGTACCACATTCTGCCGCGATAAAGGCCTGCGCTCTCTCCGAGCTGCTCTGCCAGCGACGCAATGCATTTTTTAATGCGCGGAATGTTGTTATTCTGAGAAATAATAAAAGAAACCAGTGTTTCCCATTTTTCCTGATTCAAAATCCGAATCCCGCTGCCAGAAGCAATCGCTCGCCGCATAACCGGATCATCAGCTGCCAGCTGTTCTTTTATCGCACCATAATCCCGCTCCAGATCAAAATAGTGCTTCCAGATCAATTCAAAATCTTTGGCGGAGGCATGATCGATCTGCAGGATATGCCGCGCATCATCATACGCAACCGTAACTGCTCTCCCATAAGCAATCCCACTATAGCTGCCGTCCTCATTTTTTTCCCAACGAAAACATTGACCACAATCAAAGATGTGGTCAACATGAAAATCCGTAACGTCTTCTATTTTTATACCATTCCCGTAGTCTCTTACAATCATCTCGTTCTTATTCGATCCCTTTGATCTCCAAATCCAGACGGCTCACATTAAAGGCTGTCATCTCTTCTATCTGCTCAGCGACATCAGATTGAAAGGCTTTCGCGGTTTCCGGCAGATTGACCCCGTAACGGAAATTTGCAGCAATATAAATCTCAATGCCCTCCTGAACCTGAGAAATCGCCACCCTTCCGATCGTCATGACGGACTCCGACTCCCGCTTAACGCATTCCACAATATCCGCCATCACCTTTTCGGAAATCTTATATTCGCCAAGATAGCTGTAGGTTGGCCGCACGACCGATTTTTCCATGACATCGCGGAAACCGCTGCCCCACTGACGGCGAAACATCCGCATCGGAATCATGAAGTAACCGGAAAACTGCCGCTTCAGCTGAAACGTCGGCGCCGGAATAACATGCTCTCCCATCTCGTTGCGATGTTTCTGTGCAAGCTCCCGCTGCTCTTCTGTCGTAATATCATCAATGTAAATTCGTTTTTTGATTTTCGGCAGTTCCAGGCGCTTTACAATTTTATCCACCATTCCGTCCGACGTACCGATCACCAGTATGCTGAGCGGTTTGGTTTTTGCAATTCCCTGCTTCACATCCTCCATATGCTCATCCGTGTGAAACAGCGCGGTTTTTACAGCCCCCACCTTTGTCATCTGACGTTTTGCCGAGATCCCTGCCACAACCTTGTTACGGCAGATGAACAGACCATCATCAATAATACTTTCGATATTCAATTCCTTGCAGAGATTTACCGCCTGAAAACTTTTTCCGGTTCCACTCTTTCCGATCAACGCGTAAACTTTCATCTTGCATTCCTTCTGTATGTTTGTTATAATCATCATGTCGTTTAAAGATAATCTTAAAGGAGGTACCAAAAATGGCTTATACAATCAATGATACTTGTATCAACTGCGGAGCTTGCATCGACGAATGTCCAGTAGGTGCTATCGCAGCTGGCGATGCTCAGCACACAATTGATGCTGGTTCCTGCATCGACTGCGGCGCTTGCTCTGGAGCTTGCCCAACTGGCGCTATCGTAGCTGAATAAGTAAACAATATATCACGATGATAAGAATAACCGTTTCGGAAACGAAACGGTTATTTAATTTTATTCACTTTTTTCTGCTTCGTCGATCGTGTCACGCTTCATGTGGTAAGCCAATGAATGTAAGCTGTCACTGATATGCATATTTTCGATCGCGATATGACTCGGCGTTTCAATATCGACCGGAGCAAAGTTCCACAGACCTCTTACCCCCGCAAAGCAGAGCTTGTCAGCAACTTCCTGCGCGGCGTCCTTAGTCGTACATATAATACCGATATCAATACCATTCTCCTCAACGAATTCTACAATATTTTCGTAATCCATGACTTCAATATCGTTGATCCGGATACCGATCAGCCTTGGATTGATTTCAAAAATTCCACACACCACAAATCCAGCCTTATAATAGTACGTATGATTTGCGATCGCCTGCCCCAGATTGCCGGCGCCGACGATCACCATCTTATACTGCTGATCCAGCCCCAGGATCGAACTGATTTCGCGATAAAGACTGTCTACGCTGTAGCCGTAGCCCTGCTGTCCGAATCCGCCGAAATTATTCAGATCCTGTCTGATTTGCGATGCGGTATATCCAATAAGGCTGCTGAATTCATTCGAAGATATCTTGTCGACTCCTTTTTTCTGTAATTCATGGAGATAGCGCCTGTATCGAGGCAGCCTCTTGATTACAGCATTGGAAATCTTCGTCTGCTTTTTCATTATGCCTTAGCTTCTACATAAGATACGATGTCATTGACAGTCTGGAATTTTTCTGCATCTTCGTCCGGAACTTCGATATCGAATTCATCTTCAATTGCCATGATGATTTCAACAGCGTCCAGAGAGTCTGCTTCCAGATCCTTCATCAGATGAGTCTCCATCTTCACTTCATCTTCTTCAACGCCTAACTGCTCTGCAATAATGCTCTTAATTTTGTCTAATGTCATGAAATATACCTCCGTGATTCAAAATATCATTTTCTTACAAACATGTGTAATACAGACAGTGAGTCTGTTCTCACTCATTATAGAGCAGGGTTTCTTTTTATGCAATAGTTTTCAGAAAAAAACCGCACGTGGTTTTATCCGACTCACTCCTGTAGATTCAGCCATTCTTCGTATTTTATTTCCAGGCATTCTCGCTTTTCAGACAGCATTTCACTCAACTGCGCCAGCTTCACATGGTCTGTCATGATTTCCTCCTTGCAGAGTTCTTGTTCCAGCCCCGCAATTTCGTCTTCAAGCCCTGCAATATCTGCTTCCAGCCCTTCTTTTCTGCGCCGCAGGCGGCGCTCCTCCGCTTCCTTTTCCTTCTGCAGCCGTCTGCGCTCTGCAGCGGAGACTCCGCTCTCTTCACCGACAGTTCCCGGCTCGGATGCCCTTTGGACAGCCGCCTCTGCTTTCACACCATTCTGCTTCAAGGAATCGAGATATTGCTTCCCTGACTGGATCTGCTGCTGCTTTTTTTCTATATAATAATCATATGCTCCCAGATAGTTCTCCATGCCGTCGGCTGTCAATTCCATAATCCTCGTAGGAATGCGGTTCAAAAAATACCGGTCATGGGAAACGATAATACAGGTTCCCGGAAAATCCAGCAGCGCCTCTTCAAAAACCTCCTTGGATTCAATGTCCAGATGGTTCGTCGGCTCGTCCAAAATCAGGACATTGGCACCGGAAAGCATCAGTTTCAAAAGCGCCAGCCGTGCCTTTTCTCCGCCGCTTAACGACTGGATCGGCAAAAAGACCGACTCTCCCTGGAACAGAAACCGTCCCAGAATATTTCGCATATCCGTATTCGAATACAGCCGATACGCATCCTGCAGTTCCTCGATCACGGTATTGGAGCCGTTGAGCAATTGCTGCCCCTGATCGTAATAGCCAAACTGAACGTTATGACCGATCTTGACATAACCCGTACCGCTGTTCAGTTCACCCATCAGCAGCTTCAGCAGCGTCGTCTTGCCGATCCCATTTGCTCCGACGATGCAGATGCGCTCACCGCGCTTGATGTCCAGATTCACATGCTGAAACAGATCCCTCTGATGCGATCCATATCCAAAGCTCTTGGAAAGATCTTCTGCGTACAGCACATCCTTGCCGCTTTGGAAATTCTCCTGAAAGTTCAATTTCATCTTATTGTGGCTGAGGCTGTCCGGACGTTCGATCAGCTCCATGGCCGCCAGGCGTTTCTCTCTGGACGCTGCCCGTTTTGCCAGCTTTTCCGTTCCGCGCTGTTTGAATCTGCGGATCATTTCTTCCTGTCGGTCAATCTCCTTCTGCTGCTTTTCATACTGTCTCATCTCCGCCTCCCGGCGTACACGACGCTCTGCCGCATAGAAGCTGTAATTGCCTTCATATATATGAAGCTTGTGATTCTCCACTTCAAAAATTCGCGTAACCGTTTGATCCAGAAAATACCGGTCATGGGAAACGAGTACAATCGTCCCTTTATAGCTCTTCAGATACTGCTCCAGCCACTTAAGCGTACCGATATCCAAATGGTTGGTCGGCTCATCCAAAAAGAGGATATCCGGCTTTTCCAGCAACAGACACGCCAACGCCAACCGCGTCTTTTCCCCGCCGCTGAGCGTTGAAATTTTTTTGCGGTAGCTGTCCTCCTGAAAAGCCATGCTGGAGAGAATCCCCGTAATTTCACTTTTATATGTATAGCCGCCCTGGTTTTTATAGGCTTCCTGCAGTGCATCATAGCGTTCCAACAGGCGGATGCTTTCCTCCTTTGACGCAGACTCGACCTCCGCCAATACCTGTTCCATTTCCTGTTCCATTCTCGGAAAATGGCTGAAAATCGCCTCCACTTCATCGATCACGGTTTTCTCCGAATCAAACCCGCTGTCCTGCTTCAAATATCCGATTTTCGTATCAGCCGATATGAAAACATCTCCGGATTCATATGGCATTTCACCGGTAAGCATTCTCAGCAGCGTCGTTTTCCCGGCGCCATTCATGCCGATGATTCCGACGCGTTCGCCCTTGTTGATGTGAAAGGAGACCTGATCCAGAATCACATCCGTCCCATATGCTTTTGTCAAATCCTTTGCGGATACTACAATCATTTCTACCCTCTATTTCTGTTTATCATTCTGTCATTGTGAATCAGACCTGTGATGCACAACTCACAGACTGAGATTCGGAACGGCATCCAGTGTCAGATCATCAATGCCGCCAGCCTGATATTTATAATACGCTGCGCAGCCGATCATCGCTGCATTGTCCGTACAGAGCACAGGCTCCGGATAATAAAGCGCCAGTCCCTCTTTTTGACAGGCTCGTTCCAGCATTTCCCGCAGCATACTGTTCGCAGCAACGCCGCCGGCCAGCACGATCTTATCTTTTTTCATGTCAACAGCAGCATGAACCGTCTTCGTCACAATGACCTCCAGAACAGCCGCCTGAAAGCTGGCAGCTACATCCGCCACGTTGATGCCGCGACCCGCCTGTTTCTCCGAATTGATATAGTTGAGAACACCGGTTTTGATACCGCTGAAGCTGAAATCCAGACTGCCCTTTTCCAGAAAGACCCGCTTAAATTCCACGGCATGCGGATTTCCCTCGCGGGCGATCCTGTCGATCTTCGGTCCTCCGGGATAGCCCAGCCCCAGCACCCGCGCCACCTTATCATAGGCTTCACCTGCTGCATCATCTCTGGTTCCGCCTAACACACGGCATTCATTGTAATCCGTCACCTCTACAATATTGGTATGTCCGCCGGAAATGACCAGCGCCATAAACGGCGGTTCCAGCTCCTTATGCTGGATATAATTCGCACAGATATGTCCCTGAATATGGTGCACACCGACCAGAGGCTTTCCGGTCGCCAGCGCATAGGCCTTCGCGGTCGCCAGTCCGATCAGCAATGCCCCGACCAGCCCCGGACCATAAGTAACGCCGATCACATCGACCTCCTCCAATGTCATATCAGCCTCTGTCAAGGCCTGCTCCACAACGGTATTCACATTGTCCAGATGATGTCTGGAAGCGATTTCCGGTACAACCCCGCCGTACAATTTATGTATCTCGATCTGTGACGAAATGATATTGGAGCGAACCTCCCGCCCGTCCAATACGATGGCTGCCGCCGTTTCGTCACAGCTTGATTCGATTGCAAGTGTTACTGTTTTTCCATCCTTCATAACCTGTTTCGTCCTTCTTCCAGTTTTTTCACGCACTGGTTCTCCCCGTTGAGATGTCTGCAGTTTTCACAGGAACGGTAATCGCTCATGCTGAACACCTCAAAGTCATGCCTTCGTTCAAACTTCCGGCAATGAGAAGCCACCACATTCATACTGTCGTTTAAATGGGAACCTGAAAACTCGTCCATACGTTTGTCACCTCACTCTCCGCAAATCATCGGATAATCCCCGACAGGAGTCCTGACATTAGTATGGTACTGTTTTCCTGTTTTTATTCTGCGGTTCCTGCAGCCTGATCGGCATGACGCCACATAATCAGAGCATCCTCCCCATTATCCAGATAATACCCTTTGCGCACGCCTTCCACTGCAAAGCCCATCTTTTCATAAAGACCGATTGCCGCCGCGTTGGATCGCCGAACCTCCAGCGTATGATGAGATATTCCCTGCTCCTGCGTATGTTCCAGCATGATCCGCAGGATTCCGGTCGCAATTTGGCGGCTGCGAAATCCCGGCTTTACAGCCACATTGGTAATATGACCCTCATCCACAATCCACCAGAGACCTGCATAGCCGACAACTTCTCCGGCCAGCTCCGCAACGATATAAAATGCACGCGGATTTTCCGTCAGCTCATACGCCAGCGCATCCCTGCTCCACGGTGTTGCAAAACACAGCTTCTCAATCTCGTTGATCGCCTCCAGGTCATAACCATCAGCCTGTCTGATAATCACCTCTGCCATCGCCTACCCCTTTGCCTGCTGCTCCTTTAACTTGCGCTCCGCTTCTGCGATTCGCATATAATTCGGCTGAACCTCGAGACAGGACAGTCCGCCGCTTTCCGCCAGCAGCTTTGCTCCCAGCAGCGCGATTTTGGAAGCCGTTTGATAGCGTATTTCTTCCGATGCAAACACCGTTCCCTGCGGACGTAATTTCTCGATTTTTTCACGGCAGGCATCCACACCATCGCCTAACAGCAATATTCGATCATATCCCGCTGCCTTCGCCAAAAATTCCTCGATGGTGTATGGTCCTGCCTCAATCTTTTCGACAGGATATCCGTCCTGCAGAGAATAACCGCCGCCGTAAACCTGTCCCCTTCTGGCATCCAGAATCGGACAAATCAAAAGGCTCTCTGCGTTTCCCGCAGCCTCCTCAGACTCGAAATCCCCTGCCCGCATCGCCAGCGCTTCCAGGCTTGATACCGTTACGCACGGAATCTCCAAAACCTGCACCAACGCCCGTGCGGAAGATACGCCGATACGAATTCCCGTAAACGAACCGGGACCATTCGACACCGCAATCGCATCAATATCGTGTATCGACAATTTATGATCCGATACGAGCTGCTGCACCTGCGGCATCAGATTTTGCAGATGCGAAAAACGGTCATTCCCATGAATTTCACCGATGATCCTGCCGTCCTGCATCAAGGCGACCGAGGCAAACGCACCGGTGGTTTCTATTGCTAACAGGTACATTGATAAATCCTCTCTCCTTCTTTTTCGCCATAAAAAATTCGAATCACCATGGCTTCTTCCGGTATGATCTCTTCAATCAGATCAGCCCACTCGATGACACAAACTCCCTGACCGAAGAAATACTCCTCATACCCCAGCTCAAACATTTCATCCACATCGCCGACACGATACACATCAAAATGATATAATGGCAATCTGCCGCTTTCGTATTCCTTGACAATATTAAACGTCGGGCTGGTAATGATGTCTGTCACATCCAGTCCTTCCGCGATGGATTTCGTCAAAGCGGTCTTGCCGGTGCCCAGATCGCCGATCAGGGCAATGATACTGCCCGCCTTGGCTTCTCGCCCCAGCTTTCGCCCGAAATCCCTGGTTTCCTGTTCATTTTTGATGATGATTTTTTTCTGTTCCATAACTTTTGTAGTATACCATATTACGGAAAACTTGACAAACGAAAGAAAAGCTTCCGGAGAACACATACAGCGCAGCCCCTGAAGCTTTTCCGCTCTTTACGAAATTCCGAAAATCCAGCCTCCTACACGCGATGCAGGAACCCGGAAATCCTCTTATACAGCAAGAACGTCACGATCGCATTGATTCCCGCTTTGATCGCATTAAAGCCCGCAATAAATGGCATCAGCTGCCATACAACATCGCGCGGAACACCCATGAACAACGGAGTAATCACCATATTGGCCCCGATCATCACTGCAGTCATGGCGATCACGCCGCAGATCAGTCCAATCACTGCGCCTTTTCTCGTCTTATTCCTTCTGTAGATCAGTCCTGCCGTCAGAACCAGTGCGCTCGTGGAAATCACATGCATGATAATCCCGTAAACGCCGCTTGCCGCACTGACTGTAACGCCCTGAATGACAGAGGTCACAACGGTCAGCAAAATACCTGCCAGCGGACCAAAGGCAAAGGTTCCCATCAGAATCGGAATATCTGCCGGATCATATTCCAGGAATGCAACCGCCGGAAAGATCGGAAAATGAATAAAATAAACCAGTACGATGGAAATCGCAACCAGCATCCCCATCTTTGCCAACCTTACCGTATTGCTTCTCGTCTTCATCACCGTCTGCTGTGCAGCCGCCTGTTCCCTGCTTTGCATTTCATTGTTTTGATGTTGTGTCATGTCTTCTTCCTCTCAAATTCAATCTATTTTTAAAATCCCTGCATTCATCCGCTTACAAGCTCTTCAAATACATAATTTCTTCCCGTGTGAGTTTCCGGTAGTGTCCTTCCATCAATCGGCCCAAACGAATCTCGCCGATGGCGGTTCGCTGCAGCTCCTGCACCTTGTTGCCCACCGCCGCGAACATCTTGCGCACCTGCCGGTTCTTTCCTTCCCGAATGCTGATCTCCACAACAGCATAACGCGGCATCTGTTTCAGCACCCTGACCTTTGCCGGAGATGTAATGAACCCGCCGATGTCTACACCTTTCCGAAGCTTTGCAATCCGCGCATCAGAAATCACCCCGGCCACCCTTGCCACATAAGTTTTGTAGACCTCGTGCTTTGGGTGCGTCAGGCGGTAAGTCATCTGCCCGTCATTGGTCATAATCAGCAGACCTGTCGTATTGTAATCCAGCCGTCCTACCGGAAACAGCCGTTCCGGAATATCCGCCACCAGCTCCGCTACCGTCGCACGATCCTTATCATCGTCCATGGAAGTGATATAGCCCAGCGGCTTGTTCACTGCAACATAAACCTGTTTCTGATCTCCCTGGATGCGTTTGCCGTTGACTTCCACGACATCACCCTCCAACACGCTGCTGCCGAGCTCCTTTCTGACAACACCGTTGATTTTCACGTTTCCATTTGCGATCAGTTCATCTGCCTTGCGCCGGCTGCAAATTCCCGCTGATGCAATGTATTTGTTCAGTCTCATGATTCCTTCCTCTCGTTTGCTTCTTGTGAAATTGTACCACAAAACATGCCAGGGAAAAAGACGTTAATTTCTCTTTCTTCCCCATTCCATTTTCAGATGATTTGCACTATAATAATATGAAATGAATGAGACCGTAAATCGCCTTCGGCGATTTCTTTTACGAGGTGAACAAATGAGAAAAATCAAATTAATTCCGGATGTACCGTTTTTCAACAGCTGTGATGCAACGATTCTGGACGTAACCGACGGGGAACGCAAACGCGGAAAAATTACCATCGAATATGCCAAGGTGGATGTTCAGCAGCTGCAGCGTCAGGGTCTGGACTACGAGGGTGCACTGGACTATTACAAAGACCGCATCGATAAGACGGTCAGACTCTATATTGCCGGAGACTGGACCTGCATCGCCGGTCATGATGAACTGATGACAATCATTGAAGAGCATGTAAAACCGTATTATGATGCGCCATTACAGACAACAGGAGTACAGAACAAATGAAAAAACAATTGAACCAATTGAAGCTGCAGCTGGACTCACTTGCAGTTTTTTCAAACATCAAAAATGATCCGGTCATGCAGAAGCTTCACGAGCTGCTGACCGCTGTCACAGTCCACGAAAAAAATGCGGCAGTGCGCCGATACAGCGATTTCGTAGCTGCGCTGTACCCGCATACTGCAAATCTGACGGACTACATCCGAACGCTGATGCTGCAGGATGATAACTTCTACGTAAAGATGCTGGCTGCCGGACAGACTGCAGCCCCGGAAATCCAGGAAGCTGTCGAAGAGGAGCTTCAAACATTACAGGAGATTGCTGCGATTTCTCCGAAAAAGCTCCGGGATGCGCTGGACTTTGACGGATTTTTGCCGCAATGGACGACTGCACAGGCGGATTTCCGCTACGATTTCATGGAAAAGCTCAACAATATCACAAAAACCGGTTATGGGATCTTCGCAAAATATCGCTTCTTCCGCCTGCAGGACGGACAGATCACACCGGTTGCACATCCCGATTATCAGAACATCGATCAGCTCTTTGGCTATGAACGGGAGCGGAATCTGATTTTGAAAAATACACAAGCGCTGGTCGACGGAACGGGTGCCAGCAACATGCTGCTGTACGGGGATGCCGGCACCGGAAAAAGCTCCACGATCAAAGCGGTGGCAGCGCACCTGGCACCAAAGGGACTGCGCATCATCGAGGTCAAAAAGAACCAGCTTTATCAAATCCCGGGCCTGTTGGAAGAGCTCTCCTCCAATCCACTGAAGTTCATTCTCTTTATCGACGATCTGAGCTTTACTGGAAATGATGACAATTTTTCTGCTCTGAAGGCGACATTAGAGGGCAGCGTTTCCGGCTGCGGCGACAATGCCGTCATCTACGCAACCAGCAACCGTCGTCATCTTGTGAAAGAATCGTTCGGCGACCGCGTTGGAGACGAGCTTCATCTGAACGATACCCTGCAGGAAACCATGAGCCTTTCCGCGAGATTCGGGCTGACGATCACCTTCCAGAAGCCGGATAAAGACGAATATCTACAAATCGTCAAAGCGCTGGCCAGAGAATACGGCATTGAAAAAGACGAAGCAACACTGCTTCGCGAAGCGGAAGCGCATGCCATCCGCAAAAACGGCAGAAGTCCGCGAACTGCAAAGCAGTTCATCGAACTTCAGAAAATCGGAATTTCGTAGACGCCAACTGCAGACATCGTGAATTTCCGATTCCTGAATCTTTACAAGAACGAAAGGCAAGCCTTATGAAAGCATTCCAAGACCGTCCGGAAAACAAAATACTGCAGAAACTGGAAGCATCGGGCTTTGAAGCATACTTCGTCGGAGGATGCGTACGCGATGCCTGTTTGCGGGAGCTGTATCAAACTGCGCTGCCGGTCGGAGATATCGATATTACGACCGATGCCCGTCCGGAGCAGATCAAAGCGCTCTTCGCGGACTGGGATGTGATTGAAACAGGAATCCGGCACGGAACTGTCACGCTTTTGATGCCGCAGGCTGATGCCGGACGCATCCCGGTAGAGGTCACCACCTACCGGATCGATGGAACTTATTCAGACAACAGACATCCCGACCGGATTCAGTTTACAGCTTCGCTTACAGAAGACCTGCAGCGGCGTGATTTTACGATCAATGCGATGGCCTGCGATATCCGCGGAACGCTGCGGGATCCGTTTGGCGGTCGGCAGGATCTGCAGACACGAACGCTGCGCGCAGTGGGCACACCGCAAAAACGCTTTCAGGAGGATGCGCTGCGGATCATGCGAGGTGTCCGTTTCGCAGCGGTACTGGGATTTACCGTCGAACCGCAGACACAGCAAGCGATGCTGCAGGAACGTGCACAACTATCTCAGATTTCTGCAGAACGAATCTACCTCGAACTTCGAAAGCTGATCGCCGGAAAATTTGCCGGCCATGCCATTCGTTCATCCATCGACATCCTGGCTCCGGTATTTCCTGAGCTGGCTGCTATGAAAGGATTTCTGCAGAACAATCCGTATCACAAATACGATGTGCTGGAGCATTGCATTCGGGCGATGGAAGTCGTCCAAACCACACCGGAAAACCAGATATACATGAAGCTGTCGGCCCTATTGCACGATGTTGGCAAGCCGTTGGTCTACACGGAAGATGAACAGGGAATCGGACATTTCTACGGGCACCCTGCAAAAAGCCGCGCGCTGACAGAATCGATTCTGACCCGACTGAAAGCCGACCGCTTTACGATCGACCGGGTCAGTACGCTGGTACATTATCATGACTTGATTTTTGAACGCGACCCGCGGCTTTTAAAGCGCTGGATGCACCGACTGGGTGCAGATGTCATGCAGGAGCTTCTGGAAATTAAACTCGCAGATAATATCGCCACCGGAAATATCCACCCCCAGCTTCAGGAAAAATTTGAAGAGATCCGTCAAATTCTGCAGGAAATTCTGCTGGAAGAGCAATGCTTCTCTCTCAAGGATCTGGCGCTTCACGGTCAGGATCTTATTCAGGCGGGAATCCCGCCGGGACCGAAGATGGGACATCTCCTCAACTACCTTCTGGCGGAAGTCATCGAAGAGCGGCTTCCCAACGAACGCACAACGTTATTAAATGCTGCACGGAAGATGTTTGAACAGCAGCGATAAATCTGCCGGATTTCACGATCCGCCTGCAGAACTTGAAATACACAAAAGAAAAGGACTTGCGAATTATGACAAATCAAAATACGAACTATCTTGAGCGACTGACAACACACAGACGGGCGCTTCACCAGATCCCGGAGCTGGATCGCCACCTGCCGAAAACGAAACAATATCTACTTTCCGTACTGGAACAGCTGAACTGTAAGCTGACATTTTTATGCGATTCCGGCATCTGCGCCTTCTTTGACCGCGGTCGCACGGAAACACAGGCCTTCCGCACGGATATGGATGCACTTCCGGTACAGGAAAATACCGGCTGTATCTTTGCTTCCAGACATGATGGAAAAATGCACGCCTGCGGTCACGATGCCCATATGGCAATGGTTCTGACATTGGCGGAATATATCGATACGCAAGATGAACTGAACTATAATGTGCTGCTGATTTTCCAGCCAGCAGAGGAAACCCTGGGCGGCGCAGAAGAGATCTGCAAAAGCGGTATCTTCGGGCAATATAATGTGGTACGTGTTTTCGGGATTCACATGTGGCCGTTTCTGGAAGCAGGACAGATTTCCACAAGACCGGGCGCCTTCATGCCGCGCTCCGCTGAAATCAACATCGACTTTTACGGAACAGCTGCCCACGGCACCGCGCCATACGAAGGCAAGGATGCGCTCTATATCGCTGCCGATTATCTGCAGCGAGTCTACAAGAAACACGCACAGTTTCGCGGTGCAATTCCGCGATTCCCGGAAGGAATGGGCAATATCCCAAGAGCACCGGAAAGTGCACCGGATGAAAAAACACTCATTCACATCGGCAAGATGGAAAGCGGCTACGCAAGAAACATCGTCTCCGACTATACCCATCTGCTGGGGACAGTCCGCGCTTATACCGATGCGGATTTTCAGAAGATCATTACCCTGATGAAGGACGTTTTAAACGAAGTCGGCACTGAATATCAATGTGAAACGAAATTTCACAACAGTCCCGGTTACCCTCCGGTCTACAATGATCCGGAGCTTTATGAAGAAATTCTGCCGATTCTGGAAGCCCTGCCGACGGAACGCCCGCAGACTGCCGCTGTTTCAGGAGAGAATCCGGTTTCCCCGGCTGACACCTGGAAACCTTACGTGGAAATGGAGCTGCCGCTTGTAATCTCGGAAGATTACTCATTTTACGGACTATACGCACCTTCCGTATTTTTCGTACTCGGTACTGGCACCGGCATTCCGCTTCACAGCACAAACTTCAATTTTGATGAAAAAGTCCTGCTCAGCGGCTTCAACCTCTACAAAGCCCTGCTGGCATAAGGAGGCGCTATGCATAAAATATTTATCGTTGAAGACGATACGGTGATTGCCAATGCAATCGCCGATCATTTAAATCGCTGGGGATTTCAGGCCGTTCAATGCCGTCACCTTGAACATGTCCTGGAAGAATTTCTGGAAGCTGATCCGCAGCTGGTGCTGCTGGATATCTCTCTGCCGTTTTACAACGGCTATCACTGGTGCAGCGAGATCCGCAGCATTTCCAAGGTTCCCATCATGTTTATTTCCTCTGCAGGGGAAGACATGAATATCATCATGGCGATGAACATGGGCGCAGATGATTTCGTTGCCAAACCGTTTGATATGAACCTGCTGCTGGCCAAAATCCAGGCGCTTCTCCGACGCTCCTACGACTTCAATGCGCAACCGGTACGGCTTCATGAGCACAGAGGTGTTATCCTCAACAGTGCCGCCTGCACCGTTTCCTTTGAAAACCGCAGGGCAGAACTCTCAAAAAATGAAAATAAAATACTGACCATACTGCTCGAAAACAAAGGTCAGGTTGTCTCCCGGGACAGGCTGATGAACAGACTCTGGGAAACCGACTGTTTTGTTGATGAAAATACATTGTCCGTCAACGTCGCCAGACTGCGCAAGACGCTTTCTGCGATCGGCATTGAGGACTTCATCAAAACAAAGAAAGGGATTGGGTATCTTGTAGAATGAACGAAAAGTTTTTCCAAAAATGTCTCTGCGCTTATCTGTTGGGAAAGGCCAAGCTGGCACTGCTGCTGTCCGCCTTTGCCCTCATCTTCGCGATTATATTCCACCTCTATCATGTACCGCTGGAAAGTACGCTTTACGCTTCTGTCATCTGCCTGTGCATCGGCATTGTCACCCTGATCATCGGGTTTTCCAGATACTACACCTTCCACCAAGCGCTGGCTGAAGCTGCACAAAATATCAGGTTTTCAATTGATGTGCTTCCAGACCCGCACACAGCACTGGAACGGGAGTATCAGCATATCATCCGCCTGCTCTATGATGACCGCAACCGCATCATCAATCAAAATGCAGCTTCC